>Ga0182021_10010369_pt1 | contig 11053 bp, 9 predicted proteins | sample 612E3MmetaG_FD_120493 | JGI IMG/M metagenome (GOLD analysis project Ga0182021, IMG submission 120493) | Permafrost microbial communities from Stordalen Mire, Sweden - 612E3M metaG (Illumina Assembly) | ecosystem: Environmental > Terrestrial > Soil > Wetlands > Permafrost | place: Sweden...
GCGTTGTTCTCGAGGATGGTCAGGTTCGCGCCGAAGATGCGGGGGAGGATCTTCGAGAGCGTCGAGTACACCGCGAACGAGAGGATGCACGCCGTGATGGCGACACCGAGGCCCCAGCCGGTCTTCAGACCGACGTAGAGGTTGCTGAGCGCCATGAGCCCGCCGAGCACCGAGCCCATGAGGAACGAGCGCACGGTGAACTGCCGCTGATCGCCCTTGTAGACGGTGCGGTACCAGTCCACCTCCGGATCACCCGAGGGCGCGTAGTCCGGCTCGGGGCGGTACGGCTTGCCCGGATCCTCGGCTGTTTTCGTCGGCTCGGCGCTGTCGGACATGGAAAAACCCCTGCGAGGGCCTTACTCGGTGAGGCCCATTGGACGCAAGGCGCTGTCTCTTCTCCCAACCCCGAGCCCGAGCCCGTGACCGTGGCCGAGCCCGGAGGACCGCTCCGCGGGGGTCGCGATCGGAGATCTTGGGGATCGTTGCGCGACCGCGATCGGCCGCGTTCGGGCTCGGTCACGGTCACGGGCTCGGGCTCGGGTTGATTTGCCTCAGTATCCCGCGTCCCGATCCACCTCGTGCGTCAACGCTTCCCCCGCCTCCAGCCGCCGCACGTTGTCGAGCAGGATCGGAATGATGCGCTCGACGTAGCGCACGCCCAGACCCGCGAGGTGCGGCGTGATCAGCACGTTCGGCGCGCTCCAGAGCGGGTTCTTGGGGGAAAGCGGCTCCTCGTCGAACACGTCGAGACCCGCGCCGCCGAGGTGTCCTTCGCGCAGCGCATCGTCGAGGGCCGCTTCGTCGACGACGCCACCGCGCCCAACGTTGACCAGCCACGCGCCGGGCGGCAAGAGCCGGAGGCGGCGGTAATCCAGAAGTCGCGACGTGTCGAGCGTGAGCGGCAGCGCGACGACGAGCACGTTCGACGAGGCGAGCAGCTCGTCGAGCCGATCCGGCCCCCAGATCTCGGGCGCCCGCGGGCGGCGAGAGAGGCCGAGGACGCGCATCCCCAGCGCCTCGGCGCCGCGGGCGACCCGCCGTCCGACGTTGCCCATGCCCAGGATGCCCATCGTCTGCGCCGCGAGCGTGCGCGACGCGAAGGGCTGCCACGCGCGCTCGTCTTGCCGGCGTACGAGGGTGGGCAGCGCCCGGGCAAGCGCGAGGGTCAGGGCGAGGGCGTGCTCGGCGACCTCGGCGGCGAAGACGCCTCGCGCGCCCGCGATCCGCACTCGCGGCGGAAGGTCCGGTGCGGGCAGGAGGCGATCGGCGCCGGCCCCCATCAGCTGGATCAGGCGCAGCCGCCCGGCCTCCCGCCAGATGCCGCGAGGCGTCACCGCCGCGAAGAGCACCTCGATTTCCCTGATCCGCGCGCGAAGCTCCGCCTCGTCGTCCACGACCACGACGGTGGGTCCAGTTCCTGCCGGAGACGCCTCGGCGATGGCATCTCGGATCCACGCCCCCGGCTCGTGGTAAACGTGAACGACGGACATGGCCGCGAGCTTACCGCGCCGAGCGCGCTTGGGAATCGAGCTACCGCAGGGAGATGAAGCCTTCTCCAGCGGAGCCATGCGCTCGCGAAGCGTCGTGCCGGGCTCCATGGCCGACGACGCGGGCGTTCTGGCCGGCGACCGCATCCTTCGCATCGGCGAGACCGCGCTCCGTTCTGCGCACGATCTCAGGCGCGCCCTCCGCAGAGCCGGCGCAGAGGACGAGATCGCCTTCGCCGTCGAGCACGACGGCGTCGTCCGCGAGATGCGCGCGCCGGTGCAGCGACTTCCCTCGGAGGTCCTCGGCGGGCACGAGGTCCTCTACGAGGAGCTCGATCGCGGCGACGTTCGCCTGCGCACCATCCTCACGCGGCCCAAGGGCGCGGGACGCGCCCCGGCCCTGCTGTTCATCCAGGGCATCTCGTGCGAGTCGGTCGATTTCGGCGCCACCCCGGCGGCCACGCTGTGCCGGCTCATCCACGCGTGGGCGGCCGAGGGCTTCGTGACGATGCGCCTCGAGAAGCGCGGCGTCGGCGACAGCGAAGGCGACGACTGCACCGAGCTCGACTTCGAGACCGAGGTCGCCGACTTCGACGCCGCGCTCACCGCCCTCGCGGCGCACGAGTTCGTCGATCCCGACGCCATCTTCGTCTTCGGCCACAGCGTGGGCGGCATGATCGCGCCGCGCATCGATCCGCTGTCGAAGCTGCTGCGCGGTCGCATCGTCTACGGCACCTCGGCGGCGCCCTGGTTCTCCTGCATGGAATCGTCGACGGCGCGGCAGCTCTCGCTGCGCGGCGCGACGGCGGCGCAGGTTGCGCTCGGCGTCGAGAACCTCCACGCGAAGCTCGAGGGGCTCCTTCACGACGATGCCGTCGAGATGATGGACGGGCGATGCCCTGCCTTCCATCGCCAGCTCCAGTGGACCGATCTGAAAGCCGCGTGGGGACGCGTCTCCAGCCCGGTCCTGGTCATCCACGGCGAATACGACTGGGTCGTCGGCGCCGAGGAGGGGCAGGAGATCGTCGATCTGGTCAACCGGCGCGCGTCGCGCACCGCCGAGTTCCTGCGCATCGCCGAGGTGGACCACCTGTTCACGCGGCACGACGATCTCGCGGCCAGCCTGCAGGCGTACGGTCAGGGCGATTTCGACACGCGCGTCGTGGCCGACAGCACCGCTTGGATGCGCAGGGCAATGCAGGTAGCGTGAGGGCTGTTCGTCTAGCTCAGGCGTCGCTCGCGAAGACGACCTTGCCCAGCTTGGCCTCGCCTTCGCTCGCGTGCGCGCGCTCGTCCTCGAGCGCCTCGGCCTCGGCCTCGAGATCCGCGAAGCGGTAGCGCACCTCACCCTCGGGGCCCACGTCCACGTCGCCGCCCAGATCGACGACGCGCCTCGTGATCTCCTTCGAGCTGGGCTCCACGCCGGTGGCCACGCGATACGCCGTGCGCAGCACCTCGTCGGGCACCGGCTCCTTCTTCGGCGCGCGCGCCAGCACCTCGCGCAGGATGGCGAGGCGGGCGTTCTCCTTCGCGACGCGCTTGGCCTTGCGGCTGCGAAACGCAGCGCGAGCCACCGGTAGGAAGAAGATGGCCGCAGAGAACAGCGCCGGCACGAGGCCGAGCACCCACGGGATGCCGTCGTCCGGAAGAAACGCAGGCGGATGCTTCGAGAACATCAACATGAGGTTCGAGATCGTGAGCCCGTTGGCGAGCACGAAGAGGCTGGCGAGCAGGTTGAAGCCGTTGAGCGCCGCGACGCCCAGGTTGGCCCCGATGCCGTTGCCCGTGAGCGGCGCGAGCTTCTTCGGCGTCTCCCACGCAGCGTGCGGCGCGCCTCCAGCGAGGTTCGCGACCTCGGCCGTGCGGCGCAGCGCTTCGAAGCGGTAGAAGATGCCGCCTTGCTCGGCCACCTCGACGGTGCCGTCGTGATCGAGCATGAGGCGCGCCATCAACGGATCGGCCTCCTCGCGCGGCAGCCCCGTCACGCGCATGACGTCGGCGAGCCCGATGCGTCCCCGCTTGGCGCGGATCTCTTCGAGGACGCGAGAGCGCATGGCGAGCGGATCTTCCGCGGGCATGGCGGGGCCGAAGACGAACCGGTTCACCTTCTCGTAGAAGGGCACCTCGGGCTCGCCGGACGCGCGCACACCACGGCGCAAGCGCGACGGCTGGGAGTAGCCGACGTTGCCTCCGATGTAGACCGGAGAGAACGGATGGAACGTCCAGAACATGGCGTCGGCGAGCACGCGGAGGATGACCCCGAGGAAACCGAAGCCCGAGTTGCTGTTCCTGTCGTTGGAGCCGCGCGCGAACGTCATGGCGACGATGATCGCGATGAAGAGCGCCGCGTAGCCCACCATGACGACGAGGATCCAGGCGCGCACGATGAACCGACCGATGCCCAGAAGCCCGCGGCCGATCGTGGCGAAGATCTTGGCGAGGCTGTCCTTCGTGTCCCAGGGCTTGGTGAAGCCGCTCGGGAAGACGTGCACGAGATCGCCGTCCTCGGTGACGCGGAGGTGGCCCCGGTACTCGCTGGTGAGCCAGTGGAGCCCGGCCTCGGCGTCCCGGAGCGGGAGCCCGCTCGTGACCGAGGCATCGGCCACCGTCATGGGGCGTTTCGGCTCTTTCAGCGTGCGAACGAGAACCTCGGCCGCGGCGGCGGGCTCCATCAGACGAGGGGCAACGGACACGAGGCGCAAGGTAAGGCTGGGTGGGGGATTACGCCAGGATCTCCCTCGCGATCACGATCCGCTGCACCTCGCTCGTCCCCTCGTAGATCCTCGTCACGCGCGCGTCGCGGTAGATCCGTTCGACGGGGTACTCCTTCGAGTACCCGTACCCCCCGTGCACCTGCACCATCCGGTCGACGATCCTTCCGCACGCCTCGGTCGCGAAGAGCTTCGCCATGCTCGACTCGGCCGACGCCTTGTCGCCCTGGTCGAGAAGACGCGCGGCCCTCAGCGTGAGCAGCCACGCGGCGTCGAGCTCCATGCGGCTGTCGGCGAGGACGAACTGTGTGTTCTGGAACTCGGACAGCGCCTTGCCGAACGCGCGGCGCTCGGTCGCGTAGGCCACGCCCGCTGCGAACGCGGCCTCCGCGAGGCCGAGCGACAGCGCCGCGATCCCGACGCGACCCGCGGCGAGGGCGGAGAGCGCGATGGCGTAGCCGTGGGCGCGCGGCCCGACGAGGTTCGCGCCCGGGACGCGGCACCCCTCGAACGAGAGCGCCACGGTGCCCGACGCGCGCTGCCCCATCTTCTCCTCTTCCTTGCCGACGACGAGCCCAGGCGTGCCCTTCTCGACGACGAAGCAGCTGATGCCCTCCTTGCCCGCGCCGTCGGTGCGCGCGAAGACCACGTGCACGCCCGCGTGCGCGCCGCTCGTGATCCACATCTTCGAGCCGTCGAGGACCCACCCGTCGCCGTCCGGTCGCGCGGTGGTCCGCAACGCCGCCGCGTCGGAGCCGCAGCCGGGCTCGCTCAGCGCGAAGCTCGCGGGACCGAGCTTTCCCTCGGCATACGGACGGAGCCACTTCTCCTTCTGCTCGGGCGAGGCGTGCTCGGACAGGATCTTCGAGGTGAGGTTGCTCGACGCGAGCACCACCGCCGTGGACGCGCACGCCTCGGCGATGGCCTCCATGGCCAGCGCGTAGCCCACGTTGTCGGCCCCCGCGCCGCCCTCGCTCGCCGGCACCTTCATGGCCAACAGGCCCAGCTCGGCAAGCGCGCCGATCTGCTCGAGCGGGTAGTGTCCGGTGCGATCGCGCTCGGCCGCGCCCGGCGCGAGCCGCCGCTGCGCGAAGTCGCGCGCCGCGTCGGCGACCATGCGCTGCTCTTCGGTGAGCTCGAGGGCGAGGCGGTCGAGCGTGCGTCCGGTCGTGGTCATGAGCCTCGTTCTGCCTCAAGGAGGCCGCGGAGTGAAGGGGGACTCCCTCCAATATCGACAAGGTACCTGTCATGTTGGAGACTCGGCCCATGCGCGTCCGCTCCCCCCGCCGCCTCCGCAAGCCCCACGCCCGGGGAGAGCTCCGCGCCGTCGTCGACGAGACCATCGCCTTCTTCCACCGCCTCCGCTGGGTGGCCGACCAGATCTACGGCGAGGACGGCCGCTCCACCGCGCGGCGCGGCATCCTCCGCGGTCTGCTTCGCTACGGGCCGCAGACCGTGCCGGTGCTCGCGCGCGCGCGCTCGGTCACGCGCCAGAACGTGCAGCCGGTCGTCGACGCCTTGGTCGAGGACGGCCTCGCCGAGCTCCGGCCCAACCCGGCGCACGCGCGCTCGCGGCTCGTTCGTATCACGCCCGAGGGTGAGGCCCTCGTGCGCGAGATGGACCTCGTCGACGAGCGCGTCCTCGGCGCGGTCGGCGCGGGGCTCCCGCTACGCGACCTCGAGATCACCGTGAGCACGCTGCGCACGCTCCGCCAGCGCTTCGAGACCGGGCTGCGGTGGAAGGCGGCGCTCAACGCCGGCGTTTGACCGCCTGCGCCGCGTGCCCCGCGAGCGCGGCGAACGACTCCGGCGCCGCCCGCTTCAGCCGCCAGTACCAGCGCCCGTCCGCCATCGGCACGCAGTAGAGCTCGCCCTTCTCCACCGACGCCAGCGCCGCGCGCGCGACCTCCTGGGCGCTCTTTCCCTGATCCACGAGGCGCTCGGCGGACGCCTTGATCTTGGCGTCCGAGAAGCGGCCGGAAGAGGCGATGTTGGTGCGAAAGAACGTGGGGCAGAGCACCGTCACGTCGACGCCGGTGCCCTGGAGCTCGCCGGCAAGCGTCTCGGACAGGGCGACGACGGCGGCCTTGCCGACGTTGTACGCGCCCATGTGCGGCGCCGAGAGGAGGCCGGCCGCGGACGCCATGTTGAGGATGTGCCCGGCGTGCTGCTTCTTCAGGATGGGCACGAAGACGTGGCAACCGTGGATCACGCCCCACATGTTGACCTCGACCGTCCAGCGCCACACGTCGAGCGGAAGCTCGCCGACGTTGCCGCCGCTCGACACGCCCGCGTTGTTGACGAGGAGATCGATGCGGCCTTCGCACGCGGCGGCCAGGGCCTCGACATCCTCGATTTTCGTGACGTCGCACACCATGGCCTTGGCGGAGGTGGCGCCGGCCTCGCGGCAGAGACGCGCCGACTCCTCGCAGCTCGCCAGATCGCGATCCGAGAGGAGAAGACGCCCGCCCCGGCGCGCGAGCTCGAGCCCGAGGGCGCGACCGAATCCACTGCCGGCGCCGGTGATGACCGCAAACGGTGAGGGAGGGAGCTGCATGCCCGCAGCGTACACCCGCATTCGTGGGGATGGACATGCCACGCCGAGGGCCTTAGACGTACGGGATGAAGACCGCCGTCACCGCCATCGTGCTCGGGGACGCGTAGGACCCATGGCGACCGAGACACCGAAGCGCGCCACTCGCTTCATCATTCCCTTCCTGCTCTCCGTCCTCCTCGCGCTCTTCGTCTGGCGCGGACAGCTGATGCCCGGCGCGGCGCCGCAGATCGTCGCGTACAGCGAGCTCGTCTCCGCCGTGGACGAAGATCACGTCCAGGAGGTGGAGATCCGCGGCGACGAGATGGTCGCGCAACTCAAGCCCGAGAAGGACAAGGCACCGAAGTCCATCCTCGCCAAGCGCTTGCCCAACGTCGAGGACACCGCGCTCGTCGCCAAGCTGGTCGAGCACAAGGTCAAGGTCACGGGCAAGAGCGAGCAAGGCTCGGCGTGGGTGTCCTTGCTGGTAGGCGTCGTCCCCTTCCTCCTGATCCCGCTGGCCTTCTGGCTCCTCTCCGGCGTGCTCGCGCGACGTGCCGGCGGCGGGGGCCGCCCGATGAGCTTCGGCAAGAGCCAGGCGAAGATCTACGACAAGCGCAAGGAGAACGGCACCACCTTCGCCGACGTCGCAGGCGTGGACGAAGCGCGGGGCGAGCTGACCGAGGTCGTGAGCTACCTCAAGGATCCGTCGAAGTACCGCGCCGTGGGCGCCCGGGTGCCCAAGGGCGTGCTGCTCGTGGGGCCGCCGGGCACGGGCAAGACGCTGCTGGCACGGGCCGTCGCGGGAGAGTCCGGCGTGCCGTTCTTCTCCATGTCGGGCTCCGAGTTCGTGGAGATGTTCGTCGGCGTGGGCGCGTCCCGCGTGCGCGACCTCTTCGAGCAAGCCAAGGAGCGCGCGCCCTGCATCATCTTCATCGACGAGCTGGACGCCATCGGCAAGTCACGGGCGGGCGGCACCGGCTTCGTCGCCAACGAGGAGCGCGAGCAGACGCTGAACCAGCTGCTCGTCGAGATGGACGGCTTCGACTCCGGCGTGGGCATCGTCATCATGGCGGCCACCAACCGGCCCGAGATCCTGGACAAGGCGCTGCTCCGCGCAGGGCGCTTCGATCGACAGGTGGTCGTCGATCGGCCCGACGTGCGCGGCCGCGAGGCCATCCTCGTCGTCCACGCACGCAAGGTGAAGCTGGCACCCGACGTCGAGCTGAAGGTCGTCGCGCAGCGCACGCCGGGCATGGTCGGCGCCGACTTGGCCAACGTCGTCAACGAAGCGGCGCTCGCGTCGGTGCGCCGGGGCGGCCAGACGGTGACCGAGGCGGACTTCGACGAGGCCGTCGATCGCATCCAGCTAGGGCTCAAGAAGGAAGGGCGCATCATGACGCCCGACGAGAAGCGGCGCGTCGCCTTCCACGAGGCCGGGCACGCGCTCGTCGCCCTCTCCGTGGAGCACGCCGATCCGGTGCACCGCGTGACCATCATCCCGCGCTCCATCGGCTCGCTCGGCGCAACCCTCATGCTCCCGACCGAGGAGCGCTACCTCATGACACGCGACGAGCTCTACGATCGCATCTGCGTGATGCTCGGCGGCCGCTCCGCCGAGGAGATCGCCTGCCAGGAGATCTCCACCGGAGCCGAGGACGATCTGGCCCGCGCCACCGAGCTGGCGCGCCTCATGGTCACGCGCTTCGGCATGAGCGACAAGCTGGGCGCGCAGACCTACGGCAAGGCCATGATGCTGCGCTTCACGCAGGGCGAGGGCGCCGCGCAGGAGCGCGACTACAGCGAAGAGACCGCACGGACCATCGACGCCGAGGTCTCCGCCATCCTCGAGAGGGAGCACGCCCGGGCGCGCAAGCTCATCGAAGCGCGCCGCAAGGCCCTCGACGCCATCGGCGGCGAGCTGCTGGAGCACGAGACCCTGCAGCGAGACGGGCTCGAGGCGCTGGTGAAGAAGAACTCCTAGGCGCCAGCACGCGCAGGCTCCGCCGGCAACCACGCGAAGGCCACGGCCCCAGGGATCGCGAGCGCCCCCAGCACGACGAGCGCTCCCGACCACGCGTGGGACCGATCGAGGACGCGTCCCAGAATGGGGCTTGCCGCAATCTGCACGATGGACTGCACCGCGGCGCTGAGGCCGCCGGCCGTGGCGACGAGCTCCGTCGGGACGCGCCGCATCATGTCGGCCGTGCCGAGGACGTACATCCCGCCGCCGCCGGCCATGGACACGCCCGCGAGCACCACGCGCGACCAAGGGCCCGGGGCCAGGGGAACGAGCGCGAGCGTGGCCGTCATGGACGCCGCCAGCAGCATGAGGCCCCAGTGCGAGGCCCCCTCCCGCCGCGCGTCGCGCGCGCTGGCGACGAAGCCGAAGGTCACCGCCGATGCGTCGAACATCAACGGCGGAAGCCACAGATAGTGCCCGACCGCGTCCTTCGGGACGCCCGACGCCTCGGTCAGGTACTGCGGGTACCAGTTCATGACCAGCATGATCGCGGGCGCCGACGTCGCGACGATGATGGCTTGCCGGAGCATGGCCGGTTTGCGCAAGAGCGGGCCCAGCGCCGGGCGCGCGACGGGGCCTTCGCTGCGGGGAGCCTGGGGACGCCCGGACGTGACCACCAGCCACACCGGAAGCCAGAGCAGCCCCACGATGGCCGTGCCGACGAACGCGTAGCGAAAACCGTGGTCGGCCGTGATGCGCACGGCGAGCGGCGCCGCGACCATGGCGCCGATCGAGCTGCCCGTGAACAGCAGGCCGAAGCCCGCCGAGCGCTGCGCGGGCGGCAGGGCTCCGCGGATCGTCTGCGCCGCCGCGGGAAACGAGGGCGCTTCGGCGGCGCCGAGCGCGACGCGCAGCACGACGAGCACCGCGAAGGACGACGCGAGCCCGTGGGCAGCGGCCACCGCCGACCAGAGAAGCACGGCGAACGCCAGGGCGCGCCGCGCCCCGACCCGATCGACGAGCCACCCCGACACCGGCGCGCAGGCGAGGTCGGCGAGGGCGAACGCGGAGGTCAGCCAGCCGAAGCGCTCGTGCGAGATCAAGAGCTTCTCGCGCACGGTCGGGGCGATGGCGGCGAGCGTCTGCCGGTCGAGGTAGCTCACGCTCATCGCCAACGTGGCCACGACGGCGACGAGCCAGGGGCGAGCGCGCTCGGGAACGATCGACATGGTGCCGGCAGCTTGCCATGGTTCGCGCGGGCTCGTCCGTGTCACCGAGGCTTCAAGCGCACGGTGCCGTCGGAGAAGTGGCACTGGGAACACTGGTGATCGCCGGGGGGACCCCCAGCTTGGCCAGCGCCGCGGCGAAGTCCTCGGCCAGCGGCGCGCGGATCTCGCGCTCCCCGGCCGACGTCGGCAGCGTGATGCTCGCGGCGTGGAGCGCGAGGCGGGTCAGCCCCACCTCGTCGCGGATCTTCCGGTTGAACCAGCCCGTGCCGTAGTTGCTGTCACCTGCGATGGGGTGCCGCAGATGCGACATGTGGCGGCGGATCTGGTGAAACCGTCCCGTTCTGGGACGCGCCTCCACGAGGGAGAAGAACTCGCCTGCGTACAGGCGTCGTAGCTCGGTCACCGCGGGGACGCGCTCCTTGCCCTCGCCCTTGGGCACCGGATAGTCGAGCACCACGTGCTCGGGCGCTTCGCCGCGCACGAGCGCCACGTAAACCTTGGTGATCCGCCCTTCGTCGAACGCCCGGCCCAGCGCGCGCGCCATGTCGGCCGTCAGCGCGAAGACCAGCGCGCCGCTGGTCCCGCGATCGAGCCGGTGGACGGGCCACACGTGGGCGCCGATGGCGTCGCGCGCGCGCATCATGGCCACGTCGCTATCGTTGGCCATCTCGCTGCGATGCGTGAGGAGGCCCGCAGGCTTGCTGACGACGAGCACCTCGTCGTCGCGGTAGAGGATGTCGATTCCGAGGCTCAGGGGCGGTACGTGGCAATCGCGATGCAGTGCAGGACGCGCTGACACTCGGACGAGCCAATCTGACCGCGGCACGGGTCCTCGGTCTCGAAGCGGCCCTGGCCGGCGCGCAGGGCCCGGAGCAGCCCGTCGGTGATCTCGTGGCCGCCGTCCTTGCAGGACGGATCGCCGCACGGCAAGACGAAGAGCGCGGGCGCGTTGTCGACCATGATGCGACGGATGTACCCCGCCTCTCCCACGGGCGAACCGCTCCGCCGCTCTTCGATCTCCAGGCGGAGGCTCTCGAGCTTGGGAAACTCGGTGTGGAGCCGCGGCGCCTCGTCCTCACGACGGCGCCGCTCGGCGAAACGCTGCGAGGCCTCGCTGTGTCGCCTGTTCA
>Ga0182021_10010370_pt1 | contig 11053 bp, 8 predicted proteins | sample 612E3MmetaG_FD_120493 | JGI IMG/M metagenome (GOLD analysis project Ga0182021, IMG submission 120493) | Permafrost microbial communities from Stordalen Mire, Sweden - 612E3M metaG (Illumina Assembly) | ecosystem: Environmental > Terrestrial > Soil > Wetlands > Permafrost | place: Sweden...
CACCAACCGGCGGCGGATCTCCGCGTTCTCCGACGTGGGCGCGGCGGCCAAGTGCCTAGCCATTGGCGCCGCGGTCACCACGCTCTTCATGTACCTCACCAATGGTTACTTCACCGGCTACACCTCCCCCTCTCGTCTGGCCACGGGGTCGTACATCCTCATCTTCTTCCTCCTCGCCATTCTCTCGCGCATGCTCTTGCGCTCCTACGAGCGCAGACTGTTCGCCGAAGGGCTCACCGTCCGCAAGATCCTGCTGCTCGGCGTCGGCGAGGCCGCTGCTGACTTCCTCCAATTCGTCCACCACCGTCCCTGGCTGGGGGTGTCGATCGCCGGGCAGATCGCCTATGGCCCCAACGGGAACGCGCAGGGCGACGGGCCCGGTTCCGACGGGAGCCTGCCGGTGACGCACCTCACCAATAATCTGCAGGGACTGGGCCGCCTCGACCAGTTGATCAGAGCCTCCGGCGCCTCGGAAGTGCTAGTGGCCCTGGATACGGAGGAGCAGAGCGAGCTACCCGACGTCGTGAACCTTCTCGCGTTGGCTCACGTGCCCTTCAAGGTGATCCCGTCGCTGTTCGAGCAGAGCTACCGGGCGACCGAGCTCCTCGGCTACGCAGAAATCCCGGTGATCGACGTGGAGGTCGATCCGCTCGACAGGGTGGCCCGCTTGTTCAAGCGAGCGCTCGACGTCACCGTAGCCGTCACGGCGCTCCTGCTGCTCCTGCCTCTGGAGCTGTTGATCGTGCTGGCTATCGTGGCGGAATCCGGCTTTCCGTTCATCTACACGCAGGAACGGGTGGGTAAGAATGCCCGCTGTTTTAAGTTCTACAAGTTCCGCACCATGGTCAAAGACGCCGACCAGCGTCTCAAAGAGCTCGAGGCTCAGAACGAGGCCGGCTGCGATGGCCGCATGTTCAAGATCCGCGAAGACCCGCGGGTCACCAGAGTGGGCCGTGTTCTGCGTCGGCACAGCCTTGACGAGTTGCCCCAGTTGGTGAACGTGCTCAAGATGGACATGAGCATGGTGGGGCCCCGGCCGCCCCTGCCCGCCGAAGTTCTGAAATACGAGCACGAGCACATCTACCGGCTGCGGGCTCTGCCGGGCATGACCGGGCTCTGGCAGATCTCGGGCCGTAGCGACCTCGGCTTCGACGACATGGTCAAGCTCGACCGCCACTACATGGACCACTGGTCGGTACGACTGGACCTCGACATCATGTTGAGGACGGTCTTCGTGGTGATCGGTCGCAAGGGGGCCTACTGATCGCCGACACTCCGGTTTCTCGCCGCCCCGTCCGGTTTGATCTCGGGGGGTACGCCGGGCTCGCTATCCTCGTTCTTCTGTGTGCTGTGTGTCTCGGTTTGACCTTTTCTAGCGGAGCGAACCAGCCGGCGGATTGGCTACCCTTCCTGCTGGGCATTGGCGCGCTTGCGCTGGTGAGCTGCGTCAGCGGGCCCGCGATCGTCGCATCCAAGCGCTTTCCCCTGATTCTCTTGGGTATCTTCGGACTCCAGGCGATCTGGACCACACTCAGCCTCCTCTGGGCTTCCAGCCTCAGCAACGCCTGGGAGGAGGTCGACCGCACCCTCTTCTACGCCGTTGCCTTGGTGCTGGTGTTCGCGGCCCTCCGCTGGGCCGGAATCACCGGGCTGCGGGCTCTGGCCGCCCTGCTCGCGACGGCGATCGGCGTCGCGGGTGTGGTGCTGGTGGTCCGCCTGGCCATCAGTGACGATCCCTCGCGCTACTTCTCCAGCGCACGACTCCAGTACCCCATCACTTACTTCAACGGCTTGGCCGCCTTCTTCATGATGGGGTTCTGGCTGGCGCTCGGAATGGCGAACGGTGCCGGGGGCACTCGGGGCGCCCGGCACGCCGGTTGGTTGCGCGGCTCCCAAGCCGTGCTGCTCGCGCTTGCCGCTTTTTTGCTCGAGCTGGCCCTGCTGCCTCAGTCCCGCGGCGCGTTCTGGACGTTCTTCTTCGTGGTGCCGTTCTTCGTCGTCCTCTCCACCAACCGCTTTCGCGCGCTTGCCCACCTGGCGATCGTCGTCCTCCCGGTGGCCCTCTTCTGGCCACGTCTCAACGGCGTCTATGCCGCCCTCCACGCAAAGCAGGCCATCCAGCCGGCCCTTGGCCGCGCGCTGGCCGCCATCGGGTATTCGGTCGTCATCGTCCTGGTTGCATGGGCGCTGTCCTGGCTTGTGGAGCGCGTGATCGGTCCCCTCTCACGGCGGGTGCGGTTCTGGATCGCGATCGGGCTGATCGTGCTGGCGATAGGAGGTGCCGTCGGAGGCCTCGTCTACGCGGATCATCGCACCGGCGGACTCGACCACTACCTCGGCGATCGTTGGGCGGAGCTCACCAGTGACGGGGGCGCGGGGGCCCAAGCGACCAGCCGGTTCGGAGCGTTCGGCTTGAACGGCCGGGTGAGGCAATATAGGGTGGCGGCCCAAGCCTTCGAAGAGAATCCGCTACTCGGTGTTGGAGCCCAGAACTACGAGGTCTACTACTACCTTCACCGCCGAGACGTCGTGGAGGTGAAGCAGCCTCACAGCCAACTCATGCAGTTGTTGGCCGAGCTCGGCCTTCCCGGACTGTTGCTGTGGCTGGCGTTCTTCTTCGTGACCGTGGTGCGTGCCGCGGTCATCCGTTTTCGATCACCAAGCCGGATGACGCAGGCCCTACTCGCGGCCATGATCACGGCCGCGCTGTCCTGGTTCGTCCATTCCTCCGCCGACTGGCTCTGGCAATTGGCCGCCGTTTCCCTTCCGGCCATGATGCTGATGGGGGGCTTGGTTGCCGCCGACCTTGCGCTACCCGCCCGGCCGACGAGCGCCGACGTGCCGAGCCCGGCAGCCGACGCCGGCCGACCTGGCTCCGGTGATAGCGATCAAGCGGTGAGGCCTCGCCGCCGCTTGCGCTTGGTGCGTCCGCTCCTGGCTGTGCTGACTCTGGCGGTGCTCGTTTCTGCCGCCCTTCCTTATCTGTCCATCCGGTACTCGCGTTTCGCCTCCGTGGCCGCTGATCTTCCCACCGTCGTCTCGCGCACCCGCATCGCAGCGGACCTCGATCCTACGACGGTGCTGCCGTTCGCAACGCTGGCGAACGCGCACAAGATGGCCGCCCAAAGGGCGCCCGCGGACTCCCCCGAGCGCGCCCTGCAGCTCAAGCTGGCGGCTGAGGCCTGGGTAGACGCGACCAAACGCGACCCTGCTGTGTGGCTCAACTACTACCAGGCAGCGGACCTATACGTGCAGGCCCGAGACGCGGCGCGCGTGACCGGCGCCACCCTTTCAGAGGAGATGGACCAGTTGGCGCGAACCTATTTGGAGCAGGCCTCGCGTCTGAATCCGCTGTCTCCGCAGGTTCAGGGCTTGTTGAAGAAGCTATAGTCGGGGAGATAGGTTGGTTGACAGCGGACCCGACCTGCGCGTATCCTGGAAAGAAGCCTTGTTGCGTATCAATTAAGGGGGTCTTTAGCGATGAAGCGAGCGGTAATCCTTGCTTTGGCAGTTGTGTTTGTGGTTCTCGCATTGAGCAGCGTCGCTCTTGCCGCCACTCCACAAGACATCTACAACGACTACAACGCCCACCAGCAACTCCAAGGCACGTACACTACGGCTGAGCTCCAGGCCTATCTTGGGGACGCCACCCTGCATCAGTACGGCAACCAGGCTATCCTCACCGCGCTTGACGGCATCGTGAACAACATGGTGAACACGGGCGCTCACACTCAGTTCCCGTTCACCGGCGCGCAGATCACCTTGGTGGCCCTGATCGCCTTCCTTCTGGTAGGCGCGGGAGTAGGTATCCGCCGGCTCAGCCGTACGCGGGCCTAAGATCGAGCAGTAGGCAGCCGCCGCGGCGCTGCCAGGGCAAAGTCGCCCCCGCCCATTCACCCATGGGCGGGGCTGTGTTATATCTCAGCGTGCGCCTGCAGGCGCACCGTCTGGTTTCTATTCTGTCTTGGAATCCAGTTTGGGGCCACAGGCGCTTGATTCTGAGTCACGCCTGAGCGCACCTCTGCGCACCTCCTAGCAAACTCCCCTTCCCGGCCAAGAGCCGCAAATACCAGTGTTTGGAGATCACTCTTGAGCGGCGATAACCGCGCTCGGGCGGCCCTCGAGGCACCGGCCGGTAGCGAGTCACAGCTTTCTCGCCAGAACGCCGTCCCCGCCGTGACCACCGACGCGAGCGGCACCCTTACCCTCACTGTGGCGAAGGACGGCAACTCCGTGGATTACGTCTTGGAGGTGAGCAACCTGGCTAACCTCAAGGTCGCCCGCCTGCGTCAAGGCAAAGCCGGCGCCACCGGTGATGGGTGATCGCCAAGGGATCGTTCACCGCCGACAAGTTCGTGGGCCCCTTGAAGGGCAAGGGGAGAGCTGCGTGGCGGCTGAACTAGCGGCCTGCGGGGCATACGGCTCCCCTACCCCCTGCCCACGAAAGCGGAAGGGTGACTTCAGCAGGCTAGGAAGGCTCCTCCGCCTCGGTCCCCGACGCGCTCACATAGCCGTAGCCATAACCGTAGCCATAACCATAGCCCCGCTTGTAGTAGTAGCCGGGGCTTCGTCTCGCTGCGGCGACCACCGCCCCGATGACCTTCACTCCGGCCCGCTCGAAGATGCTTCGCACCTGGCGTGCTTCCTCTCTCGTGCTGTCGCCCAGTCGCGCCGTTAGGATGACCCCGTCGGCATGGGGAGCCAGAACGAGCGCATCCGCCACAGGGAGTATCGGAGGGGTGTCGATGAGCAGGTAGTCGCTCATCGCGCTCAGTTCTTCGATGACTTTCACCATGCGCTCACTGGCCAGAAGCTCCGACGGGTTGGGCGGCAGGGGACCCGAGGTGAGAACATAGAGGTTCCTCTGGAGAAGCCCGCGACGTCCCTCCCCCTCCCTGCGGCGGCCTTCCGTTGGCAGGAAGTTGTCCGCTTTCACGAGTTGGAGCGCATCCTCCAGTTTCTTCGCCCCCGATAACACGTTCGACAGACCGGGGCTCTGCGCCAGATCCAGGTACTCATGCAAGACCGGGCGCCGCATGTCCGCCTCGATAACGATCACCCGTTTGCCGGAAAGAGCAAGGCTCAGAGCGAGATTGGTGGTGGTGGTGCTCTTGCCCTGCTGCGGCAGGCCGCTGGTGATGATCCATATGGGGTGCTCCCGATCGAGGCTGAAATACTGCATGTTCGAACGCAGGGTGCGGAACGCTTCCAGAAGCGCGGGGTGATTGATGAACCCGATGACTTTGGCCTCGTTCCGCTTGCCCTTGCCGTCCTTGCCGCCCCAGCCGCCGCCCACCACTGGGATGCTCGCGAGCACGGGTACTCCCAGCTCTCGCTCAAGGGTCTTCTCGTCCTTGATCCTCCTGTCGAGGTAGTCAAGAAGGAAGGCGGAACCGATGCCGAGGATCAGGCCCACTACCAGCGCGATGATCGCGTTGCGCACCGGCTGCGGCGAGAAGGGAGAGTCCGGTGCGGCGGCCCGCTGTACGATGCTAAACCCCCCGTCCTGCATCGCCTCGAGGATGCGCAGGTTCTCGTACTTCTCCTTGAGCATGAGGCCATACGCGGAGACAGCGTCTTCCGGACTGAGAGAGTCAAGCTCGGTTTTCACCTGTTCCCGCGCCAAGGCGACCGAAGCTCTATCCGCCGCCTGGCGTGCGAGCACGAATTGATCGGCAAAGGCGTTGGCCACATCTGCCGCATCTTTTGGAACGGCGCTGACGGCAGCGATCTCGATCACATTGGTATTGGTGTCGGCCTTGGTGCTCACCATGTGGAGCAGCGAGTCGCCAGACCGGGTTCCACCCAATTGAGCCGCCACCGCGTCGGCCACGGGCTGGAGCTCCACCAGCACGGCTCCCGTCTGGACCGCGCGGTTCTGATCGGACGCGCCGAAGACCTGCGAGCCGAACAGAGCCTGGTCGAGGTTGTTCTTTTGGTAGAGCAGGCGCGCGGACGAGCGGTACTGGGGAGTGGCTTGCACGGACAAAAGGACGGCGGCGCCTACCACGATGACGACCGCGGCCACGATCACCCACCACCGCTCCACCATCACGCGGACGTAGTCCGAAAGCTCAGGAGTCTCTTTTGTCTCTAGTTCGTCTTCGTGCAATTCCATGGCTCGCACTAGCTTACCATGGCGTCCTGCAAGCGGCCTACGGCCGGGGCTTCATTCTGAAACGAGTTCTAAGGTATCGAGGCACCCGTGACGATAATGGGGAGAAGAAGTCACCTGCAGGGCTCGGAGGGAACAGACATGAAGACCAAGATCGTGCTCATGATGATCGCAATGGTATGTGCCTTCCTGACCTTGACAGGCGTCGCTCTCGCCGCGAGCCCCCAGGACATCTATGACGACTACATGGCCGACGGGCATCTGGACGGCACCTACACAACCGCCGAGCTGCAGGCCTTTCTCGGCGACGCGTCCCTGCATCAGTACGGCGATCCGACCATCGTCAGCTCGCTCGACGTCGCCGTCTCCAGCATGATGACCTCCGACACCGATGGGCGGCACACCTTCCCATTCACCGGCGCCCAGTTGGCACTCATGGGGTTCGGCGCTCTTGCCCTCATCGGAGCGGGAGTGGGTCTGCGGCGTCTCGCGCGCTCGCGGACCTAGCTGAACCTGGAACGTCGGCCGAGACCCCGACGCGATGCCGGGGCCTTCGCGCTCAGGGGGAGTGGCGGTTTCCCTTCCAGCAGGAGCCGCGGATTGGTCTCTGTGAGCGTGGTGACATCTTCGGATGTGAGTTGGCCCGCGACGCGCTCCAGCATGGGTCCCATGGTCCAACCTTCCCTCCTGTGGGCGTGGGCATCCGAAGCCAGCATGCTGATGAGGCCTTCTCCGAGGAGTCTGTCGAAGGCCTTCACCGCCGGCCGGCCGAACTCGCCGCCCAAACTGCCCGCGGTGGCCTGAGCCACCGCACCGGCGTTCACGCAGGCCCGCAGCAGCTCCGAGGATGCCTGGATGCGATCGTTGCGTTCGGGATGCGCAAGAATGGGGACCAAGCCCGCCGCGGACAAACGGAACAAGGTGTCCACCAGGTACACCGGCCAGCCCATATACGGCATCTCCAGCACGATCGCGCACCTGGAGTCATCCCCGAGTCTCTCTATCGCCAATCCCCGCAGTCGGTCGGTATCGACTGTCGCCGCGATGGAGAGATCCACCTCAAAACCGAGCAACAACCGGACTTCGACGCCGGCCCTCGCCAGCGCGGCGCGCACTTCTTCTATCACCACGGCCGCCCGCGCGACCAGTGGTTCGTCCCACTCTTGCAGATGAGGCGTGCAGACGATTGCGCTCACCCCCGACTCCGCCGCCGCGCGGGCCATAAGAACGCTTGTCTCGAGATCGGGGCAGCCGTGATCGAGCCCGGGAAGCAGATGGGAATGGGTATCGATCACTGCACGTCCCTCCTGTGCCATTGTTGGCAGGACTTTGCCGGAAAACGCGCGAATTACTATACCGCGCGCACCGACGCGACTAGTATGTATCTATACGCCGGACAACACCATCCCGGGTCCCAGAGAAGGTGGGTGGACAATGCCTCAGTGGTTTGGAAGCTATACCGTGCTGATCATCGCCGTGGTCGTGCTGCTGGTCGCCGCTCTCGGGCTGATCCTTGTCCGGAGGAAGAGCAGCGGCGATTCCCGCGCCAAGGCTGAGAAAGTGAGCAGCGCGCAGGCCGGCAAGAGCACCCGCGAGAGTCGCAAGGCGACTGCAATCGCCGCGAAGGCTGCCGAAGCCGACGCAGAGCAGCAGCAGGCTGCGGTCGCGGCGCAGGCGCTGGGGGCGAGCGCTGAGTCGACGGCCGCCCCGGAGACAGCGAGCCCCGAGTCTACGGCCACCCCGGAGACCGCGATGGCCACCGTCCCGACCGGCGCCGCCGACTCGACCGCCCAGGCGGCGGCGCAGCCTGTCGATACCGTCCAGGTCGCCGCCCAGGCCGTCGAAACCCCAGGAGTGGAGAACGCGCCACCTGCCGCCGCGGCGGCACTGCCCGACAGCAACACGCCATCGGCCCAGCCGGCGCCGGTGGCTCCGTCAGGCGAGCGCTTCGATCTCAGCAAGCCTGCCGACCGGGAAGCACCAATCGCACCACCGCTTAGCGCGCCCTCGGCCGACCCACTCCAGACAGTCATCTCCAGCATCCTCCAGGGCTGGGGCGATATCACCGCCGAAGACACCAACCGGCTGGCCGTGTTCCGCAAGGAGAAGGTTGGCGCCGCGTTGGCAGCCGTCGAGCTACCCAAGGACCACAAGAGCAACGAGTATGCGAAAACACGGCTGACTCAGTTGCGCCGCTACGCCAACCAGCTGGAGCAGGGCGAACGGCCCCTGGGGTCGCCCGCCGCCGAGCACGAGTTCGTGGGGATGGTCGGCAGCGCCCCAGCCGTTTCGCCTCCCACCAGCCCGACCGCGGCGACGACCCGGCCAGTCTCGGTTGCCAATGCCCCGATCGCCAAGCCGGCGACCGCCGAACCCGGTCCCGGCCCGTCCGTATCTGTATCCGACGAGCCGGCCGGCATTGCCTCCCATGCCTTCGCAGTGCCGAAAGACGCCGAGCAACCATGGACTCTGCCAACCAAGTGGGATGACGTGAAGGTCACGACGAGGTCGACTGACCCGTGGACTCTGGAAGAAGACGTTTCTGCCGCCGAGGAACGAGCCGCCGAGTTCGACTGGGGTACCGAGGAAACCGACATCCCGCATATGTCCGCCCAAATCAAGCCCCCTGAGGCCGCCAAGCCTGGTCCATCCAGCGCCGACGAAGCACATCGATCGGCGGAGGCGGCAGTGGCAGCCGCGGCGGCGGCGTTTTGGGGCACACCCGAGGCTCCGGTCCTGGATCAGAAGCCTGTACCAAGCAAGAGCGCCGATGCTCCCACTGGCACCCACGCCGAGGAAACGGTGCCCTCCTACTCCATGGGGACGAAGGCCGCTTCGGATCCTTTCGCGGGACTCGGAGCGAAGGTGAGTACGGCTGCCGACATCATGGCTCTTCCGATATCCGAACGGGCCGACATGCTCGCCTTCTTGGAGCCGCCCGAACTGAGCAAGGTCTTCTTCCTGGCCGCGGACAGAGACCTGAAGAAGTCGGTCATCGACACGCTCGAGCACATCGGCAACACGTCTTCGCTCGACGCCCTCCGCGGGTGCTTAGAGGACCCAGACCCTGAGGTCCAGCTCCACGCCCTCGAGGCCGCCGACCGGATGCTAGGGACCAGCCACTAGCAGGGTCCGGCCCAACTCGCCAGCGCGGGAGATGATCTCGCTGCTATCGAGACCTGCGCGCCAGGCCACGAAGGCCAACCGTTTTTGCAGGTCGAGCGGTTGAGCCCCGAGATCCTGCTCGCACAGGGCCGCGGCGCCCCCTCCCGCTTCCCGCAGGATGAGAAGACCCGCGGCGATGTCCACCGAACGCGAACGCACCGCGGCGACCAGGATATCCGCGGCGCCGACGGCCACGAAGCACAAGGAAAGAGCCAGCGAGCCGATCTGTCGGATACGCATGTCCCCGCTTCGCCCCACCGCGCCCATGGCGCTGAGATCGTGGTATGCAAAGTGGTGCCGATCGGGCCTGCCTGCTTCCAGAAGGACGATCTCCACCAGATCGCTCGCAAAGCGCGACGAGTCGGGGAGAACCGGCTGCGCCGGCACCGTGGGCACCCCGGCCGGGCCGCCTGCGCTCGCAAGACCAGTCCCCTTTGTCGCGGCATAACAGCGAGGCCGAGTGTAGTCTTCGATGTAGGCTACGGCCACGTCGCCGAGCGTGTGTCCCCGCGCGACGGCGATGGAGGCCCCGAACGGCTCCAGCCCGCGCTTGGCGTTGAGGCTTCCGTCGAGGGGGTCCACGACCACCCGCCAGGGAGCGTCCTCAGGTCCGGCGATGCCGGATTCTTCCGACACGAGGGCGTAGGGGGCAGGCGCTTCTCTTGCCAGCACCTCCTGGATGGCCCTCTCGCAGGCCCTGTCGATCTCCAGTGTCTCGTCCCCACCCGCTCCCCTGCCGAGAGCCACACGTCCCGGGGACGTGCCGTACAAGGGCTGAGCGGCCGCCTTCCCGGCCGCGGCCATATGCGCCGCGCACTGCAACCACTGGTCTTCGATACTGGTCATATCGACGTTCAACATACCAGACGACGAGTGCGCCGAGCTAACATACCGTCATGAGTGTTCCAGAGAAGATCAGGAATCACCAAGGCGCCGACGGCGCCGGGCCACACCGCGCCGGCTTTGGCCGAGCCGCTCGCCGGCTCGCCGTGGGGATGGCGGCCGCCGGCGGAGCCGCGGCCGCCTACATGGCCTTCGAGGCCCAATGGGTGGTATGCCGTCAGGACGAGCTCCTCGTACCCGGCCTCCCCGAGCCCTGGTCGGGCCTGACAGTCCTTCATCTAGCCGACGTGCATGCCGGCCTCTTCCCCACCAACGAGCGAAGCCTGGCCAAGGTCGTGGATTGGGCGGAGGGACTCTCACCCGACCTGGTGCTGCTTGCGGGTGACATTCTGGGCGATCCCCAGCAGAGCATGCGTTGTCTCGGCCTGTTGGCGCGACTTCGGCCATCCCTAGGGATGTTTGCGGTCACCGGCAATCACGAGTACGGGCTTGGCAAGGGACCGCTGGCACGTCCCAGGGACACTTCCCCGCTGTGGGCTCAGGCGGGGACAACGCTGCTGTCTGATTCGTGCATCGCTCTTCCTGCCCGGCAAGGCACTCAGATCGTCCTCTGCGGCGCCGACTACCTCACCCGCGGGGAAGGGCTTCTTCACCCGGGCGAAGGGCCCAACGCGTCGCCGGCGTCCTTCCCCATCCTCCTCATCCACGAGCCGCCGCCTCCGGACTCTCCGCTGGCCGCCCTGTTCCCGCTGGCTTTCGCCGGGCATACCCACGGCGGGCAGCTTCGCGTGCCCGGCCTCTCTGGGCTTACTCCCCTCAACAATGAGCGGCACTACGTCCCAGGCGGCGTGCACCCCTGGGGCCAAGGCCGGATGGTGGTCTCCCGCGGCATCGGCACTAGCTTTCTGCCGTTTCGTCTCCTCACCAGGC
>Ga0182021_10010372_pt1 | contig 11052 bp, 12 predicted proteins | sample 612E3MmetaG_FD_120493 | JGI IMG/M metagenome (GOLD analysis project Ga0182021, IMG submission 120493) | Permafrost microbial communities from Stordalen Mire, Sweden - 612E3M metaG (Illumina Assembly) | ecosystem: Environmental > Terrestrial > Soil > Wetlands > Permafrost | place: Sweden...
AGTTAAACACAAAATTTAATCTCATCAAACAAGCAACTTTCGAAGATACAACCCGTGAGCCGCTCCATAATAATTCTCTAGGACAGCAACTTTCCGGTATCCCAATTTTTGGTAAAGTCCCAACGCGGCGACATTGTTTTCCCGCACTTCCAAACGGCATTCTCTGGCACCCTTTTGCTTGAGAATCGCTTCCAATTCAACCATGAGCCGCTCGCCAATGCCTTGCCGCCGACAAGCGGGCAATACATCAATGGTCATTACGTGCCCGACTGGTTGGTTTCGAACGAAGTCTATTCTGCCGATGATGAAACCTGCAACTTCGCCGATAACTTTCGCTGTTAAACTGATGCCGTTGTAGTCCAAGAGGAGGTAGCCGATTTGCTGTTTAGAGAACGCTTCCTCTTTGAAGCACTGTTTCTCAATTTCGTAGAGCACGTTCAACATCCGTATCGTTGCAGTTTCAATGGTAATTTCCATGTTTCGTCTTGATTCAGGAATAGTGCGCAGTTTGATAAGGTTTTTTCCGCACGACACTTGTTTCAGTTTGGGGAGGAACTTTTGCGAGTTGCTTTACGGGGGCAGCGTTGAAGGAAAGCTATAATTCAAACCGCACCCTAACATTGGGTAACCAAAAATTGGTGTGGAAAAGAAATGACTGAACGCGATAACTTAACTGACCCGCAAAAATCTAAAGATTACAGCCAAAACATGACTGAACTCGCAAACGAACTGCAAACCTTAAGAGCTGAACTTCAGGCTCTTATGATTCGATTTGGCGTGCGGGCACTCAAACTTTACCAAACTGGAACCCCCGAACCGCTGCAATCCCCGCAGATGTCTTACCTAATCAAATACGAATTAACCAATGCCATCTCTGATTTGCAAGACCCGAAAAACATGGAAGTCATAATCAGCCAGACGAAGGAAGAATGGAAAAAGCTGAAGGAGCAACAATCTTCAACTTAACCCTTTTCTTAAAGTTCAGTGTCATTTTATCATTTTTTAGATTGGCGGTTTGATATGGCTGATTCGCGTTTCGCTCTCACGGGTCCACGATAGGAAATCTTTTGACGGCGGATACTCGGAATATAACTGTTTGCGTTTCGACTCCAGAAACTGGTTTTCCTCCCCGGCGTACTCGGCTGCTGTAACGATTTTGTGCCCTTTGTGCTGGGCAGCGTCGAAAAGAGGTTGGGCTCGCGTACGCCAATCCGCATCCCTCAACACATGATGCTCCAAGATGGTAATGGGCACGGTTTCAACAATGCTGACGAGGTTAGCTAACCCGTTTCGAAGCTGCATTTCATCCACTTTGAAGCCTCCCAAATAGAAAGGCGGACCCCCGATCATGAGGACATCTGGCTTCTCTGTCCGGAGGATTTCTGCCGTACGGTTCGCCATGGGTCCTTGCACGTCTGGGGCATGCATGAAGCGTTCACTGCCGCATTCCACAGTCGCCATTATTACCCACCCGAGCATACTATTTTCCGGTCCATGGGGTACCGCTTCAGAGAACCGCACTGATGTTTCTCCAAAACTGAAAGTCTTGCCATCCGCCGACTCCACCAGTCTCGCAAGTTTGCCAGCCGTCTTTTGAAACATCCATGCCCGCTGCCGCTGGCTCGCGTTGATTTTTTCTTTGGGGTTTTTGGCGAACACGGTTTTGTCTTGATAGATTTGCCGAGCGGTTTCGCCGTCTTGGGTCCAGTTTACGAGCCAATCTTCGTAGCTGGGAGTGTGGTGGTCGAAGTGGTAGTGACTGATGGTGACAACTTGTGCTTTGTCTGCGGCTTGTGCGATGCGGCTGCGCAGTCGGATAATGGTCTGGAACTCTAGCGGGTGAGGGAGCAGGCTGAATCGGTAAGGCGCCAAAGAAAGTCCAGCGTCCAAAAGAACTGCGATATCTGGGGTTTCGACGAGAGTGCACATTGAGCGTACACCGAAGCTTTCCGCCGCCAAAGGAGTAACTTTAATCTTGCTCAGCATAACTAACCATTCTTTGTGCAGGGATAAGTATTAATATTGTTTAGCCGTTTTTTGAGAAAGCAAGCGGCTATGGCATTAGCCCAGACCGAGAGGGTCTAAACCGCACCCGGAAAGGGACCGCTGATAATGCCTACCTAAACGGAGAAGAGTAAGGTGGGCAAAAAAATGCTGTTAACAGACATTGGACTATTAGCGGTCGGCGCAGTGGTAGGCGCGTTTTTACGTTACAAACTCGTGGAGAGGCCGCTGATGCTTGGAGCGTTGCAAGTCAACGTTTTACTCGTTAACGTCGTGGGCAGCTTCATTTTAGGCGCTTTTTCGGTGGCTTCGTTAGCGTTTAACTTGGACGCAAAGTACTCGCTGCTAGTAGCCACAGGTTTCTGCGGTTCCTTCACAACCATGTCCTCATTTGCTCTGGAAACAAGCAACCTGCTCGACAGCAACCGCTTTAACCTCGTAGCCCTAAACATCCTTGCCAACGTTGGTCTGTCTTTAGGCGCCGTCATAGGCGGCAGAGCCGTAGGCAACATCGTAACGGAGCGTTTAGTCCAGTGAAGCAGAAAATGTGGGACCTAATCATACGCATAAAAAAGAACGACACCATAGGCGGCAAACGCCTCGAAGCTCTCATCATAGATATGCTGATGAAGGCGAACATAGCGGGCGCAACGGTTTGGACCGGCGTAGATGGATTTGGAAAACGGGGCAAAAGCACCCTCCACTTAGAAGGTGTCATGGTTAACATGCCCCTTTTAATTGAGGTTATCGACGAGCAAATAAAGCTGGAGCCGCTTCTGCCTGACCTGAAAAGAATCGTTGGCGACGACGGACTAATCAGCATCAGCGAGGTTTACGTTCTCTGAACGTAAGGTTTCCTTAATGTTTTAATGTCGCGGACGGCTGTTTTGGGTCCGGTGGGCGATGACGACTTATGGCCCTAAGACGCAAGGATGATTTCGATCTTGAGTGCGGAAGGTAGAATGTGCACGAAATAAAGTGCGCATATCTCACCTCAAGAGCCCACTAAACCAAGCCGAAAGGTCCACAAAACGAAAAACCTTGTTTTTTGTTGTGGCATGCAACCACCCACATAGGATTATTAGTTTTCTTGAGAGAAGATTAGTTGAAGCTAACCCAAAGCCAACAAGAACTTTTTGATTTTAGCAAAGAAAGCGCGATTGGGAGGCTGAAACCTTGACTCAAATCAAAGTCATAATAAAGCAAGCCTTCGACGACGTGGATTCAGTCATATTCGACGCAGCCTTAACCGTAAACTCTATTGAAACTCGATATAAACAAAAGGAGTACGCCAATTGATGTCTGAACGCGAAATCTTTAGATTCAAGCCAGAGGTTCCAGTCGATTTCACACGAGAAGACTTAGTTTTCAGAGTTGTGAAGGAAGCTTTGGCGTAGAATCTTTTCCTAAGAAGATTGGCCTGATACCAATCTACAGTAGTTGCAAAACGATAGCGGATGCTTCAATAAAAGGAATGATTAGGGAAGGAAAAAGAGATCTTGGTCCGTTTCTTCTCGAGCTCACTTTTTGCCTTCGGGTTTTTCCCATAGTTCCAGCTGTTGCTTCTTGAGTTCACGCCGTTTCTTTTGCAAGAAATTGTACACCGTGTGATGCTCGCAGCCTTGTATAATCATCTGAACTGCGTTTCGGGCAACATCAACCTGCTCGAAAGTTCCAATGAACCCTATAGTGTGCCCGTAAACTACCATGTCTGCTTCAGTTAGTTCCTCGATTGTGCGTCGGGTTTTGCCTTCCATGCCTATGATTCGGCTTTTGACGCGCCGGATGTCAGAGTCTGAGTCGAAAATCGTCCGCAGATCAATGAAGTCAAAGGTTGTTTCCTCACTGCGGATAAGTCGGAAAGCTTGGTCGGGTGCAAAGCCTCTGCCTATGGCGGTGACTACGTCTTTGGCTCTCAGAAGCAAGGAGGGATCGGTTGATCCTTCTGCCATGTTGATTTCTACGCCGCCGCCTTCGCTTTCGATTTCCAGCTTGACTTGCAGGCGTGTTTCGATTTCTCGTTTCACTTGGCCTTCGGGTCCAATCAGGACACCTACTCGCTCTTTGGGAATTCGGACAAAGGTGTTAGGCTTTGACATGTTGGGTTACCTGCCTGTAAACTTCTTCGTTAGGAAGAACCTCTATGCCTTGGCGACTAAAGAACCTATTCACGTTACTAATATCCCGGTTCAAGAGTTCCTGTGCAAGCGGATGTGAAATGGGAACAGACTGAGACATATCGAACATGACGAGTTTGCCTTTCCAAAACATGAGGTTATACTCGCTTAAGTCACCATGAACAAGCTCTGCCTTCTGGTAAAGCCTCTTCATGTACGTAATGACCTGTTTGTAGGCCTTTTCAGGGTCTTTTGGTGGAACCTCTTTGAGTCTAGGCGCACTTACGCCATCTTTCCCGATGAACTCCATGACGAGCACGTTTCGGTCAATGGCAATAGGTTTAGGCACACGTATCTTCACTTTGTTTGCCGCGTCCAGATTCCGAAATTCCTTCTGAGCCCAAGTGGAAATCAGGGATCGCGTATCGTGTTTGACGTTTTTGAAACGGTAGTCGCCTTCGATGTACATCATCATGCCCTTTTTGAATTCCGCCGATGAAGTTAGGTAAATCTTGACTGCTCGCTGCTCGCCTTCTTTTGTTGTACCCCAATAAACTCGGGCTTCTTTCCCCGCGCTCACAACGCCGTTGAGGTCGTTTATGACACCGCTACTTAGGAAATGGTAGATAATCATCAACGTTGACTGGTCAAAGACCTCTTCCATGGTAGCGCGTTCCTGGGTCTGGTTATGGACAAGCATGCGGTCTCGTCTCTCAAACGTTTTTTCTTGGCGGTTAATTTTTTCGCGAGCTTTAGACATAACTAACCATCAACATACTCGTTAAACAGATATTAAAAGTGTTTAAGAAACAAACAAAGAGGAAGATTTAGGGATTTCCCGTTCTTGCTATACGGTGAGGTATCCTTTTCTGCGCAGAATCTCCGCTTGCCCATGAGTATACCGCCAGGTGACGTCGGCGCGTTCGTCCGTCTGGAAGTCCCACGGCGCGACGAGAACCACGTCACCTTCGCGTATCCAAACTCTTCGTTTCATTTTGCCGCGGATTCGGCACAATCGTTCTTTGCCGTCTTGGCATTTAACCATTATGCGGTCGAAACCCAGTAACTTTGTAACTACGCCCAGCATTTCGCCTTGCCCAGGGTAAACCATTTCGTTCAGGTTGCCTTCGCTTAACACTTTTTTCTTACCCATTGCAACATCTCAAGGATATTCTGGGAGAAAAATGGAGAATCTGACTTAAAAGCATGTTTATAAAAATTCGCTTATCCCTCTGCCCAATCTGTTCCAAATTAACCCAAACAGCCCAAAAAGACTCAAAATAGTCCAATTCCGCCATTTTATCCCGCATTAAAAATCGAAAGTGGCTTCATTCGCCCAAAACCAACTCAATGATAACCAGAAGCGATTGGCCAGCGAATTTGAAATTGCATAGACTTAAATCTGCATTGAGCCAATGCCATAAACGGATAATTCGGGGTTGATTAGATGGCTTACGTATTCAACTTACCCTACAGAGATAACCAGAAACTCAAACAAGTCATGGAGGTAGTTAGAAATGACAGGAAGCTTCAGACGTACTGGCGATGCAGCAACGTCATGGCAATTGAACGCATGGGTTACACAGACCACGGACCAACCCATGTGAAAATCGTCTCCAACTTGGCCCTGAAGCTGCTCCGCATTCTTGTAGCCAAACAAGTTAAGCCCAGTATTGTAAAAGATTACTCCATGAAAAAAGAGGATGCGGAAGTCGTTGTCGTTTTAGGGTCAATTTTTCATGATTTAGGCATGGTGGTAATCCGAAACCACCACGAAATGTACAGCTGTTTAATCGCCTTGGAGTTCCTCGAGAAATGTTTAGCTCCTGCATACAGTGAGGAAGAAAGTGCGATAATGACGTCTGAAGTTCTCCACACGATCGTTTCTCATGAACGCCCTTTCATACAGAACAACAACCCCTTGACAGTTGAAGCAGGCATCGTATCAATCGCCGACGCGCTAGACATGGAAGCTGGACGAGCAAGAATCCCCTTCCAAGCCGGAAAAGTCGACATACATGCTGTTTCCGCTCTCAGCATCGAAAAAGTCGATGTTGTAGAAGACACCGAAAAAGACAAACCCATCACCATAAAAATAACCATGTCCAACTCCGCTGGTGTATTCCAAATCGACGAACTTCTCAAACCCCGGATTGTAAGCTCTGGACTGCAGAAATACTTCCATGTGGTGGCGGAGATTACTGGCGAGAAAGAAAGAAAAATTATCGATAAATTCGAAATCTAAAATTTTCACTGTCTCTTTCTTAGTGTCTACGTACTCGTACCGTAAACGGCAACATGGACTGAAGCATCTGAATACGCAGAAGACACTTGGGCGTCCACCAGAATAGCGTAAATCACGTTTAACGACGGATACAGCTGCATCAAATCGTCATTGGTCAACCACACCGAACCAGTCGAATTAAAAGACTTCTGCACAGCGTTTGCGTCGCTGGTAACTCCATTGTCCACGAACTCCAGTCGGAACCTCACCGTGACAGTTTCGTTGCTAGCGAAGCTGCCGACAACCGAGATTTTCGCTTGAAAACTCGAAATTGTTGCTGGATGAATCTGGATTACCTGAGCAGCACCGTAACCGAACGAGCCAACCGGAATAGTAACATCCGCTTGTTTGAAGACGCTTCCAACACCAAATATCCACTTGTTGTAAGGATTGAAAACGCGGGATGACCAGTTTCCCAAAAAGTTTACGCCCGAATCCAAAACTGGAGATTGGAAGGAAGATGGACCTATGTTTATTGCGTAGAAATAATCGTAGTAGGTCAGCGAAGGCGCGAAGGATTCGAAAACCACGCCGCCCATCTGAGTCTCATACATAGAACCGTTCAGGAACAAACCGGTTTCGTTGTATTTTCCGTATTCGCCCATCCAAATTCGGATATCCTGCATCGTGCCGTCCGTGAATTCTGCCTGCGTCTCCACGGTGACAGCAACTGAGTTGTCCGCCTGCTTGAAGTAGCATCGGTCAATCTCCGTATTAGCGTAGGAGCCAGTTGAGTTCTGTCCCAAACTTACGCTGCTTGTGTTGGTCCTAAAAACAATGCTCTGAGTACATTTTTCGAAGAAAACCGTGTCAATTTTTGTGCATTCACTCCAAGTGTTCGTGTTAGCAAGCTCCACTCCCACCGCAGAATTCTCGAAAATCATATTTGTAACTGTGGTTCGGAAAGAATTCTGAATGCGAACCGTGCCACCAATGATTACGAACCCAGACACTTGGTTGAATTCTGATTTTGTGTAGTCTGAGCCGTTAACCACGATTTTATAGCCATTCATTGTCAAGGTGGCGCCATCGCTGTCAAGCCTGGCGTTCATTTTGTCATTTAGGAAGACGCCAGAAGTTAAGCTGTAATTGTCGGATGTTACGTAAACGCTGTTTCCACTTACTAACGATTCATTGAAAACCACCGCAGCGTCAGTGCTATTGAATTCTACTACACCTGTTCTGCCGTCCTTGGCCAAATATACTGAGGCACCGTTGCTATCCGACTCACGGTAAACCACGTAATCATACTGGCCAATCGGCAGACGCGCGTTTACGTTGTCGATTTTGCCGTTGAGCAAATTCTGCATTTCGTAATCAGTCTGGTTCAAGGAAGTAGCTGTGTCATTGAGCGCCTGATTTAGGTTAGAGACATCTTGGTTGCGCTGTTTCTGCAAAGTGTCATTGTTGTAAACTATGAAAAATGTGTCAACTACCGAAACAACTAAAATAGCGATGAACAGAATAGCCAAAGTGCGGTTAGATGGAGCCAACTTCATGTCTGTCGTCCCAAAGCCAGATTACCCTTTTGGTTTACACTATGCAGGTACGTTAAATAAAGTTTCCATAAAATCAAATAATCAGCGCAGATGCCTCTGAGATGTAGGAGGATTGTTGTGGACGGTTTTCGAAACGCAAACCATATAGCATCATAGGCAAGAGATTATACTCCATTAGACTTTAGAGGGATAACCGTGCCGGGATCATATTCACGTTTACTTGGTGTCATCGGGAAGCCTAACACAGGCAAATCTACGTTTTTCAGCGCTGCTACTTTGGCAGCGGCAGAAATCGCCAACTACCCTTTTACTACCATAAAGCCGAACCGCGGCGTCGGTTACGTCCGAACACCGTGCGTTCACCCCGAATTCAAAGTCCAAGACAACCCAAACAACAGCCTCTGTCTTGACGGCATCCGCCTCGTCCCCGTGGAACTCATCGACGTTGCAGGTCTAGTTCCTGGCGCTTGGGAAGGCCGCGGGTTGGGCAACCAGTTTCTCGACGAAATTCGGAGGGCAGACGCACTCGTACATATTGTCGACGCATCAGGAGGCACCGACTGCGAAGGGAAAGTCTGCAAGCCAGGCGAACATGACCCCCTCGAAGATGTGCGGTTTTTAGAAAAAGAAATCGTGATGTGGATGGCGTCCATACTCAAGAAAGACTGGGTAAAAGTTGCCCGCACAGCCGAAACAGAGAAAAAAGGCATTTATGGACCGCTGGAAGAGCGACTTAGCGGCTTAGGGATTAAGCGTAACCACATTTTTGAAGCTGTGCGAAAAGAAAACCTAAACCCGGATAAACCCGCCGGATGGAGCGATGATGATTTCATGAGGTTTGTGGATACGTTGCGCAAAATCAGCAAGCCAATGCTAATAGTCGCCAACAAGATTGATTTGCCAACCGCTGAAGCAAACGTGGAGCGATTAAAGAAGCTGGATTATACAGTTATTCCCGCGAGTGCCGAAGCGGAACTGGGACTCAGAAGAGCAGCCGAAAAGAAGCTCATTGAATACAGACCGGGAGATAGTGACTTCAAAATTACTCAACCTGAAAAGCTTCAACCTGCTCAAATTAAAGCGTTGGACGCTATTCGCGAAAAAATCCTTCTGAAAAACGGTTCCACGGGTGTTCAAGAAGCCATAAACACCGCCTACTTCAAGCTCCTTAACATGATAACTGTCTACCCTGTCGAGGACGTGGAGCACCTGAGCAACCACAACGGCAAAGTTTTGCCCGACGCTTATCTTATCCCGCAAGGAACAAGTGCCCACCAATTTGCCTACATTATCCACACGGAGTTAGGCGAAAGTTTCCTTTACGCAGTTAATGCCCGCCATAAAACGCGGATAGGTGAAGACGCGGTGCTCAAAGACAAAGATGTCATAAGCATCGTTAGCACAAAAAGACGCGCTTAGCTTTTTTCCTTTTATTTTCCGAAGCGACGTTTGCGGTTCTGGAAAGTCCTGATTGCTCTGAGCAGGTCGATTAGACGGAAGTCTGGCCAGTAAACATCCAAGAAAAGAAGCTCGCTGTAGGCTGACTGCCACAGGAGGAAACCGCTTAATCGTTCTTCGCCAGAGGTTCGGATCACCATGTCTGGGTCCTTGGGCATGTGGGACGTGTAGAGGTACTTTTCAAACGTAGCTTCGTCGATGTCTTCTATCTTCAATTCGCCGTTTTTGACTTTCTCTGCGACGGTTTTGGCGGCGTCCAAAATCTCTGCCCTGCCTCCGTAAGCGAAGGCGAAATTAAGAAATTGGTTATCGTAATCTGCTGTTGCCTTCTCCACATCGGATATGAGCTTCTGAAGGTTTTCAGGCAGAAGATGCACTCTGCCAATGACCTTAACGTGAACTTTGTTGCGGTGAATGCGTTCGTCAGTTAACAGTTTACGGAATTTCTCTTCAGCAATACGCATGATCTCCTCAACTTCGCCAGACGGGCGTTGGAAGTTCTCGGTGGAAAACGTGTAAAGCGTTACAAATTTAACGTCGAGCATCTGAAGCCAATCCAGCAGCTGCTCAACAGTCTCAGCACCCTGTTTGTGCCCAAGGAACGGATTTATTTCCTGTTCGGTTGCCCAGCGTCGGTTGCCGTCTAAAATAATAGCAATGTGTTCGGGTCTTGGTCCACTTTTTATTTGAAACCAGAGCCATCTTTCGTATGCTTTGTATGTCCCGACTAGCCTTAGAAATCTTTGGAGTACCATCAGTTTACCTTCAAATGATCAAACGCTTAGGCTGCATCAATTTTGCGTCTTTATTTAAAATATTCACGTTTCAATTAAATCTTGCTACCTTGTCTATTCTTTTTTAGCTAACGAGTTATTCTTCAAACTCGTCTGCTTTTTCTTCAGTTTCAGCAAAAAAGCCCTTGTAGGAACGATGAACGATGAGCATGACAAGGACTGAGGCAATAGCAATTAGCACTCCCACTATAATGTAGAAGATTAGATTCTGTAAACCTGAAGACGGACTCAGCAGTACATCTGCAGCTCCGTTAACGATTACGCTGGACCAAGCTACTGAGACAATTAAGGCGGCGTTTCGCAGCACCCGTACGTCGCGGGCGAAATATAGACGGACCGCGCGTCCAAGCAGAATGGTGCATAACCCTACTACAACGAGGTAAACGGCGCCTTGGATGAAGAACGCTGAAAGACTGGGCAAATTGCTAAGCCAGCCAGCCGTGTCCACTGGCAGGGGTTTAGAAATATTTTCAAGCGCGTTAGAGTATCCTGAATAAACGCTCACTGCAATGCAGAGAATGCCAGCGATTGTGGAGTAATTTCCGATTTGGACAGGCAGCGGTGGGGGCGAGTACTCCTTAGCCCACTTATAAAAGTTTTTAGTTGACCGGTCTATTCCGAAACCTTTGATAAGCATGAAACTGCAAACGACTAAAAGAATTGTCACCAAGTAGTAAAACACGGGCACGTTAGCCAAAGCAAGGATGATCCAGATAAGAATTAAGGTTCCGGGCAAACCAAGGGCGATTCGCGAGTATTTGGGGTTCTGCACAAGAGTTTTCATGTATTTCCCAAAAAGCTGCGCGGTCTCCTCGATGGATTCGCTGTGCTTAACTACGATGCGTCTCACTGAGGAAACAGGAACCCTGGACTCCACCAGAGGCAAAATAGCCTCG
>Ga0182021_10010374_pt1 | contig 11051 bp, 8 predicted proteins | sample 612E3MmetaG_FD_120493 | JGI IMG/M metagenome (GOLD analysis project Ga0182021, IMG submission 120493) | Permafrost microbial communities from Stordalen Mire, Sweden - 612E3M metaG (Illumina Assembly) | ecosystem: Environmental > Terrestrial > Soil > Wetlands > Permafrost | place: Sweden...
ACGCTGGCCTGATGGCGCCGGCGCACGCCGCGCGCCGACACGGCCGCTTCCAGCGCTCCGAGCAAGCGCAGCCCGGGCACCGATGTCGGCATGGTTGGAATCTCGAACACCGGAACGCCGAGCCCCGCCTCGAACGCCGCGTGGACCTCGCTTGCGTGCGCCAGGCCGAGGATCGCCGGGAATCCGACCGCCCGCGCGTCGCCCAGCAATGGCTTCACCAGGGCGATCGTCCGCCCGCGCGTCTCGCCGGATTCGAGGGCACGGGCGAGGTGGGCAGCGTACAGTTCGGGCACGGCTTCGTACCCCGGGAACTCGATGCGCTGGTGGCGCAGGCCGGACCAGCTTGGACCGAGCGTCGCGGCGATCTGGCGCGCGCTGAACTCGCGCAGCCCGCGGAAGTCCACCAGGAGACACGGTGGCGGCGCCGCCATCGCATCCATCAAGTTGGCGCCCGCAACCATCGATAGCGGCACGCCGAAGGTGGTCTTCAACGTCCCGATCGACGTCAGCACCTTGCGGTTGCGCTCACCCAACGGGGCATAGGGTAGCCCCGCGGAGGCCAAGGCCGAAACGAAGGTCTCGAACGCGCTACGGATCGAAGGAGCACCCACCCGCGCCAGCGGGTGGTCGGGCTGCTCCGCGGCGAGCGCCGCGAGCGCCTCGTAAGGGGATCGCCACAGACGGCCCTCGGCCACAGGGTGGACACCGAGGAGGTCCAGCAACCCGCTGGCGAACAGGATGCCGCCGCCGTTGCCGACCTGGATGCAGGTAAGGCCCCGTTCTGCGGCGAACAGGGCTGCCGCCATGCCGGCCATCCCGGAGCCGATCACGGCGACGTCGCAGCTGGCCTGCCGTGCGCCCGTCATGGCGACATGCCGCCCGTCGGTGCGGGGCGCAGCGCGTCGGGCACGTTGGCGTCCCGCAACTCCTCGCCGCGCAGTTCTTCGCCAAACAGGCCGCAATGGAGCGCCTCCATCAACTCAGCCTGGGCGAGCTGCTCGCCCCACAGCACCGCGCGCTGGCCGCGCCAGCGCTCGCCGAAGAAATCCAGTATCTCGGCTAGGCCGCGCCGCGCCTGGAAGTCGCCGCGCTGGTAGAGGTGGGCCACGGTGCGCACGGCGCAGAAAGCACCTTGGCAGGCACCCTTTCCGACGCGGCTGCGCAAGCCGATGTCCGTCAGCGTCGCCGTGTCGCCGGCCGCGCGCAGCGCGGCATAGATGGCGTCGACCGCGCTGCCGGACACCATCTCGCACTCGCACAGCAGCGTGTCCTCCGGACCGTGGGAACGCATCCACTCGCGCGCGGAGCGGCCCGGTTCGGTCCAGCCGCATTCCGGAGCTACGGCCAAGGGCGTCGTGGCGGTAAGGCAGGCACGCGTCACGCCGAGGCGCAGGCATACCAGGTCCGCGGCGCGTTCGGCCATCAGCCGGCAGGTGGTGAGCTTGCCTCCGGTGATCGTCGCCAGGTTGTCCAGGCCGTGATCCTCGTGGTCGAACAGGGCGAAACCGCGGGAGACGGCGCGGCCGTCCGCGGCGCCCGGAGAGCCCACCAGCGGACGCACGCCCGCGTAAGCCCGAATAAAGCGCATCGTCGCCAGCGCCGGCAGCATGCGCGCGGCCTCCTCGACGATCAGGTCGGCCTCGGCAGTGGTCGGCTGGATGTCGTCCAGCGCGTCGACACGCGTCGAAGTAGTGCCGATGATCGAGACCGTGCCGCCCGGCATCAGGATGTCGGCGTTGCCAGGTCGCCTGAGGCGGTTCACCACGCGGCCAGCCAGGCGTTGGTGCGTGACCAGCAGCGTCCCCTTGGAATAGGTCATCTCGATAGGCACCCCGGCGAGCAGCGCCACCTCCCGCGCCCAGGCTCCGGCCGCATTGACGATCTGCGCGGCCTCGATGCGCACCTCCTCGCCGCCGGCGAGAGGCCGAACCCGCACCGCGCGGATGCGCCGGCCCTCGCGCTCGAAGCCAACGACGCGGGTGCGCCGCATCAGACGCGCGCCCAGGCTTTGCGCCTGGGCCATGCTTTCCAGGGACAACCGGAAGGGGTCGATCGATGCGTCCGGCACCTCGAACACCGCGATCGCACGCTCCGACAGCGCCGGTTCCTGCGCGCGCGCCGCGGCGACATCCACTGCGCTCGCGGCGATGCCAGACTGCGCGCAGAGCGACGGGAAGTCGGCGATGTAGCGTTCGTCGTCCCCTTGCACCGCGACGAAGTAGCCGCCGGTGTCCTGGATCGTCTGCGCGGCCATGCGCTTGAGGATCTCGCCCTCGACGCGGCACTCCATCGCCGCAGCGCGGTCGCCGGCGACGTAGCGGGCGCCGCTGTGGAGCAGGCCATGGTTGCGCCCCGAGGCGCCGGCGTTGATGTCGTCCTTCTCGACGACGATGCAGTCGACGCCGCGCAAAGCCAGGTCACGGGCCAGCGCCGTGCCCGTGACACCTCCTCCTATGATCAGGACCTGGGTCTGGATGAACGTCGGAAATTTCAATGCTGCCTCTTTTCGCACGTCGTGCCGACGGCGACGGTCAGGCGCCGGTCGACAAGGCAGTCGCCGCAGGTGACTGCGCGAACCTTGTCACGCCCAGATGGCGCGCCGCCCCCGCTTCAAGCCTGGACACGCTGCTGCAGGGCCTGCGCCAGATAGTCGACGCAGGCATTGACCGTGCCGAGCTTTCCGGCGTCCGCCTCGGGGACATCCACCCCGAATTCCTCGTGCAGTGCGATCAGGAAATTGAGGAAATCCATGGAATCGATGTCGAGCTGATCGCGCAGGCTCTTCGCCGGCTTGAGGCTGCCCGGATCCAACTCGGGCACGATCCCTGACAAGGTCTTGATCACGCGTACGCGGATGTCGTCTTGGTTCATAGTTCCTCCGGCTGTTGCAGCAGGCGATCTACCGCTGCGAGAAAAAGCGCGCCGCGATGGCCGTCGGTCGCGCGGTGATCCCCAGAAAGCGTCGCAGTCAGCAGCGGGCGCGGCACCACCTGGCCGCCCAATACCCATGGCCGCTCCAGCGGCGTGCCGAAACCGACCAGGGCGAGTTGCGGCGGCGTGATGATGCCGAACACCGACTCCACGCCGCGCTCGCCCAGGCTGGTGATGGTTACGGTCGGATCGGTCATTTCCGAGCTTTTCAACGACCAGGCGCGGGCGCGCTTGACCAAATCCTGGAATCCGCTCATCAGCTCATCCAGCGATTTCTGGTCGGCGTTGTGCAGCGCCGGCGCGACCAGCCCGCCGCCGCGCAGCGAAATCGCGATTCCGGCGTGGATGGCTGCGCTTTGCTGCGCGCGGTTGTCGATCCAGAAGCCGTTGAGTTCCGGCACCTCGCGCAAGGCGAGCGCCGTGGCCTTGATCAGCAGCACGGCGTAAATGAGCCTGTCGGTCACCGCGCGGCCCGTATTGCGCTCCGCAAGCCATGCCATCGCTCGGCCCATGTCGATGGTGCAAGCGAGGTAGTAGTGCGGGATTTCGCGCTTGGAGCGCGACATGGAACTGGCGATCGCTTCGCGCATGCGCAACTGGCGCGCTGCGGCCGCGTCGGCGGGGCTGGGTTCCGTTCGTGCAGCGGGCGGGGCCTGCATCGCTGGCGCGACCTGCGCGGCGGGTGCGACGGGTGCGGCTTGCGCGGCCCGCTCGACATCGGCCAGGGTCACCCTCCCCTCCGGACCGGTGCCGGTCAGCGCAGCCGGGTCGAGCCGCAACTCCAGCGCACGCTTGCGTGCCGCCGGCGAAATGCGCGCGCGCTCGCCTGCAGCCGCAGCGCCCGGCATTGCCGCGCGTATCGCTGCGGCCGGCACGGCTGCAGTCGGTACCGCCGCGGGCGCGACGACCCCGGTTGGAATAGGCGCTGGTGTAACAACTTGCGCGGCCGGCTCGGCTGCGCCTTCGGCGCGTATCAGCGCGAGCGGCGTTCCGACGGGCAGCCGTTCGTCACCGGGTTCGACCAGTATCCTTTCCAGCACGCCCGCGATGAATGACTCGACGTCGACGTTGGCCTTGTCGGTTTCGACGATGGCGATGACCTCGCCGCGTTTGATCTGCTCCCCCGGCTGCTTCAGCCACTTCACCACCTTGCCGGCGGTCATGTCGGCGCCCAGTCTGGGCATAAGGAATTCCGGCATTGCTAAAAGAGTCCCTGCACCGCTTTGACGATGGTCTCCGGCTGCGGCAAGGCCGCCTGCTCCATCGCCTGCGCATAGGGCATCGGCACCTCGGCCCCGCACACCCGCGCCACGGGCGCGTCGAGCGCGTCGAACGCCCCCTCCATGATGCGCGCGCTCACCTCTGCGGCGTAGCCCCCGGTCTTCCAGGCTTCTTCCACTATCACCGCCCGGTGGGTGTGTGCCACCGAGGTTAGGATCATTTCGGTGTCCAGCGGCCGCAGGGAGCGCAGGTCGATGACTTCGGCGTCGATTCCGAGCTCGGCCAGCTTCGCCGCGGCGCGTTCGGTCTTGCCGAGCGCACCGCCATAGGTAATCAGGCTCACGTCCTTGCCGCGCCGGCGCAGCGCCGCGCGGCCGATTTCCATGATCGTGCCGTCTTCGCTCTCGCCTTCCATCGGATACAGCGTCGCATGCTCGAACATCATTACCGGGTCGGGGTCCTTCAGCGCGGCGAGCAGCAGCCCCCTCGCATCGGCGACCGTCGCCGGGGTTATCACCTTGATGCCGGGGACGTGCGCATACCAGCACTCCAGGCTGTGCGAATGCTGCGCGGCGAGCTGCCGCCCGCCGCCCGTCGCCATGCGCACCAGCAGCGGCACGCCGAACTGCCCGCCGGACATGTGGCGCAGGGTCGCGGCGTTGTTGACGATCTGGTCGAGCGCGAGCAGGCTGAAATTGACCGTCATGATCTCGACGATCGGGCGCATGCCGCCCAGCGCCGCGCCGATGCCGGCGCCGACGAAGGTCGATTCCGACAAAGGCGTGTCGCGGATGCGCTTCGGGCCGAACTCCTCGAGCAGCCCGTGGCTCACCGCGAAGGCGCCGCCGTACTTGCCGACGTCCTCGCCCATCAGGAACACGCGCGGGTCGGCGCGCATCGCCTCGCGCATCGCGGCGCGGATTGCCTCGCGGTAGGTCATCTTGGCCACTGTGGCTCCAATCTTTCGAACAAGTTAGGCAAGCGCTAGGCAGCGATGCTGCCATAAACGTCGCGCTCCAGATCGGCGACCGGCTCCCAGCCGCCCTTCTCGGCTTCGGCCACGGCCCAATCGACATCGTTGGCGACATCGGTCTCGAGTGTCTTCAGTTCGGCATCGTCCAGCATGCCCTGGCCCCTGAGATACGCGTCGAACAATGAGATCGGATCGCGGCCGCGCCATTCCGTGACCTCTTCCTTGCTGCGATAGAGTTCCGGGTCGGACATCGAGTGCGCGCGGTAACGGTAAGTGCGCAATTCGAGGAAATAGGGCCCGTCGCCGCGGCGCACTTGCGCCACGGCGCGCTGCGTCGCCGACTCCACCGCGAGCACGTCCATCCCGTCCACGGTTTCGGCGGCGATGTTGTAGTTCTGCGCCTTGAGGTGGAGGTCGGTCTGCGACTCGGAGCGCGCCAACGAAGTGCCCATCGCGTACTGATTGTTTTCGCACAGGAACAGGACCGGCAGCCGCCACAGCGCCGCCAGGTTGAGCGATTCGTGAAACTCGCCCTCGGCCACGGCGCCATCGCCGAAAAAACACGCCGTCACCGCCTGCCGCTCCTGCAGCTTGTCGGCGAGCGCAAGGCCCACCGCGACCGGCAGGCCGCCGGCGACGATCGCATAGCCGCCGAAGAAACGGCGCCCGGCGTCGAACAGGTGCATCGAGCCGCCGCGGCCGCGGCTGCAGCCATTCGCCTTGCCGTACATTTCCGCCATGATCTTGCCGGCGGGCATGCCGCGCGCGAGCGCCTGGCCGTGCTCGCGATAGGTCGCGACCACGGCATCCTCCGGGCTGAGCGCCTGCATCGCGCCCACCGCGATCGCCTCTTCGCCGATATACAAGTGGAGGAAACCGCGTATCTTTCCGGCGCTGTAGAGTTCGGCCGACTTCTCTTCGAAGCGCCGGATCAGCAGCATCTGGCGCAGCAAGGAAAGCATGTGCTCGCGTTCGCTGCCCGATGCCGTCGCAGTCTTGTGGATGCTCATGTCACATGCTCTCCAGGGTGGAGACATCGCCCTCGGGCAGCCCCAACTCGCGCGCCTTGAGCAGGCGGCGCATGATTTTGCCGCTGCGGGTCTTCGGCAGGCTCTGCTGGAAATCGATCTCCTTGGGCGCCACCACCGCGCCCAGGCGCTTGCGCGCGTGCGCCATGATGTCCTTCTTGAGCGCATCGCTGGGCGCGTACCCGGCCTTGAGCGCGACAAACGCCTTTACTACCTCCAGCGCGACCGGGTCGGGCTTGCCGATGACGCCGGCTTCGGCCACCGCCGGGTGCTCCATCAGCACGCTCTCGACTTCGAACGGACCGATCAGATGGCCGGAGGTCTTGATCACGTCATCCTTGCGGCCGACAAACCAGTAATAACCGTCTGCGTCGCGGCGCGCGAGGTCGCCGGTCAGGTACCAGCCGCCGGCGAAGCACTTGCGATAGCGCTCCGCGTCATTGAGGTATTCGCGGAACATCGACGGCCATCCCGGCCGCAGCGCCAGTTCGCCTTCGACGCCTGGCTCCTCTATCGGGGTGACGCTGAGGTTGGCGCTGTCATCGGCCTTGCTGGTCCGCACAATCGCAGCTTCGATGCCGGGCACAGGCTTGCCCATCGAGCCGGGCCGGACAGGCAGCGCAGGGAAATTGGCGATCATGATGCCGCCGGTCTCGGTCTGCCACCAGTTGTCGTGGAACGGCAGTCCGAACGCCGTGACGCCCCAGCGCACCGCCTCGGGATTGAGCGGTTCGCCCACGCTCGCCAGGTAGCGCAGCGCCGGCAGCTTGCGGCCCGCGAGGGGCGCCAAGCCGACTTTCATCATCATGCGGATCGCGGTGGGCGCGGTGTACCAGACGCTTACCCGCTGCTGCTCGAGGATCTGGTACCAGCGTTCAGCGTCGAAATCGGCTTCATCGACGATGCTGGTGACGCCGTTCGTTAGCGGGGCGATGATGCCGTAGGAAGTCCCGGTCACCCAGCCGGGATCGGCGGTGCACCAGAAGATATCGTCGGGATGCAGGTCGAGCACCAGTTTGCCGGTCGCATGATGGGTAACCACCGCCTGATGCACGTGCACCGCCCCTTTGGGCGTGCCGGTGGTGCCGCTGGTGAAGTGCAGCAGCGCGGGTTCCTCTGGATCGGTCGGCTCGATGCTGAACTGCGCGCTCGCCTCGGCCAGCAGCCGGGCGAAATCGAGCGTGCCCGCGATTTCGCCGTCGTCATCGCGCGCTCCCGCCAGCAGTACGTGGCGCAGGCCGGGCAACAGGTTGAGGATGGGGACGATTTTTCTCTCGTAAAGCAACGGCGTCGTGACCAGCACCCGTGCATCGCCGAGCGCCATGCGTGCGCGGATCGGCTCGGGGCCGAAGGCGGAGAACATGGTGCACACCACGCTGCGGTTCTTCCAAGATCCCAGGGCCGTGATGTAAAGCTCGGGAATGCGGCCGGTGAGCACATAGACGCGCTCGCCGGCGCCGACTCCGAGTTTCCGCAGCACGTTGGCGAAACGATTCGATAGCTCGCTCAACTTCGCGTAGGAAAAATCCTCGATGGCGCCGTCCTTGCCCATCCAGCGCAAGGCGACGTGATCCCGGCGCTCGCCCGCCGCGTGACGGTCCACCGCCTCGTGGGCTATGTTGAGCCCTCCGCTCGGCAGCCCCGTCAGCTCGCCACGGGCGGCGTCCCAGGAAAAGCGAATGCGCGCGGCGGCATAGTCGCTCATGTTCGGCGCCACCGGGTGACCCGCCGGATAGCCGGGAATGGCCTCGATGGCCGTCATCACTGCACTGGTTTCCGTATCGAGCATATGGTTCAACCTCCGCGCCGCCCGCTGATGGCGCTGCTTCGCGTCATCCAGCGGGCTGCGACGTTGTTTGTTCCTTGAAGGTTATTCCGCTGTACGTCCCATGGTTTGACGAAGATCATATTCAACCGCCGATCATGTCTTGAACCTTGCGCCTCGCGCGCCGGTCGGATGTTGATCTTTGTCAAGAATGGCGGCGCAGCGGCAGCGTCCGGATTCTGGCGCAAGCTTGACGCGCGTCAAACCGGGGGCAGCGCAGCGGGGAGACAATTTCCGCTGAAGTTCGCGCGTTGCACAACCGCAGTCCCGGGCTACCGCAGCGCCAGCACGTTCCTGCGTTTCTTACCAAAGGAAAAGGCTACATCATGGAATTCGTCCTCCAAGTCGTGCTCATCGTCGCCTGCCTGTTCTACGGCGCCCGCAAAGGGGGTGTCGCGCTCGGTCTGCTCGGCGGTATCGGCATCGTCATCCTGGTGTTCGCCTTCAAGCTGCCCCCGGGCAAACCCCCAATCGACGTGATGCTCACCATCGTGGCGGTGGTGGCCGCCTCGGCCACGCTACAGGCCTCGGGCGGCCTCAACGTGCTGCTGCAACTGGCGGAAAAGGTCTTGCGGCGCAATCCGCGCTATGTCTCGATCCTGGCGCCGTTCACTACCTGCACGCTGACGATGCTGTGCGGCACGGGGCACGTCGTGTACACGATGCTGCCGATCATCTACGACGTGGCAATAAAGAACGGCATCCGGCCCGAGCGGCCGATGGCGGCTTCGTCGATCGCGAGCCAGATGGGCATCATCGCGAGTCCGGTGTCCGTTGCCGTGGTGTCGCTGGTGGCCTTTCTCGCCAAGGCGCCCGCCGGCAGCCCGATCATCGACTTCGTCACGCTGCTATCGGTCACCATTCCCTCCACGCTGATCGGGGTGCTGATGATCGGCATCTTCAGCTGGTTCCGCGGCAAGGACCTCGACCAGGACGAGACATTTCAGCAGCTCATCGCCGACCCGGAAAGCCGCAAATTCGTGTACGGGGAATCCGCCACGCTGCTCGACCAGAAGCTGTCGACGCAGCAGTGGGTCGCAATGTGGATCTTCGTCGGCGCGATCGTGATCGTCGCGATGCTCGGTGCCTTCGAGCGGGTGCGGCCGCTGGTGAGCGGCAAGCCGCTGTCGATGGTGCTGACGATCCAGATGTTCATGCTCATGGCCGGCGCACTCATCATCATTTTCACCAAGACCAATCCGATGAACATCGCCAAGAACGAGGTGTTTCGCGCCGGCATGATCGCCGTGGTCGCGGTGTTCGGCGTCGCCTGGATGGCCGACACGGTGTTCGAGGCGAACCTGCCGGGCATCAAGTCTGCATTGGCGGGCGTAGTGCAGACCCAGCCCTGGACTTACGCGCTGGCGCTGCTGATCGTGTCCAAGCTGGTCAATTCCCAGGCGGCGGCAATCGCCGCCATGGTGCCCGTCGCGCTGTCCATCGGCGTGCCGCCTGGCTACGTGGTCGCCTTCGCTGCCGCCTGCTACGGCTACTACATTCTGCCGACTTATCCGAGCGACCTCGCGACGATCCAGTTCGACCGTTCCGGCACGACCCACATCGGCAAGTACGTGATCAACCACAGCTTCATCCTGCCGGGCCTCATCGGAGTGTCATCCTCATGCCTGTTCGGCTACCTTTTGGCAGCCGCGCGCGGGCTGGTATAGATACTTGCCGGCGGAGGGTCCGCGAGAGCCGTGGCCGTATTACAGCTGCAGTTCCAGGTGCACGGTATCGGCTTCTCCCAGTATGCGGTGGCTCTTGAAACCCAGCTGCCTGGCGAATTTGAGCATCTTTTGGTTGGTCGCGAGCACGATGCCCTCCATCCTCGTGAACCCGCGCTCGCGTGCTGCATCTTCCAGGGAAATCATCAGCAGCCCCGCCACGCCGCTGCCCTGCCAGGCATCGTCCACCGTTACCGCGAATTCGCAGCTGCCGGGATCTTCGGTCGCCACGTAGCGCGCCACGCCGATCTCGACCTCCTGGTCTTCGCGCCTGATGGTGGCGACAAAGGCCATGTGGCGGTCGTAATCGATATCGGTGAAAAATTTCAACTTCTTCGGCGGCAGTTCCCGCATCGACGCCATGAAGCGGTAGTAGCGCGAATCTTCGGAAAGATGGCGGACGAACTCCTGTTCCATGCCGGAGTCCTCGGGGCGGATCGGCCGGACGGTCACGGGCGTGCCGTCGAACAATACGCGCTGCCGCACTAGGTGCTGAGGGTACTCAGCCATAGGTTCGCTCCGGCGTGATGACACCGTCAAACGGCCGCGCGCCGGCGATATTGTTATTTCACCGCCAACCCGAGCCGATCGATGAGGGGCTTTTCGTCCTCCATCGTCTTTTTCGCGAACTTGAGGTAGTCCTCGCCGTTCATGTAAATCACGGGCTGGTCGAATTTTTCCAGCATCGCGATCACCTTAGGATCGTCCATCGCCTTGCGAAACGCATCGTGCAGGATCTTGACCACCTTCGGGTCCATCCCCTTCGGCCCGCCGAAGCCGAAAGGCGAGTCTGATACCGTGTTGTAGCCTGCGTCCAGCAGCGTCGGCACCTGCGGCCAGCGCTTGGTCCGCTTGCTGCCGTACGTGGCCAGCAGGCGCATCTTGCCCGCATCGACGTGCGGCGCCCAGCCGGTCGAGTCCGAATGCGCCATGATGTGTCCGCCGAGCAGGCTTTGTGCGCCTTCTGCAAAGCCTTTGAACGGGATATGGGAGAGCTTGATGCCGGCCGCGAGCGCGAACTGCTCGACCGCGAGGTGCGGCGTCGTCCCGGTGCCTGGGCTGCCGTAGGTGACCTTGTCCGGATTCGCCTTGGCGTAGGCGACGAATTCGTTCAGGTCTTTCCACGGTGCGTCGGCTCTGACCACGAGGCCGAAGGTGTAACCGGTGACGTTGATGATGTAGGTGATGTCTTTCAGCGGATCGAACGGTGTTTTTTGCATGAGCGGCAGGCGGAACACGCTGATCGGCAGCTGCGTCAGGGTGTAGCCGTCGGGCCGCGCATTGACCAGCGCGCCGGCGCCCATGGTTCCGGACGCGCCCGGCCGGTTTTCGATCACCACCTGCTGGCC
>Ga0182021_10010375_pt1 | contig 11050 bp, 7 predicted proteins | sample 612E3MmetaG_FD_120493 | JGI IMG/M metagenome (GOLD analysis project Ga0182021, IMG submission 120493) | Permafrost microbial communities from Stordalen Mire, Sweden - 612E3M metaG (Illumina Assembly) | ecosystem: Environmental > Terrestrial > Soil > Wetlands > Permafrost | place: Sweden...
CGTCGTGGTCTTCCCCTCGCCGGCCGGCGTCGGATTGATGGCCGTGACGAGCACGAGGCGGCCCTTGCCGCGCGGGCTGCGCGCGAGCGCCTCGAGCGAGATCTTCGCCTTGCCCCTCCCGTAGGGCTCCAGGTGTGCGTCGTCGATCTCGAGCTCACGTGCCACGTCCGTGATGGGGCGCGGTGCAAAGGTCGTCATGGTGTCTTCCTTCTTCGAGAGAGAGTCAGCCGTAGCGGCGTTCGAACAGCGCGCGCACCTCGGGCAGGTCGCGGAGCATCGACAGCGAGTGTTCCGCGTGCCCATGCGCGAACCCATTGCCCATCACCAGGTCGACGTCCTTGCCCACGCCCTCGGCGCCCAGGGCGGCCTTGGTGAAGCTGGTCGACATGGCGAAGAAATACGCGACGCCCCGATCCTTCGTGCACAGGATGGCCGTCATCTCGACGTCCGGGACGTTGACGCACGAGAGGACCAGATCGGCCTCGCGCCCGCCCGTCGCGGCGAGCACGGCTTCGCGCGTCGCCATCGGCTGACGCGCGTCGACACGCACGACATGGTTGCACAGTGCAAGCTTCTCGAGCTCGTCGGCGAAGGGCGCATGGGACTCGACGCCCACCACGGTGCCTCCGCCGCCCGCGCGGCGGCGCGCCTCGGCGGCGCACATGATCCCGCTCTTGCCGCCCGCGCCCAGGATCACGACGACGGCATCCGGACGAACGAGCCGCGCGACCTGGGGCGCGGCGCCCGCCACGTCGAGCACGGCGAGGGCGAGGCGCTCGTTCATGTCGGCGGGCATCCGCGCGTAGGGGGAGGAAGCAAAGAGCACCGCCTCGCCCACCACGTCCAGCTGGGCGCTGGCGGTGCGAACGGCCTTCACCTCGTCGAGGCGGAGCGGGGTCAGCGAGAGGGAAATCAGGCTGGCGATGCGATCGCCGACGGCCACGCGCTCCTCGGCGGGGCGCCCGGGACAAAGCTGCAAAACCCGCCCCAAAAGCATGCCGCCGGACCCGGTCACACGATTGTGCTGCTTTCCGCGGCCCTTGACCGTATCCTGCACTCTCCTGGTGACTCCGGCCTCCGGAGCTTCTCCCGCAGCTTTTGCGTCTTCTTCCATCTGGCGAAAACTCGCCGCGTCCACGTTCAAGGTTTCGACGGCAACCAGCATTTCCCCCTCAAACAAGCGGGAAAAGTCGTTGTCCAGGCGGTCCGCCGGCTGCGGCAGAGCGCCTCGGGGAACGAGCGATCGATGGGTTCCGTAGCGGTCACCCGCCGCTTCCACGGGCCTCTGGGGGGTCGCCTTCACGGAGTCGGAGCTTACGCCGACTTGACCATCTTTGGGCGGGGTAGCTACTCTTTTTCCAGCGTGGCAGAGACCCTCAATACGCGTCCTGCTTGGGCACCCGAAGACATGCAAGATCCTACAGGAAAGGGTGGGCCCCAGCAGCGCGGCAAGTCGTTCGTGCTCCGCTTCATCAGCGGGAAGTACCAGGGCGGAGAATTTCCGATTGGTCTCGGCAAGGAGATCATCGTGGGCCGCTCCAGCGACCTCGACATGGTCCTCGTCGAGGACATGGTCAGCCGCAAGCACGCGCGGATCAACATGCAGCCCGACGGCATCTGGATCGAGGACCTGGGGTCCACGAACGGAACGTTCGTCAACGGCGAGAAGATCAAGAAGGCGAAGCTGAAGGAGGGCGACCGCGTCCTCATCGGCACGAGCATCCTCAAGGTCATCGCCGCCGACGGCTCGCCCGAGGGCACCAGCACCTCGGACGCGAAGCGAGAGCTCGAGAGCGTGGCGGCGCAGCGCCGCACCAGCCAGGCGCGCACCATGTCGGGGGCCATCGAAGAGGTGCCGCTCCCGGACCTCTTGCAGCTCTTCGGCACCTCCAAGAAGAACGGCGTCCTCGTCATTCGCACGGAGGACGACGTGGGCAAGATCTTCCTCCGCAAGGGCAACATCTACTACGCGCAGATCAACGAGAACGACGACGTCCCGTCGATGAAGGCGCTGTTTCGGATGCTCACGTGGCAGAAGGGGCTCTTCGACCTCGATCCGCCCGACGAGCGCACCTTCCCCAAGGAGATCGACATCAGCGTGCAGGAGGTCCTCATGGAGGGCCTGCGCCAGCTCGACGAGTTCGAGCAGCTCCGCTCCGACCTTCCCGAGCTGAGCGCGCGCCTCGCGGTCGTGTCGCCCCTCCTTCCCCCGCTCCATGACCTGAAGCCCGAGGAGCTGGACGTGCTGCAGCTGGCGCACAACTACGGTCACGTCGAGACGGTGCTCAACAAGAGCCTCGCCACGGATCTGACGACGACGCAGATCCTCCTCAAGCTGCTCAAAGCTTCGTACCTGCGGGCGGAGTAGTGCGCGTCGTCGTCACCGGTGCCTCGAGCGGCATCGGGCGGTCGTTTGCCCTGGCCTTCGCGGCGCGCGGCGACACCGTGGTCCTCTCGGCGCGCGACGAGAAGGCCCTCGCCGCCGTTGCGCGCGAGGTGGCGGACAAGGGCGGCACCGCCGTCGTTTGCGCCGCCGACGTGACCCGGGAGCCGGACCGCGTGCGCCTCGCCTCCGTCGCCACCGAAGGCGGCGCCGCGGTCGACGTCCTCGTCAACAACGCGGGCCGCGGCTACTACGGCGCCATCGTCGACGTGGACGTGAAAGAGCTGGAGGACATCTTCGCCCTCAACGTGATTGCGCCGCTCCGCTTGACGCAGCTCCTCCTCGAGCCGCTCGGCCGCGCACGCGGGACCGTGCTCATGATGTCGTCGGTCGCCGGCGTCGTCTCGGCGCCCAAGCTGGGCGCCTACGCGGCCTCGAAGTTCGCGCTCGAGGCCATCTCCATCGCCCTCCGCGCCGAGGTCGCTGCGCGCGGCGTGCGCGTGCTCGTCGTGCGACCCGGTCCGGTGGACACGCCCTTCCGCGCCAACGCCGTCGTGGCTCAGGCCGAGGCCGGCGTCCGCCCGAAGGGCGCCAAGGTGCAGACCCCCGACGACGTGGCCGAGCTCGCGATGCGCGCCCTCGCGAAGGGCCGCGACGTCGTGGAGACGAGCGCCTTCGTACGCGTCGCGTCGTTCGCTTCGAGAGTCACGCCGCCGCTGTTCCGCGTCATCGCGAAGCGCATGGCGAAGAAGGCCTGAGCACTCTTCGACCGCGCCCGCGACGCCCGATCCATACCCACAAAACACGAGCGCCCCGGACCCTAGGGTCCGAGGCGCCGTGTGGTTGCTACCTAGCCGGCTTCAGGGAATGCCGCTGCCGAGGTAGTTGGTCAGCGAACGACCCACTTCGAGGTTCGACACGAAGCCCGTGAGCTTCTTGGCGAGCGTGAAGTCCTTGGGGTTGTTCACGTCGTAGTTCGGATAGGTGACATTATCCGAAGGATCCGTGAAGCTGCCGGACGAGTTGTACGCCTGAGCTGCGAGCTCATTCGCGTACTGGATCATGCGCGCGCCGATCGTCTTCTGAACCACGGCGCGGCGCGAGTTGACCGTCTCCGTGCCGAAGTTCTTCGCCGCGTAGACGATGCCCGAGGACGGATCACGGAAGCGAATCTGGTCGGAGACCGGGATGCTGACCGCTTCCTTGGCGTTCGGCGACCAGATGCGCATCTGGCTGATGTTCTCGTTGGTGAGGTTCGTTGCACCGAACCAACCGACGATGAACATGAGCTGGTACTGCTGCTCCCAACCGATGAGCGGGTCGAGGACGACCGCGTTCTTCGGATAGTCCAGCGCGATGGTGGTCGGATCCGTCGTGTCGTACTTCTCCCAGGGGAGGTAGCGGACCGAGGCGAAGCCGTCCTTGCTGAGGCCACCCGCCGGATCCGCGATGTACGGTCCGAGGGTCATCGGGTCACCCGCCATGATGTTCGCGAAGAGACGGCGAACCTGGTTCGGGTAGAGGCTGCTGAAGTTGAGGTTCTTGTAGCGGCCGTCGATGTAGTCCTCTTTCGAGTTCGAGATGAAGTGGTTGTAGCCCTCGTAGAGGTAGTACGCCGCGTAGAGCTTCTCGTACGAGGTGCCCGCGAACTTCTGGTAGGAGCCCCACCAGTAGCCCTGGGTGTAGTCGTAGTCGTTGTGGATGTAGCGGCCTTCACCGGACCCGAGGCGGACCATGAAGTCACCCTTGGGGTTGTTGATCTGGCCGTTGATGTCGAGGCCGGTACCGAACGCCATCGGCTGACCAGGCGCAACCGCTGCGATCTGGTAGCCACCGGGCTCGGGACGGGTCAGGACGCGGGAGAACATCGCCATGGCGTCGCTCGAGGCGAGCGCCAACGGCATCAGGTCACCCGGGTCCGCGGTGGCCGATCCGGGGCTCTGTGCGAAGCCGAGGAGGAGCGCGAAGCTCTTCACGAAGCCCTGGATCTTGTCGAAGTAGCGATCCGAGACGCGGCTCATCACCGACGCCGAGTTGAACGTGACACGGTCTCGACGGAAGTTGTCGAAGATGTATCGGTTCTCGTAGGTGGAGATGAGGAACTGCATCTGCTCGTACGAGTCTGCGCCGGCGTCGAAGCGGAAGATCGGGAGGTTCCCGAAGTCCGCGTACTCGTCGGAGCCGAACATGTACGGGTGACGGATGCGCTTCTTGCCGTCGCCAAAGAGGTTCTTGTCCTTGGTGCGCGCGAAGTTCGCGACGAGGTCCGGACGAATGGCCGTGACCGACGCGCCGTACTTGTCGACCGTCTCCATGTCCCGAGTCGGGACATAGGCGAGGTCGAAGCCGGTGCACTTGGACGTGAGCGCGTTCTTCCCGTCGCCTGCGTCGCAGGTGCCGAGGATCTTGTAGGCGTCGTTGTAGTTCGAATAGTGGACGCCGCCGACGGGTTGGCCGCCGATGCCGCCGAAGCCGTCGAGCACGCCCACGTAGGCCTTGCCCTTGTTGGTTCCGTCGACAGCGTCGCGGTCGACGTCCACGACTTCGCCGTACATGAAGCGCATGTACGCCTTGTCGTAGGAGCCGATGTCGTTCATGTCCTGGGTCTGGTCGCCCGGGTAGTCCATGACCGTCGAGGAGCCCCACTTCCAGACGAGGCCGTTGACCTCGTCGTCGGTGACCGGGTCCATCCAGCGCGGACCGACGCACTTGGTGCCGTCGGTGTTCGGAGTCGTGACGTCCTTGCACGCCTTCTCCGCGTTGTTGCGCGTACGGAGCTGCCAGTACTGCGGGTGGTAGTTGAGCGAGTCGACGCTACCCGCGAAGTTGTGGCGGAGGCCCATGGAGTGCCCCATCTCGTGCGCGATGACCGAGATGTGGAACTGCTCACGGATCCACTGGTGAAGCGCCGCTTCGCGCTTGACCACGAGCGCCGGGTAGTTCGGATCGGTGTTGACCGGGAGCGGGTAGAGCGCGGCGGCCTGACGGGCCATGCCGACGAGCGCATCCGGCTCCGGCTGTTCGACCTGGCAAGAGCCGCGCTGCGCCATCACGACGTCGCGCTGGTGGTGAATCCACTTGCCGAGGCCGGGGTTCATGCCGCGCAGGAACGAGGCCTGATTGATGAGCTTGTCCTGCCCGGCGATCGGCGTGCGGGGGTCGAAACCTGCCGCCTGCATGAGTTCCGGGGTGACGAGCTTGGTCTCGAACTCCGAGCCGATGAGCTTGGTGCGAACACCTTCGTAGGTCGAGTTGAGCGAGGGTCCGAGGGCCGACAGGTTCTGCGCGGCCTTCTGGATGCGAAGCTCCTTCGGAAGAGCGGCGTCCGCCGGGGTGAGGCCGTTGGCCTGCGCGATGGACCCATCGAAGGACTGGAGCTTGGACTTGATCTCGTCCTGGCTCAGGGTGCCGGAGGCGTACGCCTTCGTGCCCAGCTTGCTGGCTTCGACCCACTGCTTGAGGTAGGCGCCACTGGAGATCTGGTCGTCGCTGATTTCGCCGTTGATCCAGCGGAGGAGGTCTTCCGTGCCCTGCGACGCGATGTCGAGGACATGGCCCCACTCGTTGACGCTGGTGGAGATCTTCTCACCGGTGAGCGGATCGTCCGCGTCGACCATGATTCCCCAGGGGGAAGGCGTCTGCGGGTTGGTGAGGATGTTGACCATGTTGTAGCGAATGTCGCCAACACGGGCGAGGAGCCCCGGCTTGCCGCAGGCCGGGGCATCGGAATCGATGACCGGGTTGTGGCAGAGGACGAAGACGTCGGGGACCTTGTCCGCGCCGCTGGCCGTGTCACGCGCCCTGAGGAGGACCTCGTCGGTCACGTACCCCGAGCCGTCGAGCCCGACGCGCTCGGCGTCCGCCTTCTGGCCGATCTGGAGCGCGAGCTTCGCGGCGGTGTTCCACGAATCGAGCGCGTACTTCGTCGAGGGGAAGAGGTTCGGATCCGACTCCGGTCCGAAGTACCAGGGGATCGTCTTGATCTGCCGGTTACGGATCGGAATGGTGCACTTCTGCGAGAACTCGTCGCAGCGCGAGCCGGGATACAGCAGGTCGCCGTTGGCGTTGGTGAACGCGCACTCTTGCTCCGTCTTGCCGTCCGAGGCGAGGCGGTGCATCGCGGTGCCGGTCTGGTCGCCGATAGGCGTCGCCGCGTACGGCTGGCCGCTCGGATCCGACGCCGTGGTCGGGATGGGAAGGCCGGTCCCCGAGTCGGTCAAGAACGCGCCGTTGCCGTCGGTCTTGTACTTGAGGATGTTGCCGTCGGCGTCGCGCCAGAAGTCGATGCCGCACTGGCTGCCTTGGATGTGGCTCTTCTGCCAGACGTTGTACTTGGACGCGAAGCGGTGCAGCTTCGAGTCCACGACGCCGTAGTGGCGATCGTAGCCGTAGCGATCCTGGGTGAAGGACCCGAAGGCCTGCATCCGGTTGCCGTCCTGATCCATCGGCTCGTAGTCGTTGTCGACCACCTTCTTGAAGGACAGGCGGAGGGTGACCTCGGTCGGGTTGCAGTTGCCGTACGGGCTGCTGCCACCCCACTCGACGGGGAAGAAGCACGCCGGGAACGAGCCGTAGGGCGTGTCGAAGATCTGCGGCGAAGCGAAGGCCTTCGTCGTGACGTCGAAGTAGCCGTCCGCCTGATCGAACGCCGGCGCGTTCGGATCGCTGGGGTCGAGCACCGAGTAGGACATGGGGTCCCACTTGACGCCGCCGAAGAGGCCGATCTGCGAGAGCGTGTCGACCTCGTAGCCGTCGGTCACCATGTTCTTGGACCAATCGACGCGCATGTACTGGCGCTGGTACCAAGGACGGTCCGTCGAGTTCTCCTCGATGATGTTCAGCTCTTCGCCCGTCTGCGGGTTGTACGAGCGGCGAATGTCGAAGTGCGTCTGGATCGCGAACATGGCCACGACCTGGCCCTTGTCCGTGGCCGCGGTTCCGTAGTGATCCGAGTCCTGGACGTGCTCGTAGGTCTGACGGGCGATGAGCGCATCTTCCGTGACCTCCCACTTGATGCGGTTCGGCGGCTGCGCGTACGAAGCCGTGAAGAGCCCGTCCTGCGCCGCGCCGTAGGGCACGTCGACGACGGTGTTCCGCATGTAGAACTCAGGATCGTCCTTCGTATTGTTGGCCAGATCCGCTCCAATGAAGAAGCTCTTGTCCATCGCGTTGGGCTGAACGCGATTGATCGCGTCACGCTCCTGCGCGCAGCCCATCGAACCCCACATGATGGCCACTGAGAGCCCCACTAGCCCTAGCCGCCGTCTCCACTTCGGTTGCATCCGAACCTCCATTAGAACCCGCTTACGTGTTTCCGCCCGCGAACGGCGGGCCTGGCAAGTGGCCTGAAAGCAAGAAGGGCTCCAGACAACTTATGTGAATGATTTCAGAAACTTGAAACTTGGTGTGTTGCTCTTCGCACGGCATCCAGGGGTGCCCCCGTTAGTCCCGTGACGAACCGTCCGTTCAGCGTCGCATCGTCCGAACCTCGACGGCCCGGGCGTGCCCCTCGAGGCCTTCGAGGCGGGCAAACGTGGCGATGGCGCCCCCTTGTTTGGCCAGCGCGTCCGCCGAATAGCTGAGGACGGACGTGCGGGCGTAGAAATCGTAGACGCCGAGGGGGGAGCCGAACCGGACCGTGCCCCCCGTGGGGAGGACATGGGACGGGCCGGCGACATAGTCACCAGCGGCCTCCGGCGTCAAGGGCCCAAGAAAGACTGCCCCAGCGTGGCGGATGAGCCCGAGGAGCCCTTCCGGGTCGCGGACCTGGAGGCTGAGGTGCTCGGCGGCGATGGTGTTGGCCACGTCGGCCATGCGAGCTCGGGACCGGGCGACGAAGGCCACGCCGTTGGCGGCGACCGAGGCCCGGGCGATGGCCACGCGGGGAAGCGTGGCGAGCTGCTCGCGGACTTGCTCGGACACGGCCTCCGCCATCGAGATCGAGCTGCAAACCAGCAGCGGGTAGGCCGCCTCGTCGTGCTCGGCCTGGGAGAGGAGGTCGGCGGCGACCAGCTGGGGATCCGCCTCGTCGTCGGCGACGACCAGGATCTCGCTGGGACCGGCGATGCCGTCGATGGCCACCCGGCCGAAGACCAGGCGTTTGGCGCAGGCCACGTAGGCGTTGCCCGGGCCGACGATCTTGTCGACGCGAGGGACCGAAGCGGTCCCGTACGCCACCGCGCCGATGGCGTGGGCGCCCCCGAGATCCACGATGCCGGTCACGCCGGAGAGGTGCGCGCAGGCATAGATGGCGTCGTCGGTCTCGTCACCGGCGAGAGGCGTGACCAGGAGGATGTCCTTCACGCCCGCGACCTCGGCCGGGACGGCGGTCATGAGCACGCTCGAGGGGTAGCGCGCCTTGCCGCCGGGCGCGTAGACGCCCACGCGATCGAGGGGGCGAACCCGCGAGCCCAGGGTAATCCCCTCCTCGGAGTAGCGGAAACCGGCGTCTTTCTGGCGCTCGTGGTAGCGGCGAATCCGCGTCGCGGCGAGCTCGAGGGCCTCGCGGACGGCCGCCGGGAGGCGCGCGAGAGCCTCGGCCCCGGGAAAGCTGCGGCGGACAATGGGGTCGGGCTTGCGGTGGTCGAAGCGCTGCGCGTAGCGGAGGAGGGCCACGTCGCCTTCCTTGCGGACCGCCGCGAGGATCTCGCGAACCTCGGGCTCGACGCGGGCGTGATCGGTCTCGCCGCGCTCTTCGATGCGCGAGAGTGCCTCGGCGAAGGCGGGGGTGTCTTCCTGGACGATGAGCATGGGCCGGGGGATGTAGCACAGCGCCGTGTGGACCTCAGCGCACGGACCGGCAAACGATGCTAGCGTCGCGGCTCGATGCGCCGTGTGTGGATGGCCCTGGGGCTCCTGCCGCTCTTGCTCGCGGCGAGCGCATGCCCGCGCCCCTCGCACTGCGCCCGGACCGACGTGCCCGATGGCGGACCTCCGCCGCGCTGCATCGAGCTGACGTGCCCGCCGAGCTCGACTCCCACCGACGACGGCTCGTGTGCGTGCGGCGGCGGCGCGGCGGCGCTGTTCGGCGGCTGCGTGGCGCCGTCGCAGGGCAAGCGATACTGCGGCGCGAGCTCGCGGTTCGAGGAAGGGACCTGCGTCGCGCGGCCGTGCGAGGCCGACTTCGAGCTCGATCGCGCGTCCGGCGTCTGCCTCCCCCCGGGGAGCGTCCGGCAGCTCGCGACCCACTCCATGGGCATCCCGCTCTACGAGGATGAGACGATCGCCTGCGCGGACGGGGAGGTGCTGATCCTCCGCGAGACGCAAGGCTACTGCGTCAAGGCCGAGGACTCGTGCCCGCGAGGGACGCGCTTCCACGAGGGCAAGTGCGCGCCAGCGCGCGCGTGCGGGGCCGGTGAGGTGCTCGACGAGAGCACGGAGCGCTGCGTTCGCGTGCTCACGCCCTTCGAGGGCTCGCACGTCGTCGACGTCGGAACCTGGGCCCGTCTGGCGCTCGGGGCCGACGGAGGGCCGGGGACGAACGCCCTGTGCGCGGCGCTTCGCGACGACGCGCGCGCCTTCGTCTCGGTCAACGGGTCGAGCGCGTCGGTCGCCATCGGCGTCGAGCTTCGATTCCCCGGGAACGACGTGACCGAAGTGCAAGCGACCCTCACGGTCACCGAGGCGCGTACCGGCGCGACGTTCGCCGGCCCGCCGAGCACGCTGGTGGAGCGCGCGGTGAACGACGAGGTGGAGGCGCTCCGCTCGATCGGCGGCGTGGCACGCGCAGCGGCCGTCTCGGCGAAGGTGCGGTGCGATGTGCGGGTCATGTCGCGCCCGGCCGCGCAGCGCAAGACCTTGGCCGACGCCGGGGTCGATTCCGGCCATTCCGGGGCCGGCGCGCGCTGAGCCTCACGCAAGCCACCGATATCATTGCCTATGTTTTTGGCGCTCGCGCGACCCACGCGGCTTTGCGGACCCCTGTCCAGCGTGTAAACTCGCCGGCTCCCGGGTTGCCGGCGTTAGGTATGGCAGGGGGCGACTCAGCGAGGACGACGTGGATAGCGATCTTGCGGACGCGGTAGAAGGCCTGAAGGCGATCTTCGGCCGGCGAAAAATCGAGTTGTCCTTCGGCAAGGCGCCCCCTCCGCAGGTCGAGTCGCTGAAGAAGCAGCTTCGACTTCCGCCCCGCTACCGCGCGTTCCTCCTCGGCGCCAACCCGGTCCAGGTCGAGACGGTGACGCCGGTCGAGCGCATCCGTCTTCTCCCCGCGGACGAGCTGGTGGCGGCGCAGGCCAGGGTCACGACGCCGTCCGCGGAAGGCGGCGTTCCCCCCATCGACTGGAAGGCCAGCTGGGTCGTGATCGGCGAGAGCTCGTTGCTCGGCGATCCCTATTTTCTCGACGTCTCGAAGCCGGATCCGGAGGGCGACTGCCCCGTCTACACGGCCATGAGTGGGCAGGAGCGCTGGGCACCTACGCTCGCGGCCTCGAGCTTCGCGCAGTTCCTCCGCATCCTGGCCATGGCCATGGAGACGGCGGCCGGCTTCGGCGACGCCATCATGGACGACGAGGACGAGGACAGCTTCCGCGAAGCGCTCGGCCCGAAGGTCAAGGTCATCGACGCCGCAGCCATGCGCGCCGGCCACTGGACCTGACCGTCACTTCTTGCGGCGGCGATTGTGCGCCGTGACGAGCTTCACGTAGTCGGGGAGGTCCGGCTCGACGC
>Ga0182021_10010376_pt1 | contig 11049 bp, 8 predicted proteins | sample 612E3MmetaG_FD_120493 | JGI IMG/M metagenome (GOLD analysis project Ga0182021, IMG submission 120493) | Permafrost microbial communities from Stordalen Mire, Sweden - 612E3M metaG (Illumina Assembly) | ecosystem: Environmental > Terrestrial > Soil > Wetlands > Permafrost | place: Sweden...
CGCCGGCATTCATCGTAACGCACCAGCGCCGGGAACATCGGCAGCCCGGCCGCGTCGCCGGAGGTCCAGCCGGCGGGCCGAAGGGCGTTGCTCCGCAGGTTGAACTTCGCTCCGTTGGACGCCTGCCACGCGGTGCCAACGAGCAAAGCCTGCCACGTTTCCCAAAACGAACCGGTGCCCGGCATCACCATGATCGAATGCCGGTCGCCACCGTCGCCGTTCACATCCTGCTGCCACTGTTGCAGCGTCAGCGTGCCCGTCCCGCTCGGCCAGGTCTCGATCGGCATGTTGGCCGGGATCGGATACGGGCTGGGGTCCGACTCGTCCGGGTAATCGACAAACGCGATCGGCACCATCGACTGGGTGTCCGACACCAGAACAAAGTTCATTTCTTGAAAGGCCCGCAGCGTCCGCCGACTGGACGACAAATCGGTGCGGATCTGCGCGATCATCGCGTCTGAATTCGCCAGCAGCGGCCGGGCCGAAATATCCTCGTTCCATGGATTGTCCAGCGGCATGATTTGCGTCGCGCCAAGGATGGCGTCAGCTTCCGGCGTATTGAACAAGGTCGGGCTGGCGACCGTCGGCTCCGAACCGAGGATCCGACCTTCTTGGTTAATGCGTTCCGCGAGCAGTCTTGCTGCGGCGGAGAAGAACAGGAGGACGACAACCGCGAGTTTCATGGGCAACGAGTGATGGGGCGGACGGGGCGATGGCCGCGGCGGAAATCGCCGTGCCTGAGTGCTGGCCCCAACGATGGGGCCGCGATGGCCCAATCGCCATGGGGTGCCCGCCTCATTTCCCGCTGGGGGTTTCCCTCTAGCCCGGATCCGTTCAAACCCCGTGCTCGGCGATGAAGGCCTTGATGGCGGCGGGATCGGCCTTGAGCAGATGCCGGACAATGGGGCGGGACTTGAGCGCCTCGAGGCTCGGGTGCGTCGGCTCCCGCCCGGTAGCCGCGCGGATGACGTCCGGGAATTTCGCCGGGCTGGCGGTCGCCAGCACGACGCTCACCCGGTCGCGGCTGATGTCCTTGAATCCGCAGGCGGTGTGGGGATCGCAGGTGTAGCCGTATTTCTGATAAACCTGGCGCGTGATCGCGGAGATCTCGGCATCGGAGCAGTGCGACGCCGTAAACGTGTCGGCGTCGAAATGCTCGAACCGATAGACCCCGGCGGCCTTGAACGTCTGCATGATCTCCCGGAGGCGCGCCGGGTCGCGACCCGCCACGTAGTAGAGGAACCGCTCGAAGTTCGACGCCACCTGGATGTCCATCGAGGGTGCAAGGCTCGGCGCAACGGGCGCGAGGCGGTATTCGCCGGTCGTGAACAAGCGGTAGAGGATGTCGTTCTGGTTCGTGGCGACCTTGAATCCGCGGATGGGCACGCCCATCTTCTGGAGCATCCAGCCCGCCAGCACATTGCCGAAATTCCCGGTCGGCACGACAAATTCCACGTTGAGGCGCTTGGCCGCCGGCAGCCGCAGCCAGGCGTAGAGATAGTAGACGCACTGGGCGAGCACTCGCGCCAAATTGATGGAATTGACCGCCGACAGCCGGTGCCGCCCGCGAAAATCCTGGTCGCAAAAAACCTCCTTCAGCGCGGACTGAGCGTCGTCAAACGTGCCATCGATGGCGATCGCGAACACATTGTCCGCGCCGGTGCAGGCCATCTGGCGCTCCTGGAGCGGCGCGATTCGTCCATCAGGATAAAGGATGAAGATCGCGACGCCGGGTTTGCCGAGCAGGCCGTGGATGGCCGCCGCGCCGGTGTCACCCGAGGTGGCGGCGAGCACGTTGATGGTCTCGCCGCGGACCCGGCATTGGTACCCATAGAAGTTGCCGAGGAACTGGAGCGCAAAATCCTTGAACGCGAGCGTCGGCCCATGAAACAGCTCGAGCACAAAGAGGTTGTCGCCCAGTTGTTCGAGGGGGGCGATCGCGGGATGGGCGAAGTTGCGGTAGGAGCCCGCCACGAGCTCCTTGAGCGCGGCCGGCTCCACATCGGTGGCGAACCGGCGGAGAAACTCGTAGCAGAGGTCCGCGTAACCGAGCCCCGAGAAACTGGCCAAATCGCCCGAAAGATCCGGCAGGGTTTCCGGTAGGAACAGGCCCCCGTCAGGGGCGAGGCCGGTCGCGACCGCCGCGGAGAAACCGAGCGGTTCCGTCTGCCCACGGGTGGAAAGGTAGCGCATGGGAAGGAGGCAGGAGCGAGCAGGCGGGAGTCAGAATCCAGACGTCACGCCAGCGCGACGATGGATACCGAATATCTCAGGGCTAGGGTCGCTCCTCCGATCTGCTGACCCCTGGATTCGAGGCGCCGCGCCCATTCTGGTCAGAGTTTGTCCAACCCAAACGCGGCGTGGGCGGCGCGGGCCGCCTCATCGGCGGCGGCCGCAGCGATCACGACCGAGATCTTGATCTCGGACGTGCTGATGAGCTCGATGTTGATGCCCTTCGCCGCCAACGTCTCGAACAGGGTGGCCGCGACGCCGCTGTGCGTCTTCATACCGACACCGACCACGGAGAGCTTGGCGATCTGGTCGTGGATGGCCACCTGCCCGCCACCGATCTCCTTGAACACGGGTTCGAGCGCCGGTTTCGCCAGGTACGAATCGCTCAGCGGCACGGTAAAAGTCAGGTTGGCCACGCCGTTGTGCCCGATGTTCTGCACGATCATGTCGACGATGAGGTTCGCCTCGGCCAGCGCGCGAAACACTTTGGCGGCGGAACCCGGCTTGTCGGGAATGTTGCTGACGATGACCTTGGTCTGGTCCTTGTCCACGGCCACGCCGCGCACGACGACCTGTTCCATGTAGGCGACTTCTTCTTTCACGATGGTTCCCGGGTTGTGGTTGAACGATGAACGGACTTCAAAAACGACGTCGTATTTCTTGGCAAACTCCACGGAGCGCGACTGCATGACCTTCGAACCGCTGCTGGCGAGCTCGAGCATCTCGTCGTAGCTGATTTCGGCGAGCTTCCGGGCGTCCTTCACCACGCGGGGGTCGGCGGTGTAAACGCCGTCGACGTCGGTGTAGATCTCGCACTTGTCCGCCCGGACCGCGGCCGCCAGCGCGATGGCGGTGAGATCGGAGCCGCCGCGGCCGAGCGTGGTAATCTGGCCGTCCTCATTGATGCCTTGAAAGCCGGCAACAATCACGACCTTGCCGGCCCGGAGATCTTGCACAATGGGCTCGGCGTCGATCGTCTTGATCTTCGCCTTAGTGTAGGCTTTGTCGGTGAAAATGCCCGCCTGCCCGCCCGTGTAGGAGACGGCGTCCACCGCGACCGCGTGCAGCGCGATGGCGGTCAGGGCGATAGTCTCCTGCTCGCCGGTGGCCAGCAGCATGTCGAGCTCGCGTTCGCTGGGATGCTCGTGGATCGCCTTGGCCCGGGCGATGAGCTCGTTGGTGACCCCGGAGCGCGCGGAGACGACGACGACGACTTCGTTGCCCTCGTCGCGGGTGGCCTTGATGCGTTCGGCAACGTGTTTGATGCGCTCGATGTCCCCCACCGAGGTACCGCCGTATTTCTGGACGATTCTAGCCATATTGGGAGATAGGGGTTGCCGCAAATAAGACGCCCACAGCACCAGAACCGGCGCCACTGCCGCCGGAATGGGACACGTGCTCCAGCGCGCGCTCGTTGAGCCTCGGGTGCCTTTTCGCGGCCAGGTGTCCGCGCATCATCATTCCTCGAAGTCTCCGATGCGCAGCAGCAACGGCGCCTCCAGCACGCTGTCGAGTTGCGCAAGGCCGCCGAGCGTGGTCCGGATCGCCTGCTCGTTGCTTTGGTGGGTGGTGAGAATCAAGGTGGCCGCGTCCGGCCGGCCGCTGCCGCGCTGGATGACGCTTTCGATGCTGACGCGGTTCTGCGCCATGATCGTGGCGATCTGCGCGAGCACGCCGGGCTGGTCCCGGACCTCCAGCCGGAGGTAGTAGCGGCTGCGGATGTGGTCGAGCGGCGCGAGTTTCACGCCGCTGCGTCCGCCGGCGTGAATCGCGGCGGCCTCGTCCGGCACGACCACCGACTTCCCGCTGGTGAGCAGCGTGACGGCATCCGCGATGTCGCTGATGACCGCGCTGGCCGTGGCGTCCTGACCGGCGCCCCGGCCGATATAAATCGTGGTGCCGACCACGTCGCCGGTGACGGCGATGCCGTTGTAGACTCCGTCCACGTTGGCCAGCACGAGGCGGCGCGGCACCAGGGTCGGATGCACCCGGACAAAAAGCTCGTTGGTCTCGAAATCGCGCGTGATAACCGCCAGCAGCTTGATCCGGTAGCCAAGCTGCGCGGCGTGGACGATGTCGGCCTGGGCCAGACGGGTGATTCCCTCCAGGAGCATCTGCTCGGGCTTCACCCACACCCCGTGGGCCAGGAAGGCCAGCACCGCCGCCTTGTGGGCGGTGTCCCAACCCTGCACGTCGAGCGTTTCGTCGGCCTCGGCATAGCCCAGCCGTTTGGCGTCGGCCAGGACGTCGGCATACGAGGCGCCCTCGTGCTCCATCCGCGTAAGGATGTAATTGCAGGTGCCGTTGAGGATGCCGTAGATGCGCTTGAAGCGATTGGCGACCAGACCCTCGCGCAGCGCCTTGATGATCGGCACCCCGCCGGCCACGCTCGCCTCAAAAAAGAAATGCCCGCCGCCCTTGCGGGCCGCCTTGAAGATTTCCGCGCCGGACTCGCAAATCAGCGCCTTGTTGGCAGATACGACGATCTTGCCCGCGGCCAGCGCCGCGAGCGTGACTTCGCGGGCGAGCGTCGTGCCGCCGATGAGTTCGCACACGATGGGCACGGCCGGATCAGTGGCGATGGCCAGCGGATCCGTGGTCAGCTTTTCTGCCGGGATCTCGACGGCGCGCGCCTTGCCGGGATGGCGCACGGCGACGCGATAAAGCTCGAGCCGCGTGCCCAGGCGGGCCTCGAGCAGGGCCCGGCTGCCCGAGAGATGCTTCCACACCCCCTGCCCCACCGTGCCGAGACCGCAAAAACCGATGTTGACGACGGCAGGTTTGCTCATGGCGAAGGTTTGCCGTTTCCGCCCTCTGGCGGCTTGCGCTTCCAGCGGTGTTCGGTTCCGGATAGCAGCCGCCGGATGTTGGATCGGTGCCGCACGATCACGAGCACGCCGAGAAGCGTGGCCACGATCTTCAGCACCACTGGCAGCCCGATCGCCCAGGCGGCCGCCGGCACGGCGACCGCGCCGAAAATCGACCCGAGGGAAACATAACCCGACGCGAAAAACGTGACCAGCCAGGTGGCCGCGCCGATCAGAATCGGTAGTGGCATGAGTACCAGCAGCCCACCAGAGGCTGTCGCCACGCCCTTGCCGCCTCTGAAACCCGTAAAGATGGAAAAGGAATGGCCGATGACCGCAGCGATCAGGCCGGCCGCACACATCGCGCGGAAATGCCCCGCGCTCGTCTCCGCCATGCGCCACCAGAGCGAGTCGGTAGATGGATCTCCCTCGTACACCCAGAACAACGCCGGCCAGGCCGCCGCCACCGCGCCCTTCACGGCGTCGAGCGCAAACACCAGGTTCCCCGCCCCCGCGCCGACAACGCGCTTCACGTTCGTCGCGCCGGGATTGCCGCTGCCCGCCTTGAAAATATCCACTCCGTGCACCCGGGCCACGAGGTAGCCAAAAGGAATCGCTCCCAGAAGATACCCGACCACCGCCGCAATCAGGATGGGATAAAGCATCGGCTTAGCGGTGCGCCGCGCAAGGAGACCTCCGGGCTGGCTGGTCGACCGCGCTCATAGTTGAACAAACTTCGCCATCTTGATGGCCGGGTGTGACTTGATCTCCTGGCGGGCGGCCGGACTCGGCTCGGTGTCAACGCGCACCACCATGTAGGCGGTGCCGCCAGGGGTCAGCCGGCTCAGCGACATGTCGGCGATGTTGACGCCGTCCTTGCCGAGAATCGTGCCCACGGTGCCGACCATGCCGGGCACGTCGGCATTCTCGAGCACCAGCAGCTTGCCTTCGGCGGCGACCTCAACGTCGCGGCTGTTGATCGCGATGATCCGCGGGTTGTTGCCCTTGCCCGTCAGCGTGCCGGCCGCCGAGTAAACCCCGCCGTCGGGCCCCACGGACTCGACCTGGATCAGCTCCGTGTAATCGGAGTCCGCCGCCGACTTGGTGACCTCCACGTGCACGCCGAGGCGCTGCAGCAGCACGGGGGCATTGACGAGATTGACCTCCTCGCCGCAGATCTGCCGGAGATAGCCGCGCTGGATGCTGCGGGTGACCGCGTTGGCGTCGAGGTCGACGATGCGGCCCCAATAGGTGATCCGCAGCCGGTCAACCTGCTGCGGCGCGATCTGCTGCACGAGGGTGCCGAGCTTCGCGCCGAGGTCGAGGTAGGGCCCGAGCACCTTCAGCATGGCTGCGTCGATCGACGGCACGTTGACGGCGTTGCGGATGATGCCACCCCGGAGCGCGTCGACGATGGCTTCGGCGATCTCGAGGCCCACGCTTTCCTGCGCCTCCGCGGTCGAGGCGCCGAGGTGCGGGGTGAGCGTGACATTGGGAAATTTGCGCAATTCGTGGTCGGCGGGCAGCGGCTCGTCTTCGTAGACGTCCAGGCCGGCCGCGGCGACCTGACCCGACTTGAGCGCGGCCACGAGCGCCGTCTCCTTGATGATGCCGCCCCGGGCGCAATTGAAGAGGCGCACGCCTTTCTTCGTCTTCGCGAGCGCCGCCTCGTCAATCATGTAGCGCGTCTGGTCGGTCAGCGGCATGTGGACGGTGATGTAATCCGATTCGCGGAGCAGCGTGTCGAGGTCGACCTGCTCGACTTGAATGGCCTTGGCCCGGCTGGGGGCGAGGTACGGATCGTAGGCGAGCACGCGCATGCCGAAGGCCTGCGCCCGGCGGGCCACCTCGCCGCCGATGCGACCGAGGCCGACGACGCCCAGAGCCTTCTTGTAGAGTTCGATGCCCGAGAAGCTCTTGCGGTCCCATTTGCCTTCATGCATCGACGCGGCCGCCTGCGGCACCGGCCGGGCGCCGCACAGCATGTGGGTAAAGGTGAGCTCCGCCGTGGCGATGGTGTTGCCCGATGGCGTGTTCATGACGACGACCCCTCGTTCGGTGGCCGCCTCGACGTCGACGTTGTCGACGCCCACGCCCGCCCGCCCGACCACCTGAAGCTTGGGCGCCGCGGCAATGATTTCGGCCGTGATCTTGGTCTCGCTGCGCACGGCGATGGCCTGCACGTCCCGGACCAGCTCCCGGAGCTTCTCCACGGAGGAACCGTAGGCCTCAACCACCTCGAAGTCCGGCTGGCTGCGCAGGAATTGCACTCCCTTTGGTGAAATCTTGTCGGCAATGAGAACTTTCATGAGGAAGGCCATGACGCAAAAGTCCCCCGCCTCGGAACGCAACACTGGAGATAGGGGAGGCCGGGCCATCGGGGGGCCAGGCTCCCAGCCGGCAACCAGGTTCACCGACCCTGGCTATATGGATGGGTTGGCTAACCAGGCGATCCGCGGCGGGCGGCACTGGATTCCCGTACCACCGCGCTTCGGGTTTGCCATCGCGGCGGGCTGGCGCTTCGGTGGGCGCGTGACGCCCCCCGCCTCTCCCGAACGCCTCGCCCGCCAGATTCGCTTCATCGTCGAAGTCGACAAACTGAAGGAGATCTTCCGGCAGACCGTGCTCATCAACAGCCGCCGCGCCGAGAACGACGCCGAGCACTCGTGGCACCTTTGCCTTCTCGTCATCACCCTGGCCGAACACGCCAACTGGCCGCAGCTCGACGTCCTGCGCGTGCTCAAGATGCTCATTTTGCATGACTTGGTGGAGATCGACGCCGGGGACACGTTTGCCTACGACACCAAGGCCATGGTTTACCAGCACGAGCGCGAGGCCGTCGCCGCCGACCGCATTTTCGGCCTGCTTCCGCCGGACCAGCAGGGTGAATTCCGCGCGCTTTGGGACGAATTCGAGGCGCGCCAGACGCCGGAGGGGAAATTCGCCGCCGCGGTCGACCGCTTCCAGCCGATGCTCCTGAACTGCCGCACCGAGGGTGCGGCCTGGCGCCGGCACGGCATCACCCGCGATCGCGTCATCGCCCGCAATTCCTACATTGCCGAGGGTTCCACGGCGCTATGGGAGTACGCCGCCCGGATGATCGAGGAGACCGTGGCCGCCGGGCATCTGGCAGTCCAATCGGGATCCTGATGGCCGGGATCAACCGGAGCAGCGCTGGCCGTCCGGCACGAACGGGGTGGAGCGCCCGTTGCAGAACGATTCGTTGAAAAACGGGTCGTTTTGGCTATTCTCGATGCACCGGTGGGCCACCCTGCGGCACGGCAAGGACCTTCGCCCCGTGGAAAAAAACAGTTGGGGTTGCCAGGCCGGTGGTAAAACCTGACGGTTCAAACCGCTTCCTCATGAAAACCGCTAAAGAGCCTGACGATCATCTTGCCGGGACTCCGGGTTCTGCCCGTCCGCCAACCGATCGCCGCCACGGGGTCGAAGCGCGCCCGAAAACTCCGGATCGCCCCCGGCCTGCCGACACCGATCAGGCCCGCCTCCTCGACGAACTACAGGCCCGCCAGGCCGAGCTGGAGCGTCAACGCGAGGAATTGCGGATTATGCGCGCCGAGGTGGAGAAGCTGGATCAGCGCTGCCGCGAGATCCACGACTTCGCCACCGCTGGCTATTTCTCCCTCGAACCCACGGGCCTGATCCTCCAGGCAAACCCCGCCGGCGCCCGCCTGCTAGCGCTGGAATGCGAGCGAGCGCCCGGCCAGCATTTCGGCGGGTTTCTGGCCGAGGCCGACCAGCCGGTCTTCCGCACCTTCCTGCAGCAGCTCTTCGCGACCGAGTCCCGGCAGTTTTGCGAAGTGGCCCTGGCGGGCAAAGGCAGCCCGGGGGTGTTGGTGCAGATCGCGGCCACCCTTTCACCGGACAAGCGGGAATGCCGCCTCGTGGCGGAGGACGTCACGGCGCGCCGGCGGACGGAGGAGGCATTGCGGCATGAGCAGGTCCTTTTCCAGAGCCTGGCCGCCGCGATTCCCGACCACATCTATTTCAAGGACCGGCACAGTCGCTTTGTGCGCATCAACCACACCATGGCGGGGATCTTCGGACTGAGTGATCCCGGTCAGGCGATCGGCAAGTCGGACTTCGACTTTTTCACCGAGGAGCACGCCCGGCAGGCGTACGAGGATGAGCAGCGCATCATGCGCACCGGCGCGCCGCTCGTCGGCTTGGAGGAGAAGGAGACCTGGCCCGATGGGCGCGTCACCTGGGTCTCGACCACCAAGGTTCCCCTGCGCGACGCGAACGGTAATATTACCGGAATCGTCGGCATCTCGCGCGACATCACGGAACACAAGCGGATGGAGTCCGCGCTCGCGGAGCAGGCCGAAACGTACCGGGCGCTGTTCAGCACCGCCTTCGACGGGGTGATCGAAGTGGACGAGCACCTGCACATCGTCGACGCGAACCGGGTTTACTGCCGAATCCTGGGTTACAACCGGATGGAACTGCTGGGCCGGCCCATCCAGGAAGTGGAGGGCAAGGAGACGCCCGAGCAGGTGAAGGGCCACATGAAGCAGCTGCAACGCGAGGGTGGCGGCCGGTTCGAGACCCTCCATCGCGCCAAGGATGGGCGCTTGATCGCGCTCGAACTCAACGTCACCTTCATCCCCAATCGCGGCCGATTCATCGCATTCTGCCACGACATCAGCGGGCGCCAGCAGGCGGCGGCGGAAACGCACCCTGCGGTGGCGAAACCGAAGAAGGCCTGAGAAAGAGCTCGGCCCCCGCTGCCGGCGGAGTGGAAGTCCGCGGATACCCCCGGCGCGGGCGATGGCCAATCAGCGGCCGGCCCCGGCCAGGTCGGTCCCTTCGGAGCGAGCCTCGGCATTCAGGGCGCTGTTTTCTTCGGGGCCGTCGCCAGATCAAGCGGACCCTCGAGTTCGACCTTGATGACGGTCGCATCCGGATCGATCGCGCTCTCCGGGAGCTGCATCCAGACGATGCCGGGCATGTTCAACCAGGGTGCGCCGCCATTGGTGGTGAACGAAACCTCGGGGCCGCCCAGGACGCTGATGCGCCGGATCTGGTTGCGCACCCCCTTCAGGGCGATGGGGCCCATGGGCTTGTCGAAAAAGAACAGATACAGCGTGTCGCGGGACCGCGAAAGCGTGGAGGTTCCAAAAAAGTATCCCGCCGGGAGGCCCGTGTCGGTGCCATAGAGCGCCTCCGTGTTCTTCTGGGTCCACCGTCCCAGGCCCTTGAGGACCGCCACCTGTTCCGGTTGCAGGCTGCCGTCGCTGTGGGGCCCGACATCGAGCAGCATATTGCCGCCCATGTTGGCGCACTCGGCCAGCAACCGTACGACCTGGCGCACGCTCTTGAAGTTGTGGTCCTTTTTCTGGTAACCCCAGGAGTCGTTGATCGTCACGCAGAATTCCCAGGGGCCGTCGGGTGGCGTCAGCGGGATGTACTGCTCCGGAGTCTCGTAATCGCCGTAGCCGCCCATGCGGCTGTTGAGGATTCCCTTCGGATCCCAGCCTTTCAGCAGAGCGCGCAGTTCCTTGAAGCGCCACTGCTCGGCGGAGCGTTCCCAGTCGCCATCAAACCAGAACAGGTCCGGATGGAAGCGGCTGCTGAGTTCCTGCAGCTGGCCGCGGTGAAACTTCAGGAAACGCTCCCAGGCCGCCGGATCCTCCGCGCCCTGTGGATAGCCCCACCGGTTGCTGTGCTCAGGCTGGCGCACCGGCTTCGCGGATGGGGGCAGGATGCTGGCATAGTCGGGATGAGACCAATCGAGATGCGAGAAATAGAGCCCCACCTTGAGTCCCGCGCGGCGCATCGCCTCGCAATACGGTCCCACGAGATCCCGACCGGCGGGCGAACCGTCGACGGCGTTGAGCTTGGAAAGCTTGGTGCTCCACAGGGCGAACCCGTCGTGGTGCTTGCTGGTCAGGACGGCATAGCGGGCGCCGGCCTCTTTGAACAGGGCGGCCCATTCCTCGGGGTGGTAGTTTGCCGCCGTGAACGTCTTCGCCTGGGCGAAATACTCGTC
>Ga0182021_10010377_pt1 | contig 11048 bp, 10 predicted proteins | sample 612E3MmetaG_FD_120493 | JGI IMG/M metagenome (GOLD analysis project Ga0182021, IMG submission 120493) | Permafrost microbial communities from Stordalen Mire, Sweden - 612E3M metaG (Illumina Assembly) | ecosystem: Environmental > Terrestrial > Soil > Wetlands > Permafrost | place: Sweden...
ACGGATCATGGAAAGCGCGGGTCTGTCCTTAACTGATCCGGCCGGGTTGTTGCCTTCCAGCTTGGCCAGAATGATGTTCCCACGTGCCTCTATGGCTGCTCCAGGCAAACGTTTCAGGCGAACCAGCGGCGTACCGCCAACATAATCTTCAAGCGTTTTATACACGGCCATTCAACCATTGAACGTATTGCGCGACACCCTCTTCGACGCTGGCAAACGGCGCATCGTAGCCGGCTTGGCGCAGCTTGGTGAGATCGGCCTGGGTGAAGCTCTGGTACTTGCCCTTGAGCGCGTCAGGAAAAGGAATGTACTCGATGAACCCCTTCTCGAGCAATCCGCCTAGCGACTCCTTCGGCTCCCCCGCCAGTCCGCGACAGCTATTCACGTTGGCCACAGCAAGCTCGTTGAAGCTTTGCGCACGCCCGGTTCCCAGGTTGAAGATTCCTGATTTTTCGGGATGATCGAGGAAGAAGAGATTCACCTTGGCGACATCGCCTACGTAGACGAAATCGCGTTTCTGCTCGCCGTTGGGGTAACCATCACAGCCTTCGAACAGCTTGACCCTGTGGTCGGCACGGAACTGGTTGTAGTGGTGAAAAGCCACCGAGGCCATGCGACCCTTGTGTGATTCGCGTGGCCCATAAACGTTGAAATAGCGAAAACCGACAATCTGCGACGACGCTTCCGGCAAACGCTGACGCACGATCTGGTCGAAAAGAAACTTCGAGTAACCGTAAACATTGAGCGGCGATTCTAGATGCCGCTCCTCCCTGAACTCGCTGCTACCGCCATAGGTTGCCGCGCTGGAAGCGTAGAGGAACTGCACTTCCTGGTCGATACACCAGTCGAGCAGACCGAGCGAGTAACGGAAATTGTTTTCCATCATGTAATGCCCGTCGGTTTCCATCGTGTCCGAACACGCACCCTCATGGAAAATGGCATCAACATCACCGTCAAAATACCCGGACAGAAGCCGCTCGATGAATTCATGCTTGTCGAGGTAATCGACAATCTCGCAATCGACCAGATTTTTGAATTTGTCGGCGCGCGTCAGATTATCGACCGCGATGATCTTGGTCACCCCGCGCTCGTTAAGCGACTTGACGAGGTTGGAACCGATAAAACCGGCTGCACCGGTAACGATGGTATACATGGATTTCTCCTCAGTTCAGTGCTGCATCAAGCTCGTCGCGCGTCACCACGGCCGTGCCCAGTTTGCCGACCACAACGCCAGCGGCCACATTCGCCACATGAATCGCTCGCTCCCAATCAGCGCCATGCGCCAGCATGACGGCCAAGGTAGCAATGACTGTATCGCCGGCACCCGACACGTCAAACACTTCGCGCGCAACGGCTTTTTCGTGGATGGAGCCACCGGCGTGGAAAAGCGTCATACCTTCTTCGCTGCGCGTCACGAGCAACGCTTCAAGCGACAATTCGTGACGCAAGACACAGGCCTTGCGCTCCAGTTCGGCATCGTCCTTCCAGCGCCCGACCACTTCACGCATTTCGGATCGATTCGGCGTGATGATCGTTGCTCCGGCATAGTTCGAATAATCGTCACCTTTCGGATCGACCAAGACGATCTTGCCAGCGGCACGCGCCAACGTGATCATCTCGCTGATGTGCGTCAATCCGCCCTTACCGTAATCGGAAAAGACGACCGCATCGCACGCCGACAGGCGTTGTCCGAACTCGGAAAGCTTGGCACGCAGTGCCTCATGCGACGGCGTTGTCTCGAAATCAATGCGCAGCAGTTGTTGCTGGCGGCCGATCACACGCAGCTTAACGGTGGTCGTGACGGCGTCATCAACGTGCAAACTGGCGTCAATGCCGCCTTCAATCATCAAGCGCCTAAGACTCTCACCCGGCTCATCATTGCCGATCAGCGCCAAGAGCGAGACCTGCGCGCCGAGCGCCGCCGCATTGCGCGCCACGTTGGCAGCGCCACCCGGACGTTCCTCGCTGCGTTCAACCTTGACGACCGGCACCGGCGCCTCGGGAGAAATGCGCGACACTTCGCCGAACCAGTAACGGTCCAGCATCACGTCACCGACAATAAGCAGGCGTACTGCCGAGAGATCACCTATAACCATCACTACCTAACTCAAAAAATGGGACATACCGCTCAAGGCGTCAGATCGAATTCTTCGGTACGTTTCGGCGAATAGGTTTCCCACCCACCGCACGCCGGGCAACGCCAATAAAACTGACGCGCCTTGAAACCGCAATTATCGCACCGATAACGCGCCAGCCGTCGCGTGTAGCCCTGCACGATGCTTTTGGCCAAATCCAGATCAGCGCGTGCTTCAGGCTGCGCGACCAGCAATCTGGCCTCGATCAACTTGTCGAAACCGAGCAGAGTCGGATTGCGCTTCAACTCATCGCGCACCATCAAGTACGCCGCATCTGGCCCTTCACTTTCGAGCACCAGCTGGAAAACAACATCAAGCAAATCGAGCGAAGGATAGTGCTCAAGATAGCCACGCAACAGCTGCAAACCTTCGTCACGACGTTCAAGCTTCCGGAAGGCATCAAGCAGCCGTTGAGCCACCAGGGCGAGATAGGTCGGGTCTTGCTGTTCAATGCGTTGCCAACAGGCTACCGCGTCTTCATGCCTATCCTGCTGCACTTCGATGTCACCCTGCAGGAGGCTCGCGCGAACACATTTCCGGTTGCGCTCAAGTGCGGTCTTCAGGAAACCGGATGCCGTATCTGGACGCGAACGAATCATTTCAGCGGCGGCCAGTTCACAAAAATACTCGGCGATTTCCTTCTGCGAGGCGATATCGGGCAATTCGGCGGCGATGGCAATCGCCTTCTCCCAATCCTTTTCGAGCTGGTAAATTTCAAGCAAATTCCGCTTGGCGTCGCTGACCATCGCTGTATCCAGAAGCTTGTTGAACACCTCCTCGGCGCGGTCAAGCAAACCTGCCTTGAGAAAATCCTGTCCCAGTTCGGCCAGCGCCTGCAGCTTCAAATCCTGCGGCAGATCATCACGTTCGACGAGGTTCTGGTGCATGCGTATGGCGCGCTCAGTCTCGCCGCGACGACGAAACAGGCTGCCCAGCGCAAAATGCAGTTCGATGGTTTGCGGATCAACCTTGACCGCATCGACAAAGGATTCAATGGCACGATCCGGCTGCTCGTTGAGCAGAAAATTAAGCCCTTGGAAATACGAACGCGGCAGCGCCCGTGATTCCTTGACCAGATGCCGGATATCGACGCGTGCCGCCGCCCAGCCTAGCCCAAAGAAGAGAGGGAAAAACAGGAGTTGCCAGTACTCGAATTCAATCATGCCATCTTCTATTCGACGAAACTACACCGCGATTTTAGGACACTGACTACCACCAAATTCCACCAAATGCCCCAAGTCATAGAGAAGGTGCTGCTGCGGTTTTGACTGCGCGCTTCAACCTGGACACTTCCCGGCGCAAACCAAAAACCGTTCCAAGCAGCGACAGTACGCCCAGTAGAGCGCCGCTGGCAAAAAAAGCCAGAACGATAATGAGCAGTGGTGCTTTCCAGGCCGTATCAAAGAAAAAATGAATGCTGACCGGATCGGTATTCTCGAGCGCAAAAGCGAGCAGAAACAGGAATAAGAAAATTCGAAAGCCCCACAACAAGGCGCGCATCAACCGTCCTCCTGTAATGAAAAGGGCGGCAACTTTCGTTGCCGCCCACCATGCTTCACTTTACCACAGCTTTATCACTCAGACCGATTCGAGCGCACTATCAACACGCTCGCGCAATTCCTTGCCCGCCTTGAAATGCGGCACCCACTTTTCCGGAACACTGACCTTATCCCCGGACTTGGGGTTTCGGCCAACGCGCGGCGGACGGTAGTTCAGCGAAAAACTGCCAAACCCGCGAATCTCGATACGGTCGCCCTTGGCCAAAGCCTCGGACAACGCATCGAGAATCACCTTGACCGCAAAATCGGCGTCCTTTGCAACCGGCTGCGGAAACCGCTCCGCCAGCTGCGCGATCAGATCTGACTTGGTCATGCTCTAACCCTATTGCGGATTGTTCAGCTTGGCTTTCAGCAGAGCACCAAGGTTGGTCGTTCCCGAGTTGACGCTGCTGTCTGCAGAGAATTTCTGCATCGCTTCGTGCTGCTCGGCCTGATCCTTGGCCTTGATCGACAGATTGATTGAACGGGTCTTGCGATCAATATTGATGATCATCGCTTCGACAGCATCACCTTCCTTGTAAACCTTGGTCAAATCGTCGATACGATCACGCGACACCTCGGAGGCACGGAGATAACCTTCCATCTCGCCTGCGAGGGTAACGATCGCGCCACGCGCATCAACCGACTTCACGACGCCATTGACAATGGCATTCTTCTCGTGAGTAGCGATGAAGCTGGTGTAAGGATCGCCATCAAGTTGCTTGATGCCGAGGGAGATTCGCTCTTTTTCGGTATCGATAGCCAGAACCACGGCCTCGACTTCGTCACCCTTCTTGAAGTTGCGAATGGCTTCTTCGCCAGGAATCGACCACGACAGATCAGAGAGGTGAACCAGACCATCAATACCACCTGGCAAACCAATGAACACACCGAAGTCGGTAATCGACTTGATCGCGCCCTTGACCTTGTCGCCCTTCTTCTGGTTCATCGAGAAGTCATCCCACGGATTGGCAGCGCACTGCTTCATGCCGAGGGAGATACGACGACGCTCTTCGTCGATTTCGAGAATCATGACTTCGACTTCGTCGCCCAATTGAACAACCTTGGATGGATGAACGTTCTTGTTGGTCCAGTCCATTTCTGAGACGTGCACCAGGCCTTCGATACCCTGTTCGATTTCGACGAATGCACCATAATCGGTCAGATTGGTGACCTTGCCGAACAAACGCGTGCTCTGCGGATAACGGCGCGAGATGCCGACCCACGGGTCTTCGCCGAGTTGCTTGAGGCCGAGCGAAACACGATTCTTGTCCTGATCGAACTTGAGAATCTTGGCTTGCACTTCGTCGCCGACGGCCAGAACTTCGGACGGGTGACGGACGCGGCGCCAAGCCAGATCGGTAATATGCAACAGGCCATCGATGCCACCGAGGTCGACGAATGCGCCGTAGTCGGTGATGTTCTTGACGATACCCTTGACGATGCTGCCTTCCTTGAGGTTAGACAGCAGTGCTTCGCGCTCTTCGCCAACACTGGCTTCGAGAACTGCGCGACGGGAAACGACAACGTTATTGCGCTTGCGGTCAAGCTTGATGACCTTGAATTCGTAGGTTTTGCCTTCGTACGGCGTGGTGTCCTTGACCGGACGCATATCGACCAGCGAGCCCGGCAGGAAGGCGCGGACACTGTTGGCCATGACGGTCAGACCGCCCTTGACCTTGCCGGTGATGGTACCGGTGACCAGCGTACCTTCGTTGAGAGCAGCTTCGAGGAAGTTCCACGCAGCGACACGCTTAGCGCGTTCGCGCGACAGGCGGGTTTCGCCGAAACCGTTTTCGAGTTGCTCGATGGCGACCTGGGTGAAGTCACCGACTTTGACTTCAAGTTCACCAGCATCGCTTAAAAATTCTTCACGTTCAATATAGCTTTCCGACTTGAGTCCGGCATTGACGACCACGAAGTTCTGGTCGATACGCACGACTTCTGCCGTAATGACCTCACCCTGGCGCATTTCCTGGCGCGCGAGGCTGGCTTCGAAAAGATCGGCGAAACTTTCTTGAGAAATGGGATTAGCTGACATATGAGAGGGACCTGACCGCATGACTGCGGGTAAAGTTATTAAACATTACCCATCCATGCCACCCTCTCTGGCGTGAACCTGAACGGTTCACCGCAGCGCCCACTTTGGCTTGAGAAATGACTTGAACAGGTAACACCTGAGACGTACGACACCTGCCGCACACCCTTGCTACAAAGCCTTCCTGCTCCAGTCCAGAACCTGAGTCACTGTTTTTTCAATGTTCAGGCTGGTCGTATCAAGCAATCGGGCATCTTCATTCTGCTGCAATGGCGCAACGCTACGTTGGCTATCGCGTTCGTCACGTTCCCGCAAATCCAGCAAAAGAGGCAGGATATTAGCAGCGATTCCTTTTTCGATCAACTGCTTATAGCGTCTTTCAGCTCGCACTTCAACGCTGGCGGTAAGAAATATTTTAGTCTGCGCATCCGGAAAAACAACCGACCCCATATCGCGCCCATCGGCCACCAGGCCAGGCGCCTGACGGAAGACGCGCTGACGAAAAAGAAGCGCGGCACGTACCGCCGGCAGAGCGGCAACCTGAGAGGCCCCCGAGGAAATATCCTCGTGCCGGATCGCCTCGCTCACATCTTCTCCGGAAAGCCGGATCGAATTCTCGCCAAAGACGACGTCCAGCCGGGAGGCAATGGCCGCGACACCGGCTTCATCGGTCCACAAAACTCCGGCACGCTTCGCGGCCAGCGCCGTCAGTCGATACAAGGCGCCCGAATCAAGGTAATGCCAGCCCAGAACCGCGGCAACGCGAGCCGCAATCGTCCCCTTGCCGGAAGCAGACGGGCCATCAATGGCGATAACCGGAACCGACTGCGTCACCTTGGCAAATCGTTCAAAAAAATCTGGAAAGGTCTTGGCCACACAGGCCGGATCATTGATACGTAGCGTAGTTGCCATCGAGGCCAGCGAAAAACACATGGCGATGCGGTGATCGTCGTACGTATCTATACCTGTGTGAGGAGTCAAAAGCGCGAAATGAGGTGACGTTACGCGAATGAAATCGGCGCCCTCCTCGACTGAAGCGCCGAGCTTGCGCAATTCTGTCGCCATCGCAGCAATGCGGTCGGTTTCCTTGACGCGCCAGCTAGCAATGTTGGTCAGTGTCGTTGTACCTTCGGCAAACAAAGCGGCGGTAGCCAGTGTCATCGCCGCATCCGGGATGTGATTACAGTCCAGTTCGATGCCGCGCAACCTTCCCGAGAGAGGCGCGGAGGCCTCAATCCAGTTTGGCCCGATCTCGATGCGCGCGCCCATCTGAACCAGTGCGTCGGCAAAGCGAATATCCCCCTGAATCGAGTCGCGACCAACGCCTTCAACGCGTAGCGGGCCACCACCAATTGCCCCAAGAGCAAGGAAATACGAGGCTGACGAGGCATCGCCCTCGACATAGACCACGCCCGGCGAGCGATAGGCCGAACCAGCAGGAACCGTAAAACGCAGCCAGCCCTCACGCAGCACCTGCACGCCAAAACGCGCCATGATCGCCAGCGTGATTTCAATATACGGTCGGGAAATCAGCTCCCCAACGACTTCAACCGTCGTCTCGCCTCCAGTAAGGGGCAGCGCCATCAGCAAACCAGTCAGGAACTGGCTTGAAACGTCGCCGCGAACCTGGACTACCCCTACCGACTGAATGGTGGCGGGCCGAATCTCGAGCGGCGGGAAAGCCTCATTGCCAAGATAGGTGATATTGGCGCCAAGTTCGCGCAAGGCATTGACCAGATCGCCAATCGGTCGCTCGTGCATGCGTGGCACGCCAGACAGTGTGTAGTGGCCACCCGCCAGCGCCAGCGCGGCGGTCAGCGAGCGGAAGGCCGTACCGGCATTGCCAAGGAACAGTTCTGCTTCCTTGACCGGGAAGCGCCCCCCCGCTCCTTGAACACGAAAAGCGTTGTTGCCAAGCGACTGAACACCGACGCCTAGCGCTTCAAGCGCTTCAAGCATATGCGCCGTATCATCGGATTCAAGCAGATCCCGAACCTCGGTATCGCCCTCGGCAAGAGCGGCAAGCAACAGGACCCGGTTGGAAATGCTTTTTGAACCCGGCAGGCGAATGGTTCCCCGTGCGGAAAGCAAAGGCGGTAGATCGATATATTTCATGGTTATTACTTGACCTTTTTTTCTGCCCAACTGCGTCGCGCCGTACGGGCAACATCAAAAGTCCGTTCCAGGGCGACTCCATCGCCGCGCAGCAAGGCATCGTGCAATTCGTCAAGCTGAGCACGGTAACGATCAAGCTCTTCCAGCAGAGCTATACGATTGGCTAAACAGATATCTCGCCACATTTCTGGGTGACTGGCCGCAATACGTGTGAAATCGCGGAACCCACTGGCCGCAAAACTGAAGTAAAGCTCGCTGTTCTCGCGCACGGCAAGATCGTGCACCAGAGCGAAGGAAAGCAGATGCGGAAGATGACTGACGGCAGCAAAAACACGGTCATGCTCGGCTGGAAGGAGTTGATGAACTTCAGCACCACACCACTCCCAGGCCGAACGCACGCGCGCCACATCGAGCACCGAGTTCTCGACAAGCGGCGTCAACACCACCTTTCTTTCCCGATAAAGATCGGCACGAGCCGCTGCTGCGCCGCTATTCTCGGCGCCGGCAATCGGATGCGCGGGAACAAACTGCCCGATCTTGTCGCCGAAATGCTCACGTGCAGCAACGACCACATCCTCCTTGGTACTGCCACCGTCAGTAACGAGCGACTGCGCGCCCAGATAGGGTGCAATGCGCGCCATGATCTCGGGCATTTGTCCAACCGGCGTGGCGATCAGAACAAGATCCGCGTCCGCCACCTCCTGACCGGGATTGGCGCCGACCCGGTCGATGATACCCAGATCCAGCGCCTGAGTCAGCGTGGACAAGCTACGGCCGAAACCAACGACCTCTTCGACCTGTTCAGCCGCCTTGAGCGCCAAAGCAAATGAACCGCCGATCAGGCCAACGCCAAAGACAACGACCTTGCCGAATTCGGGCGAATTGTGTACCGCACCGCTCATCACACCGTCCGTTTTTGCGTATTTTCCAGGGCTTCGAGGAAACGCTGGTTTTCCGCTTCGGTACCTATCGTCACACGCAGCCATTCCGGCATGCCATACCCGGCAATCGGACGCACGATAACGCCCTCCTTGAGCAACTTCTGGTTCAGCACAGCCGCATCACCGACCTTGATGGTAATGAAATTACCGTGTGATGGAATGTACGAAAACCCAAAGCGCGTGATCCCGGCAACGATCTGCTCCATGCCGGCACGATTGAGCGCATAGCTCCTGGCGACGAAATTGTGATCGTCCAGCGCCGCCGTTGCGGCAGCCAGCGCCAGATTGTTGCAGTTGAACGGCTGGCGTACGCGGTTCATCAGATCGGCAATTTCGGCGGAAGCCAGTGCATAACCTATACGTAGACCAGCCAAGCCGTAGATTTTGGAGAAAGTCCGGGTAATCACCAGATTCGGAAATTCGGTCAGCCACGCGCTCGTATCGACACGCTCTGCCGGCGGGATGTATTCGTTGTACGCTTCGTCGAGAACGACCACGACATCCTCTGGCACTTCCTGCATGAAGGTCTTGAGTTGCGGGAACGGCAGGAAGGTTCCGGTCGGGTTATTCGGGTTGGCAATCCAGATCAGACGGGTGTCCGGGCGAATCGCACTGAGCATGGCTTCAAGATCATGGCCATAATCCTTGGCCGGAACAGCAATCAGCTCAGCCCCAGCCGAGAGTGAAGCCAGAGGATAAACCGCAAAAGCATGCTGTGAAAATATTGTTGAACGACCCGGAGCCAGAAACACACGTGCAATCATGTCGAGCACATCGTTTGAACCGTTGCCGAGAACGATGCGCTCCATACCCAGACCGGAGTGGTTCGCCAGCGCATTCTTCAGTTCAAAATCATCCGGGTAACGTTCCAGCGTAGGAATGGCTTTTTCCATCGCCACTTTCGCTTTCGGGCTCATGCCCAGCGGGTTTTCGTTGGAGGCCAACTTGACGATGCGCTCGACCGGCAAGCCCATTTCACGTGCCAATTGAGTAATTGGCTTGCCCGGCTGATAAGGTGAAATAGCGCGTACATACGGCAACGACTGATCACAAAGTGCCATGAGCTGTCCTTGAGAAAACGAATGATTGAGAATGATTGACAGAGAAAGTCAGTAAACGGCAACCGGATAGGAACCAAGAATCTTGAGATAGGCCGCCCGCGTTCCAAGCTCGGCCAATGCTTTGGCGACGGCGGGGTCATCACGATGACCTTCGATATCGACGAAGAAAACGTATTCCCAGAGAGTATGACGTGCTGGCCGTGATTCGAGCCGCGTCATCGACACGCCGGCATCCGAGAATGGGGCGAGCAGGGTACTCAAAGCACCGGTCTGGTTCGTTGTCGACATAATCAACGAAGTCTTGTCACGCCCTGAAGCGCCAGCATCCTGGCGGCCAAGCACAACGAAGCGCGTTGTATTATTCGGTTCGTCCTCAATACTCGGGACAAGGATAGGCAATTCGTAGAGTTCCGCAGCAGCTTCCCCGGCGATGGCCGCAGTCGTCGGATCAGCTGCCGCCATCTGTGCCGCCTGGGAGTTACTGCCGACAGAAACTCGTGGCACACCGGGAAGCATGCGGTTAAGCCATTCGTGACACTGGGCCAGCGACTGGGCATGTGAATACACCGTTTTGACCTCGGCCAGCGAGCTGGCATGCGCCATCAGGTTCTGGTGAATGCGCAGGACTACTTCACCGCAAATCTTTAGTTGCGTTCCAAGCAAGAGATCGAGCGTTCGGCCGATCGCACCTTCGGTCGAATTCTCGATCGGCACCACGGCGTAATGCGCATGCCCGGCCTCGACCTCACGGAAAACGTCGTCGATCGAGGTCTGTTCAAGAAGCCGCGCGGCATGTCCGAAATGCTTGACCGCCGCGCACCCGGTAAACGACCCCAAAGGCCCGAGAAAGGCTATGCCAAGCGGTTCTTCTAGCGACAGGCAAGCCGACATCACTTCACGGAAAAACCACGTCACGCTCTCGTTCGGCAAGGGACCGGGGTTAATCTGCTGAATGCGACGCAAAACCTGCGCCTCACGCTCGGGACGATAAATAAATCCTGCTTCACCGTGTTCAGCCTTGATTTGGCCGACCTGCTGCGCGCATCGCGCACGGCGGTTGAGGAGATCGAGCAATTGCGCATCGACACTATCGATCTCCGCGCGAACTATCGAAAGTTTTTTCTGCAGATCATCGCTCATGGTCTGTATCCGGCGAAATGTCGGTCAACGTGGTTGATGAATTTATCGGGCCCAGGCAGTTATTGCTGATCCGGCTCCGA
>Ga0182021_10010378_pt1 | contig 11048 bp, 3 predicted proteins | sample 612E3MmetaG_FD_120493 | JGI IMG/M metagenome (GOLD analysis project Ga0182021, IMG submission 120493) | Permafrost microbial communities from Stordalen Mire, Sweden - 612E3M metaG (Illumina Assembly) | ecosystem: Environmental > Terrestrial > Soil > Wetlands > Permafrost | place: Sweden...
AGCAGGGAAACTCACGAAAGATATTTTGAGCAAAGGGGATACAAGCGCATTTACTGAAACTCCTGACCAGATGGTGCGGAGAGTGTGTCGTGAACTTGGCAGTAAAAAGAATATCATTGTTATCAACGATGAAGCGCATCATTGTTATCGCCGAAAGGCAGATGGTGAAGAGGAAACACTCAAAGGTGATGAACGGAAGGAAGCAGAAAAGCGTGAAGAGGAAGCTCGCATCTGGATTTCTGGAATCGAAGCGGTCAAAGCAAAGCTCGGAGTGAAGGTTGTCTACGACCTTTCCGCCACACCTTTTTTTCTCCGGGGTTCCGGTTACTCTGAAGGAACACTATTTCCCTGGGTCATTTCCGATTTCTCATTGATCGATGCGATTGAATCTGGAATTGTGAAAGTGCCGCGTGTGCCTATTTCAGATAATGCGATGGTAGGTGAACAGCCGATGTATCGGGATTTGTGGCTGCGCATTCGCGAGAATCTTCCCAAGAAAGGGCGCGGAACAGATACGCTTACCGGTGAACCGAATCTTCCCGCCGAATTGGAAGGAGCTATCCAAAGTCTCTATTTGAACTATGAAAAGTATTATCAAAAGTGGGAACAGAACACGGAAGCTCGTGCACAAGGATCAACCCCTCCGGTGTTCATCGTTGTCTGCAATAATACCAATGTTTCAAAGTTAGTGTATGAGTATATCGCAGGATGGGAGAAAGAACTGAAAGATGGATCAAAGATAGCCGTGCCCGGTAAGCTTTCGCTTTTCAGCAATGAAGACCATGGCAGGTGGAGCGCACGTCCAAACACAATTCTTGTTGACAGTGCACAGCTTGAATCCGGCGAAGCAATGAGCGATGAGTTCAAAAATATTGCCGCCAACGAAATCGAAGAATTCAAAGCGGAATATCGCACTCGTTTCCCCGGCCGAGATGCGGAGAGTCTCACAGACGAAGACATCCTGCGCGAAGTGATGAACACAGTCGGTAAATCCGGCAAGTTAGGCGAGCAGATTAAATGCGTTATCAGTGTTTCCATGCTTACGGAAGGCTGGGATGCAAATACCGTCACACATATTTTAGGCGTTCGTGCTTTTGGTACGCAGCTCTTATGCGAGCAGGTTGTAGGGCGCGGGCTACGCCGAAAGAGTTACACACCAGATGACAAAGGAATGTTCCAGCCGGAATATGCAGAGGTCTATGGAGTGCCATTTTCTTTCATACCATCTGCCGGCTCGGCAGTAGATCCGAAACCCGGACCGACACCAACGCGAGTTCATGCTCTCGAAGATCGTCTCGCTTGTGAAATTACTTTTCCTCGATTAACGGGATATAGGTACGAACTTCCAACAGAAAAGCTTCAGGCTCACTTCACCGACGATTCAATAATGACACTTTCCACAGCGGATATTCCGACCTCAACGGAGAACGCTCCTATTGTTGGTGAAAAAAGTATTCACACGCTCGACGAACTGAAACAGCATCGCGAGCAAGAGGTTGTCTTCCTGCTTTCGAAGTATGTTCTGGAACGATATTTCCGGGACACAGAAAATAATTCCAAACCATGGCTTTTCCCGCAGCTCCTTACAATTACACGCGATTGGTTGAATCAAAGTGTCATCTATAAGGATAATACATTTTCCCAATTATTGTTATTGATTGCCTTCGCAAATCAGGCTGCGCAAAAAATTTATCATGCTATCGTGAATGGCGATCAAGGATCCAAGCGGCTCATGCCGATTCTTCAACCATACGACACGGTTGGCTCAACGCGCTATGTGGATTTCGACACAACGCGCTCAACGTACCGGACTCGTGAAAACAAGTGTCACATCAGCGATGTTGTTCTCCACAGCGGCTGGGAAGCGAAAATGGCGCAAACTCTTGAAGATATGGAAGAAGTTGTGTGCTATGCGAAAAACCATAACCTCGGCTTTACCATTCCCTATACTTCCGGCGGACAAGAACATAACTATATCCCCGACTTCATTGTGCGGATTGATGACGGCAAAGGAAACGATGATGTACTGAACCTCATTATCGAAGTGACTGGAGAGAAAGATACAGATAAAGAAACGAAAGTCTCCACGGCAAAATCGCTCTGGATTCCGGCTGTGAATAATTACGGCGAGTTCGGACGATGGGCGTTCATTGAGATTTTGGATCCATGGAATGCACAAAAAGAGTTGCGTGCAATTTGTAAGGTTTGAAGTCACAATTTGTGACTTCAAGTATGGAGCCCAGACTGAAATATCGGACAGTGAAAAGAAAGTATATTTGAGACAGCGAAACGAACATATGGCAATACCTCCTGTGCTTGTCACATTAAAACATATAGAACAATGGATATTCCTTATTCACGGCAAGAAAGTGATGCTCGATTTTCACCTTGCAGAACTCTATGGGGTAGAGACGAAAGCGTTGAAGCGGGCAGTCAGAAGAAATCAGGAACGATTCCCCGAAGATTTTTGCTTTGAACTTTCAAGAGAGGAACTCGAAAACTTGAGGTACCAATTTGGCACCTCAAGTTGGGGTGGACAACGGTATGTGCCCTATGTCTTTACTGAGCAAGGCGTAGCCATGCTTTCGAGTGTTCTCCGCAGTAAACGCGCAGTTCAAGTGAATATAGATATTATGCGAGCATTCGTTCGACTTCGGGAGATCCTTGCTACGCATAAAGAACTTACCGGAAAACTTGATGAGCTGGAAAAGAAATATGATAAGCAGTTTGCTATTGTCTTCGAGGCGATTCGCGAGCTTATGCAACCACCGGAGAAACCAAAAAAGCAGATTGGTTTCCAAGTAAAAGAACCTATGCTAAAGTACCGGGCTGCGAAAAGAAAATAATTGCGGTGAGTTTGGACGATAGGCATTTGTAGAAATTCTAGATACATGGAATGCAAAAAAAGAAATAAAAAAAAGGCTGAAACTCTATCCCTCAAGGGGAACGCTTGTCCCGACTTATCGGGACTACAGTTTAAGTTTCAGCCGATTCCGTATATAATATGCACAAGGGCTCCAAAAAAATCAAGCCCAATAATGGATTGAATATGGCAAAAAAACCTAAACCGACCAAGAAACCCACGGTGAAATATCCAAAGCTCAAAGACCGTGCAACCATTCCCGTTGCTCACGTAAAGCATAACGACAAGCGCGTGAATATCCCCACGGAAGAATTGCGGGGATTTGTTGCTGAGGATGAGATAACGCCGAAGAAAGTGCTCTACCCGCGCGACCCTTCGCTCGATCCGCAGCTTGTGTGGAAAGGAAAAGACGAGCAGGACTCCAAGCCGCTCGAAGTGCCTGTTGTGCCGATTTACATACAGGAAAAAATTCACCCGCAGGCACTTATCGATGACCTGCGGAAAACACATCCCCACGCTCGCGGGGGGAATGAGGGGGGAGACCAGATCGGACTCTTTGGGGATTTTAACGGGATTAAGTTCGAGGATATGATCGACTTCTACCAGCACGAGCAAAACTGGACCAACCGCGCCATTCTCGGTGATTCGCTGTTGGTAATGACCTCGCTGGCGGAAAAAGAACGCCTCAAAGGAAAAGTGCAAAGTATTTATTTTGACCCGCCGTACGGCATTAAGTTCGGCTCCAACTGGCAGGTCTCCACACGCAAGCGGGATGTAAAAGACGGCAAAGCAGAAGATGCCAGCCGGCAGCCGGAGCAGGTAAAAGCGTTTCGCGATACATGGCAGCTTGGCATTCACTCGTATCTTGCGTACCTGCGCGATCGGTTTGTGGTGTGCAGAGATTTACTGACGGAGAGCGGAAGCCTCTTTCTCCAAATTTCGAATGAGAACGTACATCTTATTCGTTGTGTATTAGACGAAGTATTTGGAGCAGAGAATACCGTTGCAACTATTGCCTTTCAGAAAGCCGCCCCGGAAACAAAGGCAATAAAAAATACATTTACTTATATATTATGGTATACAAAATCGATTGAAAATCTAAAGTGTCGAAAATTATTTCAAGAACGAACTGGAATAGAAGGAACAACCGAAGATCCTAAGAAGCTCGCATTGTGGGCAGACTTTCCTAATGGAACGACACGGACACTGAAAGCAGACGAAAAGCGAAATCTCTGGGAATTGCCAGAAGGTACAAAAGTTTTTAGAACAGACAAGGCAATTGATTTAGGTGATCGCAATAGAGAAAAATTAAGAATAGATGGCGTTCTTCAAGAACCTAAAAAAGGATTTTCGTGGAGAGGTAATCCACTTCAAATGCAAAGGTTACTCAAAAATAATCGATTGACTACAACAGAAGAAGGAATTGGATACAAATTTTACATATCCGATTATCCTGCTATTGAGGTAACTAATCTTTGGGAAGATACTGCCGGCAAGATTTCAGATATGATCTATGTTGTTCAAACCAATTCTAAAGTTATTGAGCGTTGTCTCCTCATGACGACCGATCCCGGCGATCTTGTACTGGATCCCACGTGCGTAAGAAAAGGAACGCGTGTGTTGTCCCCCCTATATCCCCCCGTTGACGGGGGGAGTATGGGGGGAAACGATGTTGACGGTGGGACACAGGGGGGCAATGATCTTGTGAGCGGGGAAAGTATGATGGGCGGTGATACTCCCAATGTCGTGGGGAGTATGGAGGGAAACGATGTTGACGGTGGGACACAGGGGGGCAATGATCTTGTGAGCGGGGAAAGTATGATGGGCGGTGATACTCCCAATGTCGTGGGGAGTATGGAGGGAAGAAATGTTAACGATGGGATGAAGAAGGGCAATGAGAGTACGATAGACAGAGCTTCTCAAAGTAAGCCCACACTCATCCCCCCGATTTCGGGGGGAGCGTGGGGGGAAGAACTGAAACCCGTCGAGAACGTCACTCCCGGAGACTTTGTCTTTGCCCACGATGGCAAGCCGCATAAAGTATTACGTGTTATCAAAAGACACTACAAAGGCAAAATGGTTGGCATCCGCCATAAAGAATCGGAAGTAACTTTATGGCTTACAGAAGATCATCGCGTTCTTGCCAATCGCCGTGTACAGCACCTCACTCCCAGCGGCGGATGGAGCGGAATACCAAAAGATCACTTTGAACGCGCACGGCAATTGCGCCGCGAAATGAGTCCGCCGGAACGCGTGCTTTGGTCACGTTTGCAAAATGAACAAGTAGGAATCAAGTTTCGCCGCCAGCATCCCATCGGTCCATACATAGCAGACTTCTACTCGCGCGATGCCGGTCTGGTGGTGGAAGTAGATGGTTCTCAGCATTATGAATCTGAAGAAGCTATCGGATACGATAAAGAACGCGACGAGTATATGCAAAATCTTGGACTTCGTGTCCTGCGTTTCGATGCATCGGAAACGGTAAAGCATACAGATGCTATTGTGGATTTTATTTACGAAGCCGCTCAGGAAAATGTATTATTGGAAGATGAATCAAAGCAGTGGCGTTTTGCCGGCTCGTTAACAATTGGCGATACGGTATTCTTTGGCGTTGATCGTAAATCTGTAACAGTAACAGAACTATTACAGGAAGAAACATCTGAAGAAGTGTACGATCTGGAAGTGGAAGGAGCGCATTCGTTTCTAACGGAAGTTTGTGTGGTGCACAATTGCGGCAGCGGCACAACGGCGTACGTTGCCGAGCAATGGGGCAGGCGTTGGATCACCATCGATACATCGCGCGTTGCTCTTGCGCTTGCTCGCACGCGCATTATGTCCGCAAAGTATCCGTACTATTTGCTCGGCGATTCCTCCGAGGGAAGAAAGAAAGAGATGGAAATAACTTCCATCATTCCCCCCGTTGTCGAGGGGATGCAAGGGGGGAAGAATAGCGGCGACATCAAACGCGGCTTCGTTTACAAACGCGTTCCGCACATTACGCTCAAATCCATTGCCAACAACGAAGAGATCGATACGATTTATTCCAAGTGGCAGGAAAAAATGGAGCCGATACGCACGGAGTTAAACAAAGCGCTCAAACAAAAATGGGAAGAGTGGGAAATACCAAGAGAGCTTCCGGCCAACCTCGTAGGGACACAGCATGCTGTGTCCCTGCTGGAGCAATGGTGGAATTATCGTCGTGCGCGTCAAAAAGAAATCGATGACTCCATTGCTAAACGCGCCGACACCGAATTGCTCTATGATCAGCCGTATGAAGACAATAAACATATCCGTGTTGCCGGTCCGTTTACCGTGGAAAGTCTCTCGCCTCATCGCGTTCTCTCTCCCGCAGATGAAAATCTTGATGGTACAGTAACGAAGAAGGAAGCCATGCATCAGCAGGACTTCACAACGATGATACTTGATAACCTACGAAAATCCGGCGTGCAAAATACATTTAAGAATGAGCGGCTCAAGTTTGAACGGCTTGAATCGTTTGCAGGAGTTTGGGTGCATGCCAAAGGTGAATACACGGAGAATGGGAAAAGCAAACGCGTTGCTGTATCGATCGGCCCGGAACATGGCACCGTCGGTCCCGATATGGTCAAGGAAGCAGCGAAAGAAGCGGTGGAAGGAGCGGGCAACGATTTGCTTATCGTCTGTGGGTTTGCATTCGATCCGCATGTGAGCGAAGAAGCAAAACGATACGGCAAACTCAATGTGCTGACAGCTCGTATGAATCCCGATCTTGCAATGGGCGATGAACTTCTCAAGAAGACGGGAGCGGGAAATCTCTTCATGGTTTTCGGTGAGCCGGATTTGGATGTAAAGAAACAGAAAGACGGAAAGATCACAGTCGCTATCAAAGGGCTTGATGTGTACGATCCCACAACAGGGCAGATTCGCTCAAGCAGCACAGACGATATTGCCTGCTGGTTTATCGACACGAACTACAACGGCGAAAGCTTTTTTGTTCGTCACGCGTACTTTACCGGTGCAGAGGAGCCGTACGATAAATTGAAACGTGCCCTTCGTGCAGAAATTGACGAATCGGCATGGTCGGCGCTGTATTCGACAACGAGCCGTCCTTTTGATCTGCCCAAGACCGGTAAGATAGCCGTGAAAGTAATTAACCATTACGGCGATGAAGTGCTGAGAGTGTACGAAGTGAAGAAGTAAAAGAGGATGATGGGGAAGTAAAGGCATTATTAAACCCCTGTAAATATTGAAGATTCTTATGTAATGGTTATGTAAGAAAGTAGCCATGGTTGAGTGAAAATAGATCAAAAACAAGAATTCTTATGTAGTGCTTATGTAATGACGTAATGAGAAAATTGTAATTTAATCTGTGACTCCAATTCTTCCGAACGATACCGAGCTTCATCTGCACAATTTTACCGTTGTTTCTGCTTCGGCAGGATCGGGGAAAACGCATACGCTCACGTTGAAGTTACTGCAGCTTCTACTTTCCTCACGTATACCGAACAATCGGCTTCCCAATATTCTCGCTATGACCTTTACCAAAAACGCTGCAGCGGAAATGCGCCAGCGGGTTCTGGAATATCTTAAGCGTGCATATTTTGGTGATGAAACAATCCTCTCACAGATTGCAGATGTTGTTGCAATGGAAAAAGAACAACTCAGCGCAAAGGCGGGCGAGTTGATCGACGCAATCCTCTGTGACTACTCGGCATTTCAAATCCAGACAATCGATAGTTTTATCGCGCGCGTGTTCCGTGCATCGGCGCTGGAGTTTGGATACTCTCCCACTATTGAAATTCTGCTGGACAGCCGCCCCGTGCTCGATGCTGCGTTTGAACAATTTGTGCGTGAGCTTTCCACGGAGCCGGCAAAGAAACGCCTACTGGAAGAACTCACCGCGCTGCTTGTGGATTCGCAATCACAGGTACGCTATGTCTGGAATCCGTTCCGAAAACTTTCACAGGAAGTGCGCGAACTGTATGAAACTCTCAGCGCGCAGTCGAAGGATGTTCTTTTGCCGGAAGATGATGGCGCCCGTGCGCGGGATTTGCAAAAAGAATTGCTTTCGACGTTTCAGCAATTGTTAAAACTTGTCCGTCAATCCGGGTTGGAAACATCATCGTTGTTTGAGAATGTTGTAGCCGCCGCAGATGCGTGCGACATCGATAAACTGATTTCTCTTAAAAGCATCGAGAAGCCGCTGAAGGCAGGCAAGACAAAGGCAGAGAAAGAAAAAGTCGAGCATTGGAACGTGCAGTTCAAACCGCACCTAGAAACATTTCGTGCGTTGAAGATGGAGTACATCCGTTCATCTGCCGAGCAGTATTATCGTCCCGCTGTTGAGGCGCACCGGTTGTTCCGCAAGAATATCGAGCAAAGCATGCGCCGCAGCAATCAGATCTATCTTGCGGATGTGAACCGTGCGCTGTTGTCGTATATCTCGCAGGAGATCGTACCGCAGGTGTATTTTTATCTTGGCGATGCAATTGCGCATTACCTCATCGACGAGTTTCAAGATACGTCGCGTGTTCAGTGGGATGCATTGAAGCCGCTACTGGAAGAGTCGCTCTCGAAAAGCGGCAGTCTCTTTATCGTAGGCGACACAAAGCAGTCCATTTATGCTTTCCGTCATGCCGATTGGCACATTATGAAGCAGGTTATGGAGATGACGGTGTTTCCTTCCGCACCACCACAAGTTAAGGATCTCGCCGTCAACTATCGGAGCCGTGAACGAATCGTTGAGTTCAGCAAAACAGTGTTTCACGAGATCGTGCCGGCGCATTATACAAACGATGCACCGAATGCGAGCGGGCTTTCTACGTTCAAGCAGGAAGTACAGGAAAGTAGTCGCGGCAAAGGGTACGTGGAGGTTGTTTCGTTTGAACCGAACGACGAGCTTCTGCCGGAGCGAACCAGGCTTCTGGACATTATCGCCGATTGCCGTGTGCGCGGGTATGAGTTTGGCGATATCACTATTCTTACACCGAAAAACAGCGACGTGGTGGAAGTGAGCGGCTGGCTCAACAGTGCGAAGATCCCATTTGTCTCACACAGCAGTCTCGATATCCGCAGCAGAAGAATTACCGGCGATATTCTTGCTCTAATGCGTTTTCTCGATTCGCCCATCGACGATCTCGCATTCGCGTCGCTTATTCTCAGTAAAACATTTATCCGCATACTAGGCGCACGGTCAGATTCACCAGACAAAAAAGATCTTCATGCATTCGTTCTGGAATCGCGGCGAAACAATTGGTCCGTGCCGTTGTATATCATGTTTCGCGAACAATACCCATCGCTCTGGCAGCAATATTTTGAACAACTATTCACGGTTGTCGGATATTTGCCTTTGTATGATCTGACAACGGAAATCTTCAAGCGGTTCCAGCTCTTCTCTTTGATGGGTGAAGAAGAAGGAACGCTGGCAAAATTATTAGAAGTAATCAAGAACTTTGAAGATCTCGGACAAAACAACCTGAAAGACTTCCTCGAATTTACCGAAGAGGAAAGCGATGACAGTTCATGGAATATCATCCTTCCGCGCGGAGCCGCCGCTGTGGAAGTCATGACGATTCACAAAGCAAAAGGTCTTGGTAATCGTGTGGTGCTTGTTCTCTTGTATGACACGAAGAAGAATCCATCATCACGCATAATCAAGGAAGAAGCAGATGGAATACGATTGCTTCACATAACGAAAAAAGAAGCGGAGTCGCTTGAGGAATTCCAGCAGTTGTATGACGAGAATAAGTTGACGCACGATGTGGACGATCTGAACAAGCTCTATGTTGCGTTTACGCGTGCGCGGGAAGAGATGTACATTCTCAGCGTGAAGAGTGAAAGGTATGACGAACCTTCGAAGTTTCTGCCGCAGAAGGATTATGAACAGACGACAAAACCCAATATTGAAAAGAAAGATTCGATTCTCACGGCGCAAGCAGAAAAGCGGTTTGCTACGCGCTCCATCTTGATGGATACAACGAATGCAGAAAAGTTGGCTGTGTACGAACGGCAGCGCGGCGATCGTATTCATGCGATCTTATCGCAGATAGAATTTGTTGACGAGCATATCGAAGATTCACTTCTCAGACTAATAGAAAAACAAACAAAGAATGCAGCGACAGAAAAGGATATTCATCGTCTGCAAACTACATTGTTAGGATTTTTATCTTCACCTGAAATACTGCCATGGTTTACTCCGCAGGCAGGAAGAATAATTCTCAACGAGCAGGAATTTGTCAGCGCTGAGGGGGGATTGTTCCGCATGGATCGCATTGTGGTGGATGCGAACACCGTTACGGTGTTCGATTTCAAAACTGGAGATGACAAAGAAGGATATACCGAGCAGGTACAAAAGTATATGAACATTCTCAAGGGCTATTATTCTGACCGAATCTTACAGGGCATCCTTGCATTTGTTGACAGGAAGAATATTCGGATGGTAGTATGAACGAACGAATTGTCATAGGCCCGCACGATTCTCTTGTGAAAACAGTCGCTGACCAGTTACCGAATGATAGTAAAGATTATTCTCGTATCGCGTTGGTGTTTCCTGGAAAACGCCCAGCGCATTTTATTCGCAAAGAGCTTTCTGTACGTATCGGCAGCAGTTATATTCCTCCAAAAATATTTTCTATCGATGATTTTGTTCTTTCCCTTTACCAACAGCTTTTTACGGAGCCGCGAAAAGACCTGGAGCCGATGGATGCGATCGCTCTGTTATATCGCGTTCATACAGGACTGAGTGAACGCTTAGGTGGTGAGCATTTTACTGCATTAGATGAATTCCTTCCGCTTGGAATGAAACTCCTCGGCGAACTGGAAGAACTTTGTCTCGCTCATTTGTCGGATCAACGGATTGAAGAAGAATTGGGTATGCTGACACACAATCGGCTCTTTTCTCTGCAAGCATACTACAGGCAGTTTTATGCGCTCGTTAAGGAATCGGGGTATGCAACACGCGCCATGCGGTATGCGGATGTTGCAAACCGCGCTCAGGATATTGATCTGGCGGAATATTCAAAGATTGTTATTGCCGGACTCTTCAAGCAGACTCATTCCGAACAAATCATTTTTCAAGAAATCGAGAAGCGCCAGAATGTCTGGATGGTGTATCAGTCCGATAAAATAGTTGAGAACGCACCAGAGCCGGAGATTCATTATACAAAAGCATCCGATACACATGGCCAGGTGTTTGCACTTTCAGCAT
>Ga0182021_10010379_pt1 | contig 11048 bp, 8 predicted proteins | sample 612E3MmetaG_FD_120493 | JGI IMG/M metagenome (GOLD analysis project Ga0182021, IMG submission 120493) | Permafrost microbial communities from Stordalen Mire, Sweden - 612E3M metaG (Illumina Assembly) | ecosystem: Environmental > Terrestrial > Soil > Wetlands > Permafrost | place: Sweden...
CAACAGGATAGTGAGGGGTGCAAGGACTCTCCCCTGCTCACGCGACTGGCAGGCTGTTACATCTCGGATTGCAGCAAGTCGGATTTCGATGCCGCCGAGCTGACAGTGTCAACTTCCGGCAGCGCGCGAACAAAGCACGTCGAAGGGAAGATCGAAAAGATCACTTACCAGTGCGAAGGCAAGTCGGCGCTTCAGGTGAGGCGGAATGCCGAACAAGCGCTGAAGGCCGCAGGGTACACGCTCGATTTCTCCGGTTACGACGTCCCGGTTCACTACGTGACCGCGCATAAGGTAGCGCAATGGGTCGCCGTTGCCGCTTCCGAAATGACTGGCAGCAGCCAGTATGACGTGGTCACAGTCCTGGCACAGGGGATGAACCAAGAGATGACCGCAAATGCGGAAGCCTGGGCCGCTGAGATCAACAAGACCGGCCACGTTCCCGTATACGGCATTGAATTCGACACCGGCAAAGCCACCTTGAAACCCGAGGCCGAGAAAGTCCTCGCCGAGGTTCTTAAATTGCTGCAGGGCCAGCCGGACTGGAAGATGAAAATCGAAGGCCATACCGATTCGACCGGAACGAAAGCTCTGAATCAAACGCTCTCGCAACAGCGCGCCGATGCGGTGGTTGCCTGGCTGGTAAAGAACGGTATTGCGGCCACCCGCCTAACTGCTGCCGGCCTGGGCGACACCAGCCCGATCGCCGACAACACGACCGAAGAGGGCCGTGCTCGCAATCGCCGCGTGGAGCTCGTCAAGCAGTAAGTCCGGCGCCGATTCTGCAATTACAAGAAAGGGACGCATACGGGGATCACACTATGAATTTGTCGAAATCGAAAACGCTCATGGGGCTTACCGCGGAGCATCCGAAAGCAAGTGGTCGAGAATTATGCCGCAAACCGAGTCTGCAGACATACTGGCACTCGGCAGTAGAGATGCCCTCTGTGTAATGAACAACGGACCTTCTTCAGGGGAGTCCGTCACACGGCCGTGGGAGCCTTTGACCAGCGTGGCGTCGAGCGGGATCACCTCCATCAAGTACCGGAACCCAAGGATCTTCTTTGCCAGCGTCAGCCCGACCTTGAGCTGCGGCAAGCGCAGTTGCGGATCGATGAACAGCTCAACCGGATCATAGCCGGGTTTGCGGTGAATATCGACCGTGCGGGCGAAATCCGGAGCCCGGCGGTCCTCCAGCCAGTAGTAGTAGGTGAACCACGCATCGCGATCTGCAATCGCCACAAGTTCGCCTGAGCGTGGGTGGTCCAGCCGGTACTCCTTCTTGCCCGCGGAATCGAGGACGCGCTCGATTCCCGGCAGGCCTTCGAGCAGATAGCGCACTTCAGCGTGCCGCGCAGGGTCGTTCAAATACACATGCGCAAGCTGGTGGTCCGGCACCGCAAACGCCGCGCTGGCGCCCGCGTCTAGAAGTTCCCTTCCCAACTCATCTCGCACGGCAATGAGTCCCTTCTCCCGTAGCGCCCGGTTGATATGGACGGGTTTGGAGACCGGAATGATGCCGTACTCCGAAAGGACGATCACCTGAACGCCACGAGATTCGAAAAATGCAATCAAGTCGCTGCAGATGGCGTCGATCCGCCCGAGATCAGCAGCCATGGCTGGATCCCCAGGCCCGAGACGCTGCAGGTTGTAGTCGAGATGAGGCAGGTAAACCAGCGTGAGGGTCGGGCCGTACTTTTCGACCACATTTTTGGCCGCTTCCGCGATCCATCGACTCGAGCGTATCGATGCAGTGGGTCCCCAAAAATGAAACAGCGGAAATGTCCCGAGCGCCGTTTGCAGTTCCGTCCGGAGCTGGTGCGGGTGGGTATAAATGTCAGGGAGCTTCCTGCCATCCGCCGGATACATGGGTCTCGGCGTAACGGAATAGTCCACCGAGGAGTACATGTTGTACCAGCCGAATAGATTGGCGCAGGTGAACGAGCTATCCATTTTCCTCGCCATTTCCCAGATCTTTTCAGCCTGTACGAGCCTGTTCGATTGTCTCCAGAACTTGACCTCACACTCATCGCGAAAATACCAGCCGTTCGCCACGATGCCGTGCGTCTCCGGCCAGGTTCCCGTGAAATAAGTTGCTTGCGCGGTACATGTGACGGCCGGCGTCACTGCATGGATGGCCGCGGACTTGCCTTTTGCCGCCCAGGCCGAAAGCGCCGGCGTGGATCTTCCTATCAATTGCTGAGTCAGGCCTACAACGTTTAAAACGGCTGTCTTGCGCATGTCTTATCCAGTACCCAGCGGTACTCCCGTTCAATGGAATCGACGAGACCAAGCTTCAGCGCCGCGGGAAGAACATCCCAGGTGTAGGTTTCGATTTCCATGTGTGACGTGAGCGGTTCCTGCAACAGATGCCGCAGTGTCCGAGCCAGGTAGTCCTGTGTAGATCCCACAGTGCCGAAGGAGGAAGCGAACAGAGGGACGTGGAAATGTATGCGCCATTCCCTCGGTTCGCGGCCCGCTGCCGTCGCGAGAGCATCCGCGAGGTCGCGAAAGCGCCTCAAGGAGCCATCCGGCCTGCGCTCGATCACCTGGTGCAAATAAACCGAATCCACGAAAGGCTGCAGCCGCGCGGCGATGTCCTCGGAGGGAAGCGAGACCGCAAGCGCCGAGCTCAATTGCACGCGTCCGACGCGGATTCCGGCGGCCGCGAGCGCACCCAGGGCGCTTTGGGCGTCCTCAAATGCGACCGCGAAGTGGCAAGTATCGAAACACACACAGATGTGTTCGAGCATTTTCTCTTCAGCTTCCTCTGTTGAGATTCCCAGGACCGCCGCAAGTTCGAATGACCCGTGAGGAAGCAGCCAATCATGGAAGAACGAGATTGCCTCGACGCTATTCTCGATCAGGCCGTCCGGTTCCGGCTCGATCTCGAGCCGGATCTTTTGTCCGCCATCACGATCGGCGCGAACTAGTGCGGCAGCGACGCGTGCCAGGTTGCGCACCATTTCCAGTCGCGCCGCCCGATCGTCCGCCTGGATCCAGGGCTTGTAGGAAAGTGGGACTGTGGAAATGCCGCCGTCCCTGCCCTTCGGCAGAACCGCCTGCAGCAGCTGCACCAGACGCAAGGTGTACGCGACTCGCTCCTCCGTGCGCCAGTCGGGTGCGAACACATCGGCTTTGACGTGCGTTCCGTGGAAAGCGCCGTAGGGATAGCCGTTCAGCAGCTGCACGAATAGCCCGGTGCGCTCTTGAAACTCGAGGAATTCAGCCAGTCGGTTTGCTGAGAGAAGCTCGCGGCTTGCGCGGTCGGACAAACGCAGGCCGAGGGGAAAAGGATGCTCAGGAGATAAGCGGGATTTGAGAACAAGAGCGTGCTCGCTCAAACTATGAAAGACCTCGTCCCAGGAATCCCCGGCGTGGATGTTCGTGCAATACGTCAGGTCCAAGCGGTCGTTGATCCGCATCCACTACTCTGTCACCGAAATGTCTCAGTCTGTTTTTCGGCAAAATTGCTGCAGAAGCGAGATGCTCTCGGCCAGGATCCGGTCGTCGATTTGATGCACCTCGACACCTTTTCCGATGCATTGTAGCAGCATTATTGTCAGTTCACCGCCCAGATGCTCCCGAAACTCTGTCAGACCGTGTTCCAGGGATGATGGATCGTCGCGGCCCCTGAGCTTCTGAAATCGTTTCGGTATGTTGAGCTTGAAGCCGAGCCGGCACAGAAGCTGGAGAATGCGGCGCCAATCGGCTTCCGGCAAGAGGCCGACCCGCCGCGAGTACGTGGAATCAAGTGCAAGGCCGATGGCCACCGCCTCTCCGTGACGCAGCCGGAATCGGGTAAGTTGTTCGAGCTTGTGGGCGGCCCAGTGCCCGAAATCGAGTGGCCGGGAGGAACCCATTTCAAACGGATCCGCGCTGTGTGCGATATGTTCCAGATGAAATTGCGCGCAGCGCCTGATCACATACTCCATCGCCTTCATGTCGCGGGCGATGATTGCCTCAGCCCTGCGTTCCAAAAACTCAAAAAACTCGGGCGAGCGCAGTAAGGCCACCTTAACCGCCTCGGCGACTCCAGCACGCCAGTCGCGGTCGGAAAGCGATTCGAGAAAAGTCAGGTCGTTGAGGACCGAATAAGGCGGGACGAACGTTCCCAGGAAGTTTTTCTTGCCGAATGCGTTAATACTGTTTTTAACTCCGACACCCGAGTCGTTCTGCGCAAGCACAGTCGTCGGCACGCGCACCAATCGCACTCCGCGATGTGCCGTGGCAGCCGCGAAGCCAGCCATGTCAAGCACGGCGCCGCCGCCAACGGCAACAATAAATGAGTGCCGGCATAACCCATTGTCGTGTATGGCCTTCTGGATACTGTAAACATAGCTCGCGGAGTTTTTGACTCTCTCACCGCCGGGAACAACAAGAGGAGGACTAGTCAGGATCAGCGCCTCGGAATGGAAAGCGCAATAGCGCGCCATCCGGTCGGGCAGATCTTCCCTCCCGGTGCATGCCCCGCGGTCGACCACAAACAAAATATGCGCCGGCCCCCTGTGTCCGTCTCTCACAACTTTGCGCAGCAACAAGTTAGCAGGCGCAAACAGATCGCGTGTGAAGTGGACCGAATATTGAAATGGCACTGACAACTTCTGCTTGAGATTATGCATATCAAGTCACTGCAAAAGTGCGGGCGAGAATCGCCCCGATTCCGAGCATCGATAAGACAGCAGCGCCGTACCAGGGGCCTGCATAGCCGGCCGCAATGGCCGAGTCGAGAATGACGATCGATAGCACACCGACTTTGACAGCAGCGCGGATATTCGCAGCCACCGGTGCCGCAGAGGCTCGCAAGAGAGCCGGCAATACTCTGTAAAGGAGCAACAAGAGAAGCGGCACGGCCCAAATCAGCTGAAACGAAGGGCTCAGGCCCTGCAACAAAAATCCGCAACAAACTGCGCCCAAAAGTGCAATGGCAACTGAGCCTGTGTGCCGGCTTCCTCCTTTGACCTCGCCGGAACTCACCGCGGTTACGGCAGAAATATAGACGAGCGGAAGCAATGCAATGAACCATAGCCGGGAAAAGGCCGCAGCATTGGCACTCAGACCCAGCAAGAGGTTCAATCCTCGGCACAGACCCATGGCAATCGGACCTATTGCCGGCACATGCTTGGCCCACCCATCATACAACAAAACACAGCCGGCGATTGAAGCCGCGAGCATCCCGCTTCCCACCGAAGCGTAGAGTCCGGCGCCGATACCTGCAGTCAGTAGAAATCCGCCCATCGCAGCGGCGCCAGCGACCGGCACACGGCCGCTGGGAAGTGGCCTCTCCGGCCGTTCGACTCCGTCTAAATGTCGGTCGAAATAGTCGTTCAAAACGACTCCACCTGCGTACAGAGCCGTCCCACTAAACGTCAAACAGCCAAGCGCTCGGGGATTCGCTCCACCCGATACGGCATAACCCGCCAGGATGTCGGCGGCGGCGGTCGCCAGATTGGCCGGCCGCATGATTTCCAAATATGAGAAAATGCCGATTCGCGTATCCACTCTCCATTGGCGAGCCCGCGCAGAGGCGGCTTTACACTTTGGCGGTGTCGACAGCGCTTCCGCTTTCACAATCGAGATCTTTCTCGCCGCTCGCTCTCATGGTATCGGGGCTTCAGAAAGAAAACCGCTTCTGTCTTTGGCTCCGTCCACGTCGACACTAAGCACCCGCCCTACAGAGTGAGCATTGAGGGTTCTTATCAGATTATCAGACTACATCTTCAATTCTATCAGAGCATTCTCGTGACTGCTACCCCAGTGACCACCTTGGCGCCCCTGCAAATCATCGTCCCTGCCTCCAAGCTTCAGATCGGCTCGTTTCTTTCAAACCTTTTGGTTTTTCAAAAGTCCCGTCCGGCCTTTGTCCGAATTCTCAGTTGCAAGTTGGGGGAAATGGCGCTTGCCATGGATAGTAGCTGAGAATATGATTCGAGACAATATGGACAGGGGCGGAGAGGTTAGGGCAAAGGTGTTGCTGGCGTCACCACGGGGGTTTTGCGCGGGAGTAGTTCGAGCCATCGATATTGTGAATCTGGCGCTCGATGCTTACGGGTTACCCCTGTACGTGAGGCGCGAAATAGTCCACAACAAATATGTTGTCAATGAATTACGGCAGAAGGGCACCATATTCGTCGATGACCTGGAAGAGGTTCCACCCGGAAACCGCGTCATCTTCAGCGCACACGGAGTCTCCCCTGAAGTCAGAGCTGCCGCGATTGAGCGGCACTTGCAGGTTATTGACGCGACCTGCCCGCTAGTGACCAAGGTACATATGGAGGCCATCAAGTATGCCCGCGCGGGTTACACCATAATCATGATTGGCCATCAGGATCATGACGAGGTGATAGGCACGCTCGGCGAAGCACGGGAGGCGATCCGCGTCTTGATTTCCACGGAAGAAGTCGACAGGCTGGACGTTCCCGATCCGGACAAAGTAGCCTATTTGACCCAGACGACTCTGAGTCTGGATGACACCCGCCAGATTATCGATCGGCTGCGGGAGAAATTCCCAAACATTCACGGTCCAGCTTCGGAGGATATTTGCTACGCCACTCAGAACCGGCAAGCCGTTGTGCTCGAACTGGCGAAGAGAGCCGAGATCATCCTTGTGGTTGGCTCTGGCAACAGCTCGAATTCACGGCGCCTCGTTGAAGTGGCTCAGGGTCAAGGAATAAGCGCTTACTTAATCGACGACATTTGTGATATTCGCGAGGAGTGGCTCGATCAGATACGAATCGTGGGCCTGACCGCAGGCGCCTCCGCTCCAGAAGGTTTGGTGGAGCGTGTGCTCGATTACCTGAAGGGCGTCGGTTATCCCGAAGTTGAAATTGTGGGCAGTATACGTGAAGATGTAGAATTTGCGTTGCCGGTCGGACTGCATGCTAATCATTGAGCACGGTTATGCAGGCAGCATTTGGCGATGGCGCACCCGATAGTTGCGCAGCCCAGCATTAAGTTTTCTCGCAAAAAGATTTTCACTTGATCGGCAACCAAGGGTCGCCCATGGCAGAGGACCTTTCATTTGTAACTGGCGCATCCGGCTTTATCGGTAGTCATGTGGCTCGGCTGCTTAGAATGCGTGGAGACCGTGTCCGTATTTTGGTGCGCGGAACGAGTCGTCCGGCCAATGTCGAGGGTTTGGGCTGCGAGATTGTTCAGGGCGACCTGAGGCACACAGAAGCCTGGGAGCGCACCCTTCACGGATGTCGCTGGGTTTTTCACGTGGCAGCCGATTATCGCCTGTGGGTGAGAAATCCACGGGAGATTTACGAAAGTAACGTCGACGGGACGAGAAATTTACTCGCGGCCTGCCGAAAGGCCGGAGTCGAGAGGATAGTCTACACTAGCACGGTTGGAACCATCGGCAGGCGTCCGGACGGCTTTCCCGCGGACGAAGAGACTCCAGTTGCTCTTGCCAACATGATCGGTCATTACAAGCGCTCAAAGTTCATGGCAGAGCGGGTGGCCTATGAATTCGCCCAATCGTCCCTGCCCGTTGTGATCGTCAATCCAACCGCGCCTGTCGGCTGGGGTGACACAAAGCCGACGCCGACGGGAAAGATCATCCTGGATTTTCTGCACGGCCGGATGCCTGCTTACGTCGACACAGGATTGAACGTTGTGGCTGTGGATGACGTGGCACAAGGTCATCTTTTGGCGCAAAGGCTAGGAAAGCCGGGAGAGAGGTATATACTTGGCGGCGAGAACATGAGTCTAAAAGAGATCTTGCAGAATCTGGCACTAATCTCCGGGCGGCACGCGCCCTGGATCCGTTTGCCTTGGTTCGTTGCCTTGATCGCAGGCGCCCTGGATCAGTTTTTTGTCGGAACCATTCTGCGGCAGGAACCGTCCATACCTCTGGAGGGCGTCAGGATGGCCCGGCACAAAATGTTTGTTAACATTGAAAAAGCGCGACGCGAATTAGGTTATAATCCAACACCCGCCTTGGAGGCTTTGCGTGGAGCCGTCGAATTTTATCGCAAGGGCACCTGGCTGGCGTCACCTGACGAGAATATTTCGAAGGTACGTGCGGGAACCGCTTGATCCGCTTGCGGATCGCTGAGGATTGAACCGGATGCAGAATGCAAACGGAACCATGGAAGCTACTGTTCACAGCGAGCCGAGGCTCCCGACGCTCATGCGCGCCGCGGTGTACCGTGGGCCCAATCGGATGGCATTGGAGACCGTGCCAGTGCCGGAGATCGGCCCAGGGGAACTGCTCGTCCGCATCCATGCCTGCGGCGTCTGCGGAACGGATCTCAAGAAGATCGAGCACGGCCTGGTGGACCCTCCCAGGATATTCGGCCACGAAATGGCCGGCACGGTAATCAGCTCGGGCATGGAGGTCACGAAATTTGCGCCTGGCGATCGGGTGGCCGTATATCACCATGTTCCTTGCCGCCGATGTTTTTACTGCTGCAAAAAGCTCTTTTCGCAGTGTGCTCATTACCGGCGCACCGGAACGACCGCCGGCTTCGAACCCGCGGGCGGGGGTTTCGCCACTTATATGCGTGTGATGGATTGGATCGTAGAAGAAGGGACAATCCTCATCCCAAGCGACGTGACTTTCGAAGAGGCCAGTTTCCTGGAACCCCTCAATACCTGTCTCAAGGCGCTGGAAACTGCCGAGCTTGAGGCTGGAGAAGTCGTCGTCATCTTCGGGCAGGGCCCGGTTGGTCTCCTGCTCACGCAGGCCGCCGCTCTTCAGGGAGCGCATGTAGTTGGGCTTGATTTGATCCAATCGAGGCTGAACTTGTCGCGAGAACTGGGCGCCGAAGCCGCATTGAATCCGAAGACGCACGCGCCTGCGTCCGTGCTCGCGCGATTCACCGAGGGGCGCGGGGCGGACCTCGCCATCGTGGCCACCGCGGATGCTCGAGTGGTGGGTGCGGCACAGGAGGCCGTCCGCAGAGGGGGCCGCGTGCTGCTCTTCGCCAGCACCGTCCCAGGAGAGATGATCCCCATCGATGCCTCCCGCGTCTGCGTCGAGGAAAAACGGCTTATCGGAAGCTACAGTTCCTCCGTGGAACTGCAGGATAGAGCTGCCGAATGGATTTTCACAAGGAAGATCAACGTCACTCGGCTCATTAGCCACCGCCTCCCCCTGGAGCAGTTCGCTGAGGCAATTCACATTTCGTCTCATCCCTCTGAGAATTCTTTGAAGGTCATAATACAGCCATGAGAGAATCGCTCGGCAGTTCCAGAGAAAAGCTGATGACTGCGGCGGTGCTTTACGGGAAAAGGGACGTTCGTATCGAGCGGATACCCATTCCACGCGTCGAACCCGGCGAGGTTCTCGTCCGCATTAAAGCAGCCTTGACCTGCGGCACGGATTTGAAGGTCTATCTGCAGGGTTCTCACGCCCGCATGATCGTTCTTCCTTCTGTCTTCGGCCACGAATTGTCGGGAATTGTTGAGGAGGTGGGCTCCCAAGTCACGGGCTTCGCGAAAGGCATGCGTGTAGTGTCTGCCAACTCCGCGCCTTGCACAAATTGTTTTTTCTGTAAGAAGGGGCAGCTTAACCTCTGCGAAGATCTGCAGTTCCTCAACGGGGCTTACGCCGAGTTTATCAGAATCCCAGAGAGAATCGTGCGCCAGAACCTGTTGGTCCTGCCGGATGACATGGACTTCAAGGAAGCAGCGATGGTGGAGCCGCTCGCCTGCGTGCTACGCGGCGTCGAGGCGACAGGCGCCGGCGCCGGCGACACGGTGGTCGTCATCGGCACCGGCCCGATTGGATTGATGTTTGTGCAGTTGCTCAAGAACATCGGAGCCAGAGTGATCGTCACGAGCAACCGCCCGAACCAGCTGGCGCTCGCGGCCGAAATGGGCGCCGACCACGTAATCGACTCCATGAATGTGAACCTGGTGGAAGAAGTGCGGAGTTATACGACGGGTCACCGCGGCGCCGATGTGGTCATCGAGGCTGTGGGCATGCGCGAAACCTGGCAGCGGGCGATCGGCATGGTTCGCCGCGGTGGAACTATCAACCTGTTCGGCGGATGTCCGGCCGGGACCCAGATTCCGTTGGACAGCACGCTCTTCCACTATTCCGAACTGACCATCAAGGCAACGTTCCACCACACTCCGCACCATATCCGCAAGGCTCTGGAGACCATACGGAGCGGAAAAGTCCGCGCCAGTTCCCTGATTACCGGCCAGGAGAAGCTGGCTTTGCTAGGCAACGTGCTGGAACGTCTTCTGCTGCGAAACGGCGATCTCAAGATTGCAATCACCCCCTGATCGCGCCGGAGGCGGCATGAAACCCGAGATTGCTGCCTCATATCGTTGCGCTGCCGTAGTGGCGCGCAGCCGCGCGCGAAATTTCTATTACTCGTTTGTCGCGCTTCCTGCCGAAAAACGGCGCGCTTTTTGTGCCGTCTACGCCTTCATGCGTTACTGCGATGACATCTCCGACGGATGCGAGACTGTACCTGAAAAGCAAAGGATGCTGGCGGCTTGGCGTGCGCAGCTCGATGCCGCCGCGAGGGGCGAGTTCAATGGTTCCCCTATTCTGCCCGCATTTCACGATGCCATGGCCCGATTCTCCATTCCCGCGGAATACTTCCATTGGATCATCGATGGAGCGGAAATGGATCTTTCCATCGACCACTACGATACCTTCGAAGATCTCTATCAGTACTGTTTTCGCGTCGCCTCCGCAGTTGGCCTGGTTTCTTTACAGATCTTCGGGTATTCCGACCAGCGCGCGAAGCAATTCGCGGAGCAATGCGGCATCGCATTCCAGCTCACAAACATTCTGCGGGATATCAAGGAAGATGCGGCCATGGGCCGTATCTACCTGCCGGACGAGGATCTCGCCAGGTTTCACTACACGGCGGAGGACCTCAGACAGGAGATCAGGGACGATCGGTTCCTCGCGTTGATGAATTACGAGGCCGACAGGGCGCGGCGGTATTTCCTGCAGGGACGCAACCTCCTGGCTCTCGTCGAGGATTCAAGCCGTCCTGCTCTCTGGGCTATGATCGAGATTTACGGACGGCTGCTCGAGAGAATCGCCCAACGCAGATTCGACGTCTTCGGCGCCCCCA
>Ga0182021_10010380_pt1 | contig 11047 bp, 12 predicted proteins | sample 612E3MmetaG_FD_120493 | JGI IMG/M metagenome (GOLD analysis project Ga0182021, IMG submission 120493) | Permafrost microbial communities from Stordalen Mire, Sweden - 612E3M metaG (Illumina Assembly) | ecosystem: Environmental > Terrestrial > Soil > Wetlands > Permafrost | place: Sweden...
ATCGAGAAAGGAATGTTGGAATAATATTAAATCTAGTTTATGATTTTAAATTGAAGTTGAGCCTAAAGTCATTTGATTATTGCCAAATAATTTAACATTTGCTAAATTGTACTCAGAAGATATCAAACCTAATGAACAAACTAAGCATTTAAAGCCTATTTGGATGTATTAGTATTTTTTATATATTAAATATGTAATAGTTTTTAAGTAACCAAATATTTCTATATTTAGAAATTCGGAAACCACATTGAAAAAAATCCAGATACTGCTTATCGAGGATAATAAACTTCTACGAGATGGCATTGCATCAATGCTCAAAAAGCAGTCTGACATGCATGTTGTTGCTACTATTGGTAATGGCGAAAATATTCTTATGATGATAGGTAAGCACAAGCCAAATTTATTGCTTCTAGATCTTGGTCTACGGAATCAAAATAGTTTGCAAATTGTAAAATTAACTAAGCAGCATTTTCCGGGAACCAAAATAATAGTGATGGATCTTATACCTCTTCAGGCGGATGTTTTCGAATTTGTACAAGCTGGCGTATCAGGATTCATACTAAAAGATGCAAACGTTGCTGATTTTTTTAAAACTATCCGATCAGTTTATAAAGGTATGCAAGTTTTACCACCGCATTTAACCGGCTCACTTTTTTCTCAAATAGTTGAACATGCAATTAACGGATCCAAACCATCGGCAATCATTGAATCGGTTCGTATGACAAAACGCGAACGGCAAGTGATTGAATTAATTTCTGATGGTTTCACTAATAAAGAGATTGCACAAAAACTTCATCTATCAACCTACACAGTAAAAAGCCACGTTCATAATATCTTAGAAAAATTAGCGCTCAATACGCGAGTGCAGATTGCAAAACATGCTCATCTCTCAGACTCTTATAAAACTGCAATAGATACTACTTCGTTAATCAGCGAGTAATTCCCTGGCAGTGGCTCACCCCAAAGAAGTAGTTCCTTTTTCATCCCTTTGCTCGATTGAACTGCAATGCATTTATTTATATAATTATTAAGCACACACAACCAATTAACCCAGCTGCAAAATAAAGCAGTATTTACAGCTGGGTTTATTAAGAATTATTTTTATCCAACAAAAAAAATATTTTTTGCATTTTTATATGTACACGGAGTTTTAGATAAGTACCACCCGATCACCAAAAGATTTAGTTCCTTTTTCATCCCTTTGGACTATGGTTTTATTTTATGGATGTTTTTATAATTCATTGAGATTTAGTAATAAAACACAAAATCTCTTCTAAGAGGTTACACCTATTTGTTTGTAGATTAATATTTATAAATAGAGAAATGTGTAATAACAGATTTTAATAAAAGTAGAAAATAAAATTAAAAAAGTAGAGGTATTACATTTCTGGAGATAAATCTTATGAAAAAAAATATATTAAAATTTCAACGAAAGACTCTTCCTAAATCTCCCACTAGTATTCAAGGGTTGGATGAGATTACCGGCGGTGGATTACCGAAAGGGAGACCAACGCTAGTATGCGGAGGTCCGGGTTGTGGAAAGACACTCTTTGCTATGGAGTTTCTCGTACGCGGCGCAACACTTTATAATGAGTCTGGTGTATTTATTTCGTTCGAGGAAACTGAAAATGAACTTAACGCAAACGTTGCTTCGTTAGGATTCGATTTGGATAATCTTGTAGCACATAAAAAGATTTGGCTTGAGCATATTCACGTTGAACGAGGTGAAATTGAACAAAAAGGTGAATATGATTTGAAAGGTTTGTTTGTTCGCATTCATCGCGCAATTGAAAGCATCGGGGCTAAGCGTGTTGTGCTGGATACTATTGAATCACTCTTTTCTGCGCTGCCCAATTCTACTATTGTGCGTACAGAACTACGGCGGTTATTCGGCTGGTTAAAAAAGAAAGGCGTTACAACAATAATCACCGGAGAAAGAGGCGATGGTACGTTAACACGTCAAGGATTGGAAGAATATATTTCCGATTGTGTCATTCTGCTGGATCATCGCGTAAATGATCAAGCATCCATAAGACGATTGCGTATTGTTAAATACCGTGGCTCAACACACGGTACAAACGAATATCCATTCTTAATTGATGAGGATGGTTTTTCTGTTCTGCCCGTAACTTCGTTGGGACTGAATCATATTTCATCTAAAGAAAGAATTTCTTCCGGTATCCCACGTCTTGATACAATGCTATCCGGTAAAGGTTATTTTCGCGGTAGTACAGTGCTTGTTTCTGGAACTGCCGGTACAGGAAAGACAAGCCTTGCAGCGCAATTTGTTGAAGCAGCATGCAAGCGTGGAGAGAGCGTTCTTTATTTTGCTTTCGAAGAATCCCCGAGTCAGTTTATGCGAAATATGTCTTCAATTGGAATACATTTAGAACCGTGGGTGAAAAAAGGATTACTCCAGTTTCATGCAACACGTCCTACACTCTTTGGATTGGAACATCATCTTACGACTACTATCAAATTAATTAATAAAGTTAAACCGCAAATAGTTGTTCTAGATCCTATTGATGCCTTCGTGATGGGAGGGAATCAAACTGAAGTAAAAATAATGTTACTGCGTCTTGTGGATTTTTTGAAGATGAGAAATATAACTGCATTCTTCGCAAGTCTCACGGGTGGAAGTGATAACCAGGAGCTTACCGATATGTCAATATCATCTTTGATTGATACGTGGTTGCTTTTACGTGATATTGAAATTGGCGGTGAACGTAACAGAGGATTGTATATTCTTAAATCCCGTGGTATGGCACATTCCAATCAAATTCGTGAGTTTATATTAACCGACCACGGAATTGAATTGCTCGATGTTTATGTTGGTCCGGAAGGCGTATTAACCGGTTCGTCTCGATTATCACAAGAAGCGAAAAACGATGAAGAACAATTATTACGTAAGCAAGAAATTGAACGCAAACAATTTGGTTTAGAACTTAAACGTGCGGCAGCGGAAGCTCATATTGTTGTTTTACAATCTGAATTTAAAGCTGATGAATCTGAAACTCTCAAGATTATCGAAATGGAAAAAGCAAAAACCGAAAGGTTTATACAGGATCAGAAAAAAATGGCACAGAGCAGAAAAGCAGATAAATTCATAAAAAAGACAGTATGATCAGTCATAGTATTTTAATGAAATTTTTTATGGAAGCCGATATGCAATATTGTGATCCAATATTTTGTCGTTACCGCGAAAAGATTCTATCTAAATTGTAACAACGAAATGATAGAAGGATTTAGATATGGAATACACAGCTGATTACTTACCGGACAAAAAAATTGTCAGTGTCAAAATGAAAGGAAGATTAAACTTTCAGATTGCAGAACGGTATTCAAGAGAAGCTGTAAAACTTGCTCATCAACATTATTGCACAAAATTTTTATTCGACCACACAGAAACAATAATTCAGGGGGGAATTAACAAACTACACATGGACGGAGAAGAACTGCAGCAATTTGGATTTAAGAATACCGACCGTATTGCTATTGTAATTGCTAATCTTGGTTTCAACTCCAATTCACCAGAATCTGTAAACCAAAATAACCGTTGGAGTATCTTAAAATATTTTTGTGCAGATAATATTCTCGAAGCATTTAATTGGCTTTTGGGAATTGAACAAAAGTAAATGCCGTCAAATCCCCATATCTTAATCTTTATCGCTATGGATTAATTGTTAAGTAATTGATTAATTGTTCGATCTCCCAATAAAAGATGTAGTTCCTTTTTCATCCCTTTGCTCGATAGTATTCTGCTTTACGTAATTATATCTTTTATCTACAAGCATTAATCATATAGATTAATGCTTGTAAAAATTAAATAAATAGGAGAGTCACCATGAAAAAGTTAAACGTAATATTCTTAGTTCTAATTTTCGCAGTATCTCTTTTTATTTGCAGCTGTAGTGCAAGCGGAGGAGTATCGGTAGGTAAACAACAAAACGCAAAAACTGTCACATTGAGCAAGTAAAAAAGTCATCACATTGCTGCTAAAATAATGACTCGTTGGTTTAATAAATTCAAACAAAAGTGAAAACGATTCATATTAAGCAAAATTTATATTCTCAAATATTCCGCTGATTAAAAAACGGCACAACAACAGAAGGAAAATCCATATGTCTAATCTTGTAATATATTTAATAGGAACTTTATTTGTCGCCGGCGGATTAGCTTGGGCCGCTTATAAATTGGGAGCTTCGCCAATTTGGATCGGCATAGGTGTTATTGTCATAATCGGTTTGGGAATTATGGCGGCTGTGTCAAAAACAAGACAGAAAGAGAAATCTGATACCGACAAATGAAAAATAAAACAGTAATGAACATGAGTTATAGAACTAAATCTATAAGGATGTTAATATTATTGGGCTTATTATTTTTTCTTTCAAATTATATCCATTCAAAACCAGCGCTGGAAAGTACTTCCAGAAGCTTAACGTATGCTTACTCTGATAACATCAACATCAATTATGAAATGATTGGTTATGGTGATAAGAAGATTGTACTCTTGCATGGTTTCGGCGCATCATTACATACGTGGGATGATATAAAGGAATTATTTCCGAAAGACGAATTCACGCTTTACCTTATTGATCTAAAAGGATTCGGTAATTCTTCAAAACCAGAGGATGATAAATATACAATTCAAGAACAATCAAAAATTGTCGAACAATTTATCAAAGACATTAATACAGATTCTTTATATCTCATCGGTCATTCTTTCGGAGGTGCGGTTGCACTGCTCACTCAAATATCACTATTAAATGAGAAGAGTAAAACAAGAATAAGCAAATTGATTTTGATTGATTGTCTTGCCTATATGCAGGACATGCCGGTTTTTATGGAAAACTTGAGAACACCTCTTCTAAACAAATTAACATTTCTATTACCAAATAAATTTAGAGCAGAATACATTCTAAATAAAATCTTTTACAACAAGAGCATAGTTAATAAAAAATTAATTGACAGGTATGCAACTTTTTATAACGGAGACGATCTCGAGTATACTTTTATTACTTCGGCCAAACAGATAGATCAAAATGGATACGAAAAAATAATTGGTGGTTACAAAAACATTCCTACACCATGTTTGATTATATGGGGCAAAAATGATCCGGTAATATCTGTAGATAATGGTATCAAACTTAGTAAGGAATTGCAGAATGTAAGATTAGAACTAATTGATAAATGCGGACATGTTCCGCAGGAAGAAAAACCCGAAGTAACATTCGAAAAAATATATACATTTATTAAAGGAGACATCTGAAAAATTAATAACCGTCATTTCGAAAGGGCGAAGCGATTAAAAAATCTAAACAAAATCAAAGATTTTTCTCCCGCCAAGGCAGGATCGAAATGACCAACATACTTATTACACAAGCTCGTTATTTATTATATCAACAAGGAGGAAAGATTTGATTAATCTTTATGAAAGAGGAAAATTAGTTGGAGGTATCCAACAATTTGAATTCCATCAAGGTCACAAAGAAGTGATTGATGTTCCAACGTTTGGAGGTATACATTATGTCCAGGGCCGGAGGGAACCGGATGTTGTTACTTTTCAACTGCCATATTTTCATGACACTGCCGGTATCCATGAGTTAGTAGATGAACAAGGTAATGTAATGGAAATTACTTTTGTAAATATAACTTCATCAAATAACACTTCGTTTGTGAAGGCATATGTTGAATCAATAAGAAAGACATAGCAATAGAATGTTTTCATAATTAATCTGTATGTAATTCTTTCCTACGATCTAACCTAAAAGATGTAGTCCCTTTTTCATCCTTTCGCTCGATAGTATTCCGCTACTTGTAGTCATATCTTTTATCTGCAATCATTAATCAAATACATGAATGACTTGTAAAAATATTCTAAAGGAGAATCACAGTGAAAAATCTTAACGCAAAATTCTTAATTAGAGCTTTTGCACTAGTAATCACTTTAAATATTGTTCTTGCAATATTTCCGGAAAAAATTTCAGCGCAGCAAAATGATACTAATTATCAGGAGTTTTATGATCAATTAAGTCCTTATGGTCAGTGGATTGAAGACTCCAATTATGGATATGTATGGATACCAACAGCAGGACCGGATTTTGCTCCTTATTTAACTAATGGGTACTGGATGTTGACTAATTACGGTTGGATGTGGATATCAGACTATAACTGGGGATGGGCGCCTTTCCATTACGGACGCTGGGATTACAATGGCTCTTATGGTTGGTTCTGGGTTCCGGATAATGAATGGGGTCCTTCATGGGTTACATGGAGAAGATCGGAAGGTTATTATGGTTGGGCACCGATGAGACCAGGAGTTTCCATAAGTGTGACTTTTGGTGGCTTTAATGATGTACCTAATGATCGTTGGATATTTGTAAGAGACAGGGATATTGAAAGACATGACATTGGCAGAAATTATATCAGCCGAACAAATAATTCTAATATCATCAATCATTCAACTGTGATAAATAAAACTTATTATGATGATAAAAGACATACAACATATGTTGCTGGTCCCGGCAGAGAAGATGTTCAAAAAATTACCGGCAGAACGATTAATTCGGTTGCCGTACATGAAAAAGATAAACCGGGTCAGAGTTTAAGCAATAATCAGGTGCAGATATACAGACCCCAAGTACAGAAAAATAACAGCGGACATAAACCGGCTCCATCTCAAGTAACAAATTATAAAGATGTAAAACGGATATCGGAAAGAAATGCCGAAAAGCAACCGCAGAACACGCAACTACAGAATAGCAAAACAGAAAAAGGACAACAGCAACCTGCAGTGAATCTTCCTCAACAGCGGAAAACAAATTCACCGAATAACAACATAAGTAAAGGACAACAACCTTCTGTCAATTCGGCAAATAAGGTCGATACTAAAATTAATGCAAATCAACAGAGGAATTTAGATCCTCCTAAGAAAGCAAATAAAAAAGATCAACCATCACAGTTGCGGAATGCAAATCCACCGATTAACAACGGCAGTAAAAATCAACCGCGGTATTTAGATCCTCCCAAAAAGGAAAATAAAATAGATCGAACATCACAACCACAGAATACAATTGTACCAAAGAATAATAATAATAATACAGATCGGCAGCTGAAAGTACGGACTATGAATCCGCCAAAGCAAAACAATATGAATCAGCCGAAACAGAATAGTATGACTCAGCCAAGACAAAACAGTATGACTCCGCCGAAGCAAAACAGTATAGAACCGGCAAAGAGTCATAGTACAGATCAGCCAACTAAATCCAATCCGAATGAAGATAAGAAAGACAATAGGAAACGAGAATGATTACTTGGTGTTGAGATTGATTTATTGTTGAATATAAAAAAAAATTATTACTAACTAATAGAAAGGTTAAATATCATGTTATACACTATCGCTGTAGTTCTAATTGTATTGTGGTTACTCGGATTCTTAACTTCTTACACCATGGGTGGCGTTATTCACATTCTTCTGGTCATTGCAGTTATAATGATCTTAGTTAGACTCATTAGCGGACGCCGCGCACTCTGAACATAAGCATTAAATACCAAAATATTTTTTAAGCAAGCAGTATTCACAGAAGAAAAGTATTACTAACTAATAGAAGGGTTCAATATCATGTTATACACTATCGCTGTAATTTTAATAGTATTGTGGTTACTTGGGTTCCTAACTTACCCCATGGGTGGTCTAATTCACATTCTTCTGGTCATTGCAATTATAATGATCTTAGTAAACGTTTTTAGTGGACGCCGTGCGAACTGAGCGTATGTTAAATGCCAAAATATTTTTTAAACAAGCAGTAATCATACTTGAAGACCAGGGTTTACGTTCTTAATGATATGTAAGGATATATTGCAATGTTATTTAAACAACTTCGTACTCTTCGATTGCCAGACATGCTTACTCTTCTTGGTCTTCTGTGTGTTTCCTTTTCGGTTTATTTTTCTTTCAAAGGGTTTTTAGTAATTGCATACGTTCTTATTCTCACGCAATTTCTCTTAGATTATTTTGATGGAAAATTAGCAAGGGCAATTGGCGGAGGAGTACTGGGTATTTACCTGGATAGTTTTACTGATTTTATGGCAGTTGCTTCCTCTATTGCATTTGGTTGGTTCGTAGGAATAGATGGTATTGTTATGCTAGTTGCCGGATTTTTAAATGTCGGTGCAGCGTCAATTAGATTGGCATATTTCACGGCATATAAACAAAAGGGTTTCACAGGTATTCCAACTGTATTAGCTGCATCAGCAGTTTCTACTATTGCTTTCCTTGGATATTTATTTGCCCCGGCATTTCTAGGTTGGTTTGTAATATTTTATTTTGTTTCGGCAGTTGCAATGATTTCTGATTTTAAATTGAAAAAAATATAATCATATAAATTTATGACTGAGAAAAGTAATTCTTTTCGCGGAATACACTTTCTTGTTAGCGCGGCAGCATTTGTAATAATCATTGCAGGGATAAATCTTGCGCAATCGGTTGTTGTTCTGTTCCTTATCTCTGTTTTCCTTGCTCTACTTGGAACCCCGGCAGTACTCTGGTTAAAAGAAAAACATATTCCATCCGGATTTGCAGTGTTGATTGTTATGGCTGGAATGATAATTATTCTAATACTAATTGGCGCACAAATTGGCACTTCCGTTAACAGCTTTTCAGATGAGCTGCCTTTATTACAATCACGCATTCGAGAACAAGTCTCGGAGCTTAGTGTTCTATTGACAAGCAAAGGTATTGTAGTCACCGATAAATTTTTTCTACAATATATTAATCCCGAAGCAGTTATGAAACTTACTGCTGGCTTATTATCTGGATTGAGTTCCGTACTTTCCGATCTTGTCCTGATCCTTCTAACAGTAACTTTTATTTTGCTTGAAGTCTCAAGCTTTCCTGTAAAGCTCCGCGCTATTCTAGGTGATCCTAAGCAGGTATTTCCCCAGTTCACGAAATTCGTTGTTGATATGAAACGCTATATGGTCATCAAAACTTTAATCAATCTGATTGCCGGAATCTTAATCGCTGTATGGATGCAAATACTCGGTGTACAATTTCCTGTTCTATGGGGTTTCCTAGCATTTGTACTCCATTATATACCAAATATCGGTTCGGTTATCGCCGCAATTCCAGCAGCGCTTCTTGCACTTGTTCAACTCGGAATGGGCAGAGCTCTTCTTGTTGTTGCCGGTAATGTACTCGTTGGTTTCATAATAGGTAATGTGATTGAACCGCGGCTTATGGGTAGGAAATTTGGACTTTCTACATTGGTTGTTTTCCTATCGCTGATTTTTTGGGGCAGCCTGCTCGGGTTAATCGGTGCGATTCTTTGCATACCGCTTACTATGACACTGAAGTTTGCATTTGAAAGCAATGAGAGCACACAATGGATTGCTGTGTTGCTCGGATCAGAAAAGTTTAATGAAAACACAGCACCGGTATCGAAAAAAAGGAGGCACCAGAATGAAAACACCGCAGATTAAAAATGTATCATTCAGTTGGAGAAAACTATCACTGCGGAAAGTCGCGAAGTTAGCAAGTTTTATTATTGGCGCTGTGATACTAATCTGTGTATTGGTATTCATTTTCTTCCCAGATCCATTTATAAATGCCATGTTAAAAGGTCGACTAAAAAAAGCTTTTACAGAAGCTTATCCGGCATACTCAATAAAGCTTAGCGATATGCATTACAATTTTTGGAAGAATCGTTTGGGTTGTGATTCTTTGACATTGAAGACTAACGACTCAACTTTCACATGCAGTGTTGGTTCATTCTCCGTTAGCGGAATCGGTTGGATAAAAATTCTCATGCAAAGAGATTTTACCACTAATACTCTTACAAGTTCAGTAATAGATGCACAAAAAATAGTTCTTAATTTTCATAAGTCTCAGTATGAACTTCGTTTTGGAATGATGCATATATCGATACCTGATTCTGAAATGACCGCCGATTCAATTAAGTATTTTTCTTTAATTGACGATGAACAACTCTTCGCAAAAAGTAAATTCAGGCAAACCATGTATCGTTTTGATATTCCTCAAATAAAAATAATTGGTCTGGATTATCTCTCATTGTTTCAAGGAAATATCTATAAAGCCAGAAGCATTATTATACATGATTTGTTCACTGATATTTTTGTGAACATGGACAAGCCCTATGACATGAACTCATCTAATCCACAGATGCTGAACGAAGCTTTATCTTCGATGAAGGAAACAGTGAAGGTTGATAGTCTGAAAGTCATAAATGGACGGTTGAACTATCGCGAGAGGTTTGTAGTTAAAGCAATGCCTGGAGTGGTTAAATTTGATAAAGTCAACGTTTCAATAAGCGGAATTGCTAATAATACAACTCACCCTGACACTACAATTATTCATGGGGAAGGGCTTTTTATGAATTCAGGCACAATGAAACTGTTTATGGCAATTCCTCCCACATCAACGGATTTTTCTTTACGATATTCCGGTTCGCTTAGCACGATGGATGTGACCGTACTAAATTCATTCATTGAACCATGTGAACATAAACGTATTAAATCCGGAATCCTTCAGTCTGCAACGTATAATATCAATGTTAATTCGGGGCATGCAAACGGTACCGTGCGAGCTGCGTACAAAGACTTATCTATCGCTGTTCTCAACAAAAATACCGGAAGTGAAAATGGAATTTTCGATCGGATCTCCTCTATCTATGCTAAAATATTTATTATACGGGGAACCAACATGCCGGATGAAAAAGGTTTAATGAAGATCGGTGAAATAAAATACACACGGAATCCGAAAGATTATTTTTTCAATTTTTTGTGGTTTGCGCTTCGCAACGGCATTGCTGATGTACTTGGACTTCCTAAAATATAACTTCCAGAAAGGTAATGAATATATACGTTCACTTTTTTTTATTAGAAGAATAAAATATTTTCTTATATCATCAATAATTTTCCGCAAGAATACAGCGGACGATCTCACCCAAAAGATGTAGTTCCTTTTTCATCCTTATGGACGATTGATTCGTCATACATTGTTTTATATAATTATACAGCAAAGATAAGA
>Ga0182021_10010381_pt1 | contig 11046 bp, 9 predicted proteins | sample 612E3MmetaG_FD_120493 | JGI IMG/M metagenome (GOLD analysis project Ga0182021, IMG submission 120493) | Permafrost microbial communities from Stordalen Mire, Sweden - 612E3M metaG (Illumina Assembly) | ecosystem: Environmental > Terrestrial > Soil > Wetlands > Permafrost | place: Sweden...
GACGTTCTCCAGTTGGCCGGCCTCGATGCCCGCCCCGCGGTCGATCACCGAGATCTCGACGCTGCCACCGAGCGCCCGTGTCTTCACCGTGACCTCGCCGCCCGGCGCCGTCGCCTGCGCGGCGTTGAGCAGCAGGTTGTAAAAGACGCGCTCCATCAGCTCGGCGTCGAAGGCAAACGGGAGCACGTCGGGCGAGTAGTTGCGGTAGATGGTGACGTCGCGGCGCGGCGTGCCGCGCTCGAGCTGAGCGATGGCGCGGTCGATCGCCTGGTCCAGTTCCGCCTTCTGGGGTTCGAGCTTGAGCGGCCGCGCAAACTCGAGAAAGCGTGTGACCAGCGAGTTGGTGCGGTCCACCTCGGAAGAGATGAAGCCGGCCAGCTCACGGGCCACGCCGCCGTCTTCCGGCACGTTCTTCAGCAGCATCTCGGCGGAGGCCCGGATGGTTCCGAGCGGGTTGCGAAGCTCGTGCGCCAGGCCGGCCGAGAGCTGCCCGAGCGCCGCCAGCCGCTCCGACCGCCGCACCGCCGCCTCGGCCTCCTGTAGATTCCGGTTGGCCTCGGCAAGCTCCTCCACGGCCGCTTGGGCCCGCCGCGCCTCGGCGCCGTGCGCCTCCGCCAGCCGCCGCGCCAGGTAGCCGATGACGGCCAGGGACGCCAGGCGCAGCCAGAGCTGCGGCAGTTCCTCGGGCGGGACGTCGCGTTCCCAATCGTAATAGAGCAGGAAGGAAGCGTAGGTGCCGCAGGCCAGGAACGTGAAGACGATGGTGCCCGCCTCGCCCAGGGTGGTGGCCGCGGAAACCACCGGGATCAGCAGGATCCACCAATAGGGGCTGTTGATGTAGTCGGTTTGGCTCATGATCGCGTAGCCCAGAGCCAGCTTGAGCAGGTTCGCCACCACGCTCCCGCGCGCCAGCGCGAAGAACGGGATCTTCTGCTCCAGCACCTGGAGCACGGCCAGGGCGAACAGCAGCAGGATGAACTCCGGATCCCGCGTGGGCCCGGTCGCCGCCATGACTGCGAACAACAGCAGCCATACCGCATCCTGGACCCGAAACCACTCCTTGAAGCGCAACGGACTCACGCAGCCATATTAGCGCGCCCCGGAACCCCGGCCACGGCGTGGGGGATCGCGGGGTAGGCGGTTCCGCCTGCCGCGCGGCCGCCGCGCGCCAAAAGGCCGCGCAGTGTGCCACAATATGGATTCGTCGTTCAGCATGACTTACCCAGACCCCCCCAGCAATCTCGACCTTGAGAAGCCATCCGCCCAGGATTCTTCCTTCGGCGATATCCTCTCAGCGTTCGAGCAAACCCACGGCCAAGGCCGGGGAGAGACCAAGCAAGGCAAAGTGGTTGCGATCTCGAGCGACACCGTCTATGTCGACATCGGTTGGAAGACCGAGGGTGTGCTCCCGCTCGACGACTTTCGCGACCCCTCGGGCAAACCCGACATCGCCGTCGGCGACCTGATGGTCGTGACGTTGCGCGGCCGCAACGCGGAGGGCTACTATCAGCTCTCCAAGATCAAGGTCGAGCGGCCCAGGGACTGGTCCGCGCTCGAGAGCGCCTTTGCCGAAAAGCGGCCCATCGTGGGCATAGTCACCGGCCTGGTGAAGGGCGGCCTGACCGTCGATGTCGGCGTGCGCGCCTTCCTGCCCGCCTCCCGCAGCGGCGCCAAGACCCCGGCCGAGATGGAGCAGCTCACCGGCCAGGAGATCACCTGCCGGATCATCAAGCTCGACACCACCGAGGAAGACGTCGTAGTGGACCGCCGCGCCGTGCTGGAAGAGGAGCAGTCGCGCGCGCGCCGCGAGCAGTTCGAAGCGCTCCAGGAAGGTTCGGTGGTCCGCGCCGCCGTACGCACTCTCACCGACTTCGGCGCCTTCCTCGACCTGGGCGGTGTGGATGGCCTGCTGCATGTGGCCGACATCTCGTGGAATCGCGTCGAGAAGCCGTCGGACGTTCTCCACGTCGGCGACGAACTGGAAGTCAGAGTCCTCAAGATCAACCGCGACACGCGCAAGGTTTCGCTCGGCCTCAAACAGTTGACTCCCGACCCCTGGTCGCTGGTCGCGGAGAGGTACAAGGCCGGCGACCGCGTTCGCGGCAAGGTGACCCGCACCGCCGATTTCGGCGCCTTTGTCGAGATCGAGCCCGGCGTCGAGGGCCTGGTCCGGATGTTCGACCTCACCTGGTCCAAGAAGGCTCGCAAGCCCGAGGACGTGGTGAAGCCCGGCGAGTTGATCGATGCCGTGGTGCTCAACGTGGACGGGGCGGCCAAGCGTATCGGCCTGAGCCTGAAGCAGGCTCTCGGGGATCCGTGGGAAGAGGCGGCGAAGAAGTTCCCGGCCGGCAGTGTGGCCGAAGGGCGCGTCACCAGTTTGGCCAAGTTTGGAGCCTTCGTCGAGCTGGCTCAGGGCGTCGAGGGCATGATCCACGTCGGCGACATTACCAACGAAAAGCGCATCAATCATCCCCAGGATGTGCTGAAGATGGGCGAAATGGTGCGGGCGCTGGTGGTCGAGGTGGACCGCGGGAAGCGCCGCATCCGTCTCAGCATCAAGCAGTTGCAGCCGACCAGCGTGGATGAGTACATCTCCGAGCACAAGGCTGGCGATGTGGTCAGCGGCCGGGTTGTGGATGTCGCCAGGGGCAGCGCCCAGGTAGAACTCGGCGAGGGCCTGATCGCGATGTGCCCGCTTCCCAAGCCCCAGAAAGCTGCCGAGCAGGCGCCGGCGACAGCCGGCCAAGCGGACGTCTCGACTCTCTCGGCGATGCTCTCCGCCCGGTGGAAGCAGGGCCAGGCGGCCGCGGGCCAATCGGCAGGCGACCCTCCGCGCGCGGGCCAGATCCGCAATTTCCGCATCGCCGCTCTCGATCCCGCCGCCAAGCGCATCGAGCTCGAACTGGCCGGCTGAGCCGGCCGCCCCCCAGGCAGGCGGAACCGCCTGCCCCACGGCACCGTTGACGAAGGCCTCTACCGATTCGGGAGTGCCCGCTGGCCGCTTGCCCAGTAGCCGGCACGCGTCAGAACGGTCAGCGGCGCCGCTCCGCTCGCCTTCACCAGGATGCGGCGAAACAGCCCGTCCAGAACTTGGTTCGACGGGCTATAGGCCAGCGTGTACTGGTTGCGGATGTTGTGCGCGATTTCGAGCGCCGTCCGGCCCGCCTCCGAAGAATCCTTCAAATAGTATGATTGCCCGCCCGTCGCCTGCGTCAGCGCGTCCAACTCGACTTGGGCCCGGTGAGTCTGTTCGTCGTCGATCTCGTTCAGGATGCCTACGGCGTAGATCAGCACGCCGCTCTGCTGCGCCGTCCGGATCACATAATCGCGGCCCACGGCGCTGGTGTTGTCTTCGCCGTCGGTGACCAGGATGAGCACCTTCTTGTCCTCGCTCGCCTTCCGTTCCATATGCTCGATGGCCAGGCGAACGGCGTCCCGCATGGAGGTCGTTCCGTGCGTGTCGAACTTTTTGAGGCCCTCCTCGAGCCGCTGGCGGTCGTGGGTGAAGTCCAGGTCGAGGTACGCTTTCTCGTTGAAGTGGACGATACACGCTTCGTCGTCCGGGTGCGACGCCTCGACCAAAGCCAGCGCCGCGGCCGCCACGCGGTCGCGCTTGTTCGTCATGCTGCCGCTGTCGTCGATGATCAGGCCGATCGAGACCGGGGCGTCTTCGCGGCGGAAGACCTTGATCTCCTGTTCGACGCCGTTCTCGAAAACGTGAAACGCGCTCTGCGGCAGGTTGGTCACCAGGCGGCCTTCGGCGTCGAGCACGGTGGCGTGGAGAACCACCAGGCGCGCATCGCTACGGAACACCGTCGGCGGCAGGTCCTGCGCCCCCAGCGTTGCGGCCAGCCCGGCCAGCAACACCGCGCATGCTCCCACCCTGCCTGGCATCTCTCTCATTGTGACGCAGGACCGCACCGCGCCGCCGCCCTGGGCAGGAGCCCCCTCGCACAACCCGATGAGCTACTGGTAGTAGCTCCGCACCTGGGCGTCCAGCAGATCGAGGGGCAGCGCGCCGTTCCGCAGCACCGCATCGTGGAACGCGCGGATATCGAACTTCGGCCCCAGCGCCTTTTCGGCCTGGCGGCGGAGTTCCTGGATCTTCAGCTCACCGATCTTGTAGGCCAGCGCCTGTCCGGGCCAGGCGATGTAGCGGTCGATCTCGGCGGCGGTTTCCTCCGGAGCGTGCTGGGCAAAATACGCGAGCGCCTGCTCGCGGCTCCAGCCCAGAGCGTGCAGTCCGGTGTCCACCACCAGCCGCACCGCGCGGAAGCGCTCGCTGGTGAGGCGGCCGAACCGCGTGTACGGATCGCGGTAGAGGCCCAGCTCGGCGCCCAGCGACTCCGAATACAGTGCCCAGCCTTCCCCGAACGCCGAGTTGAAGTAGAAGCGGCGAAACTCCGGCAGGCCCGCGACCGATTGCGCGATGGCGCCTTGCAAAATGTGGCCGGGAACCGCCTCGTGCAACGTGAGCGATTCCTTGTCGTACCGCACCTGTTTCTCGGGCTGGTAGGTGTTCAGATTCATCCAGCCGGGACCGCTGCCATCGGGCTTCGGAAACTCGGCGTTGGTGGCGGAGGCCTGTTCGCGGTCCTCGGGAATGGGCCGCACGCCGAAGACGAACGCCGGCATGTGCGCGAACAGGCGCGGCAGCTCCGGCGCGACGATCATGGCGATGTTGCGGCACCAGACCAGCATTTCCTCCTGGCTGCGGAAGTGCTGCTCGGGCGAAGCGGCGAGCTGGCGCTGAAACTCGGCCAGCGTGCCGGTGAAGCCGGTTTCGCGCACCGCCGCTTCCATCTCGGTCTCGATACGGCGCACCTCGGACTCTCCCAGCCGATGGATCTCCTCGGGCGTCATGCTTGTGGTGGTCGCGCGCTCGATGAGCAGCCGGTAAATCTCCTTGCCGTTGGGCAGCGCGGTCACGGCGGTGGTCTCGCGCGCTTTGAGTGCGTAGGTCCCGGTCATGTACGCCTGGAGCTTCTTCCAGGCCGGCAGGAACTGCTGCTCGTAGGCGGCGACGGCCAGGGTGCGCAGCCTCTGTTGTTCCTCTTTCGGAATGTTCGCGGGGAAATCCCGGAAGGCGGCCAGCAGCGCGGAAGAAGCTGCGGCCTGCCCGGCCTGCACCGCAATCTGGCGGTTCACGCGGTCCGCGACGATGCGAGGCTGCACCATGCCGCGCGCGATGCCCTCGTCCAGCAGCGCGACATTCTGATCCACATAGGCCGGGATGGCGCGCAGGCGGGCGATGATGTTCTCGTAATCGCGGACGGAGCGCGCGGGCATTCGGTCGATGGTCACGTAGACCTGGTTGTGAAAGCCGTAGAGCTGGCTGACCCGCAGCAGGTAGAGTTGAAGCGCCTGATCGTCCAGGTCCTGGCGGGAGACATAGCGGAGCAGCCTGGCGCTGAGCCGATCCTGCGCGGAGACTCCATCGAGGGACGCTCCGTCCAGGGCTTCGATCTGCGCGGTAATGCGGGCGCGATGGCGCTCGATGGCGGCCGGCGACCAGTCCGACCAGCGGTCGTTGTATTCGTTCCGGCCCACGCTGGTGGCCGTCTCCGGCGATTCGCGCAGTTGCGCCTCGAACGCGTCGGAGAAGATTTTATGAAGCGCTTCGGTCTGGCCGGAAGCCAGAGCGGGAGCGAGCAGGACGAGCGAAAGCAGTGCGGATTTCATTTGGCCCCCTGGACTCTTGAGTGTACCGTCTGCGGGCCGCTGGCGGCGAAACCTGCGACGACACTTCAAGAGCAGTCGCAGCGTGCGCCGCCGGCACCGCCCCGGCGCATCGCGCCGATGATCGCCGCCGCGCAACCGACGCCTGCGGACACCTCGATTGCGCCCACCGGACAGTTCATCCGGCAGGCGCCGCACTGCATGCAGTTCGCGCGGCAGGCCACCACAGCCTTGCGGCCGATCAGGGAGAAGACCGCGTGAGGGCAAACCTCCTCGCAACGGCCGCAACCGTTGCAGCTCGATTGGTCAAGAACGAGTGAATCGCCGCCCAACATGTATTGCATGTGGCCCTTCTCCCATCAAACGAAAGCAGCCGCCACCCGCAGGACGGCTCCGAAAGCGGCCAAAACCACGATGGCCGGCAACGCCCGCCGAACCTCCAGACGGGCGCCTGCGAGGTTCGTGAACGTCGCCGCGCCGGTGAACATCATCCCCGTGTAAGACGCGATCGCGGTCGCGAGCATCAGCGTGCCGGCGGCGTCGATAGCTCCGCCGTGCAACCCGATCAGCGTCGCCGCGGCGCACACCGCGCCCGCCACCGCGCCCTTGACGGCGAATACCCGGGACGGAAGCCAGGGCAGTAGCAGCGGCACCAGCACGGTTCCCGCGAACATCGCCGCCAGCAACGGCGCGAAATCGGCGGCCACGTGCCAGGTGATCGTCCGATGGCGCAGCAGGTCGAGCAGGGCCAGCCCGACCAGAACGACGGCCGCAGGCTTCAGCGCACCAGCCACCTCCATCGGCGCCAGGACGATGCGGTCCTTCCACCCGAAGGTCACGCGCCGCATCTCGGGTGTAGCATGCATGCCGGCAGCGAGCCAGGCGCGGATATCGCGCGCGCGAACGGGGCCGTAGTGGACCGAGAACCCGGTGGTGCGCTTCACCTCATGCGCCGCCACGCCCGTTGCCCCAAGCTGCGGCAGAATCAGATCGCGGTGTTCGACGACCCCAGCCAGATTGGCGGCCTCGATGCGCCGAACCAGTTCTGCCGTGCCGAACGTCCCTTTCCCGGCGGCGCACCACACGTTCACGCCCCTGGTGTCCAAGACCAGCAGCCACACGTTCAGACCCGCCAGTTCGCGCCGCACCGCGTCGACGGTTAGCTTGTAGTTGGCCGTCACCAGGACCGGCGACTTCCGGTCCGGTTCACCCACACGGTACAAGCCGGGCGGAATCGAGTACCGCATCCGCCCGATGCCCCAGCGCACGCGCCAGCCGCCGGCCACGTCGCGCCACGCGATCGTTGCCGGAAGAGCCGGCGCCGCTCCGACGTGCTCCTTGGCGCGCGCCAGTTGCACCGGCGATCCGCCGCCGCAGCCGCAGCTAGAGTTGCCCATCGCGATCTTCCGTTCTCGGGCAGCACGCCGCTCCGCGAAGACTCCGCATACGTTCCCCCAACAGCCCCACCGCCCGCAACACGCACCGCAGGTCCCGTTGGTTCATTCCCGCGAGAAGGTTCGCATAATAGCGATTGCAGATGCCGTCGATGTAGGCGACCTTGGCGCGGCCCGCCGGCGTCAGCGCCAGCCGCAGCGACCGGCGGTCCGAAGCGTCTTCCGCGCGATCGACCATGCCTGCGCGGACCAGTCCGTCCACCGTGCGGCTCATTGTGCTGGCGTCCAGATCGAGCGCGGCGGCCAAACCTGTGAGCGAGAGTTCGGTGGCCGCCAGCTCGAGCAGCGCGTGGCACTGGGCCAGCGTAACTCCACAACAGCCCGTATCCGCCTCCAATTGGCGCACCACCTCGCGTTCGAGCACGCGCAGTTGGCGGCGGAAAGCGGCGACCGTGGCCGGTTGCGGAGGAGCGGATGTTGTGTTCACACAATGATTGTATAATACAAGTGTTGTGCAATGCAAGAATATTCCCGCAGACGCTTCGGCACATGCGCAGCGGACCCTTCGGCAGCAGCGGGCTGGGCTTCGTCGGCGCCGTCGACGAGCGGCGCGAGGCGCGCACCGCCCGAGGTGGGTTGTCGGCTGCCGCCTCGGGCCGGCTCTACGTGGAAGGTTCCGGCGGCGCCGGCTTGACAGCCAGCCCCAATGCCTGGCGCCATGCCTTACTGCTTCACCAGCTCGACCCGGCGGTTCTTGGCGCGGCCGTCTTCGGCGTCGTTGGACGCCACGGGAGAGTAGGGGCCGCAGCCGAAAGCCCGCAGCCTGCCGGCCGGAATCCCGTACTTTGTCGTGAGTGCGGCGAGCGCCGCCTCGGCGCGCCGCCTTGAAAGGTCCATGTTCATCTCGAGAGCGCCCTGGTTGTCGGTGTGCCCGACCACGTAGAGCTTCAGCCTGGCGTCGTCCTGAAGCAGCTTGGCGATCTCTTTCAGCGCCGCGTCGGAGGCGGGCTTGATGTCGGCCTTGCCGGTGTCGAAGTAGATCCCGTAAACCGACGCGTGGCCGGTGCGGCCGATGTCGTTGGCCAGCGACGCGGCGTCCACCGTGATGAGATCCGACTCCATGGGCTTCGTTTCGACGACGTAGAGCTCGACATTGGGTCGGAACTCTCCGCCCTGGTCGTCCACCAGCAAGCTTACGTAAACGTCGCCCTCCGGCCGCGCGAGCTTCGCCGAAACGTATCGAATCCCGTGGTCGGGCCCCCAGTAGTCGTCGTAATCGCCGCTGCCGTACACCCTTGCATTCGAGCTCCCCGACCCGACGCAGTCCTGCGGGCCGCAGGCGAAGAGCGTCTCGAACCCGGCCTTCTTGAGCGCGCCTTGATAGTTGCGAAAGACCTCCAGCACCGACCGTCCCTGGGGAGCCGTATAGGCGATGCGGGTGACCTTCCCTTCCAGATGCTGGCTCTTGGCAAATCCCTGGTCGGTGGCTTTGCCCAGAGGAAGCGCGACCTCATCGAACTCCTTGGCGAGATAGTTCTTGATAACCGAGCCGGGGTATCGCGAAATCAGGGGGTGGTCCCTGCTTCCTTCCACGTCCTGGTCCTGCGCCGCCGCGAAGGGCGCCGACAGGCCCAGCGACAAACAGGCTGCGAATACTGTGCGAACGAACATTGTCATGGAATCCTCCTGGACCGGATTCCCATTCTAGCGCCCACCTGCCCCAAAGCACACTCACTTCGCGGGATTTGAGTGGAGCCCGGCGGAGCACCGGCACCCTGGCTCCTGTCGGTCCAGTTCGGCCGGATCCCTCGCCGGCCTCGGCCTGGGCTGGTCCCCCGGACCGCCCTACTCCACTGTGACCGTCGCCGTGTGCTTCCCCCGGGGCAGACGGAGGACCCAGGCGCCGCCGGCCTCACCAACCAGGTCGAGGCTTTCGTCGCGCCCGTCGAGAGTGAGCCGCACCGGCCTGCGATCGAGCGTCGCCATGGCGCGTGCGTTGCTGCTATAGACCAGTTCGACCCCGTCTGCCATGCTGGCTGCGCTTTCGATGGTTCCGTTGAAATCGAGCACCGAGGCGGCCGGGGCCGCGCTCGCCGGCGCAAGAATGTGCTCTCCCGGCGGCAGCCACGCGCGCTCGCGGTCGCCGACCGGCCACGGACGGCCATCGAGCGACGCTGGGCCTTCCCAGCGCACGCCCACGCCGCGCGGCGACCGGATGACCAGCGCGTCCCCGCGCCGCTCGGAACGCTCCACCACCGCCGCCGCGGCCGGGAGCAGCGGCAGATCGGCCGGATCGATCGAAAGTTCGTAGTAGAACGCCACCTGCGCAAAGGACTCGGACGCCGTGTGGAGCAATTCCAGCACCTCCGTGCCCACCTGCTTGGAGGTCGGGTACGCCTTATCGCGTTCCACAATGTTGATGTCCACGCCCAGGTTCTCCGGGTGGCTGGTGAGCGGAGCATAGCGCCGCGCGATCTCGGCATAACGGGCCGGCCCGAGGTCCCAGACCGTAGCGGGATCCTCGATGATGAAGGTCGCCTGATGTTGGTCCAGCAGTCGCAGCACGCGAGCCGCGTCGGCCCCGATATTGTCGCGCATGGTGGTATCGAAGCGGTCGTCGACGTGCGTAACCACCAGGTCGAGGCCCGGCGACTCCACCCGCAGTCTCTCCAGTTCGCCGATCCACTGCTCGTGCAGGCGGGCCGCCAGGCTGGCGCGATAATCCAGAAACTCGCGCTGGCGTTTCGGATCGCTCCGCCCCCGGAACAGCTCGATCGGATCGAAACCGTGGGTCTGGCGGAACTCGCGCCGCACGTCTTGGTTCATGGGCGTGAAGTCGGAGGGGTTCTTGATGCCCTGGATGCCGTCGAAGTAGAGCTCGGCCAGGTTCACGCCGTCCCAATCGAAGCGCTTCAGCATGTCGCGGACGCCGGCCGCCACCGCGCGTTGGCAGTCCGGGTTCGCCAGGTTCATGAGCAGCCGCCAATCGACGTGCGCGTCCTTGAGGCGCGCAGTCTGCTCCCTCCACTCGGGATGCCGCTTCCAGAAGGCGTCGCTCACGTGCGGAAGTTCGAGCCAGGCATAGACCAGGACGTCGTGACGGTGGCAGGCGGCGATCAGCTTGCGGAGATATTCGTCGCTGTCCGGCCGGCTCTCGAAGAAGGCCCACGCGCCGGCCTGTAAAGCCGAAATACCGGCCGCGCGCCAGCCCTTTGCCAGCGCCTCCGGGTCGGCGCGCAGCCGGTAGGCGGAATCGAAGAACGCCCACAGCCGGCGCGATTCAAAGGGCGGTTTGACGCCGAGATCGACCAGCGCGTGCGGCAGGAAGGGAAAGCGCTCGTATCCTTCCTCGCCCGGCGGCACGGCCAGCCACAGCACTGCCCCGCTGCCGTGCTTGAGGCTGGCCACCAGCGGGGCGCCGCTTCGCCGCTCCCGGCTCAGGACCGTGGCTTCCTTTGGAACCGTGAAGGCGCTCGCGCTCACCGCGCTTTCCCACTCGATGCGCAGCGCGGGCTGGCGTGCGTCCTCGACCGAGCGCACCCGGATCTTCTTCGCTCCCGCCAAGAACCCCAGGCTGCGCGCGACATCGGAATTGCCCTCGACGATTAGCACGGCGCCGCCGTCGGCCCGCGCCAGCCACTCCCCGGCCGTCCCGCCCGCGCCCTGGCCGAGGACGATCACGCGCGCCTCCGCCACCGGCCGCTCGGGCAGCCCAAGCGAGTTGAGAATGCCCCGCCAGCCGGAGGCCTCCGCGCCCGCGATGTGGTATCCCGGCACGTCAGGCGGAGCGGCCCCTAGGACCAACGGAAGCAATATCGGAGCGAAACGGAATCGGCTGACGGTACGAAGCATGCCTTCCCGTTGTAGCATCCTCACGCCCGCCCGCGGGCGACGGTGCGCACGCGGGGCAGCCGGTTACCAGTTCAGCTTGACAATCTCCACCTGCAACGTCTTCGCGTGCGCCGTGTCCAGC
>Ga0182021_10010382_pt1 | contig 11046 bp, 8 predicted proteins | sample 612E3MmetaG_FD_120493 | JGI IMG/M metagenome (GOLD analysis project Ga0182021, IMG submission 120493) | Permafrost microbial communities from Stordalen Mire, Sweden - 612E3M metaG (Illumina Assembly) | ecosystem: Environmental > Terrestrial > Soil > Wetlands > Permafrost | place: Sweden...
CTCATTTAGCCCACCTCAGATTCGAAAGCTTGGAACAGGGACAATGTATGGACATGGCTTTATAGCATGTGTAAGTTATCACAGATTAGTTATGCGCCTACCTTACAACAAAATTGTTCAATTAGTTGAGGATAGTTTTGGAGAACAGGTTAACCAATCAACTATACAATGCCTAATTGTTAGACTGTCTTGTTTTTACATTGGTACTGAACGGATGCTACTAAAGAAAGTTTTGAAAAGCCCATTCGTTCATATGGATGAAACTACGATTAATATTAAGGGGGCCTCGCAATATGTTTGGGTAATCACTGATGGGACGCATGTGGTTTTCAAGTTATCGGAGAATAGGGAAGCAACAGTAGCTCATGAATTACTCAATGGCTATTCGGGTGTTCTTTGCTCTGACTTCTATGGCGGGTATGATTCAGTTCCCTGTGTTCAGCAAAAATGTTGGGCACATTTGATCCGTGATTTAAATGAGAATCTTCGCAAATCGCCTTTCGATAAAGAATATGAAAATTTCGTCTGTGCAGTTGGAGAACTAATCACCCCAATTCTACAGGCCGTGGAGAAATACGGGCTGAAAACCAGGCACTTACGTAAGTTTAAATTAAATGTTGATAGCTTTTATCAGAAATTCATTAATAACAACATCTATACATCTGAAACTACACAAACTTTTCAAAAACGATTTATAAAATATCGAGAAAAACTATTTGTTTTTCTCGATATTGATGGCATTCCTTGGAATAATAATACAGCGGAGAGGGCAATTCGACATTTGGCAGTTCAAAGAAAAATTTCAGGATCATTTGGACAGGAGTCAACCCCTCATTATCTGAGACTTCTAAGCGTTACACAGACCTGCCGGTTTCAAAATAAGTCTTTATTACAGTTTTTGTTATCTGGTGAGAAAGATATTGATGAGTTTAAGGGGAGTAAAGGTTTAATTGGTTGGCGTATGCGCTAATCTAATCTGCTGATTTGCAGAACTAACGCGCACATCAACTTTAACTATCGACTCGTTATTACTTGGCTTGGCCTTATATTTAGTCAGATAGAGTTTAGTCGTGCTAGAATTTCCAGATGGACTTTGAAATAATTGGTAAAATCAGACAAACTGAGACTTTTGCTCGTGGCTCTGCTATCAGAGAGTTGCCACGTCTTCGGAAAATTCATGGTCTAGGTAACTGGCGTAAGCGTAAAGGTTTCGCTATTGTTCGTTTGAATGATGGGACGCTTCGCGATGCAGAGATTCACTGGTATGAAGCTAATGGCATTGGCAAGCGCGAGTTTAAAATTAAGCGTTATTTGGATATTTAATTATGAATACACACGAATTTGTTGTCTGTATCGATAACCATGGCTACGAAGTATCACTGGAAATGCGTAAACTCTATGAGATAGTCGTTGATGCCGATGCAGAAAAGCATGGTCAAATTAGAGTTATTGATGAATCGGGTGAAGACTATATTTATCCTGTAACGGCATTTGATCGTATTAAATTACCGGATAATATCATTGAGCATGTTTTTCTTGCGCATACATAAGCTATTTGTTTGACCAGGGTTCAAGATTCGATTAATAACACATCCTGGATTTAAGATTTTTGAATATATTAAGATACCTTCATTGGGGCTCTTTGAACAACAGCAATTACATATAATGCTGACTGTTGGTTGATAGTAAACGTTGGGCAGCAGTTGACGGTTAGTTTCAACTAAAATATCAACCCTCTTTCAGAGGGGCTTGGGTTAGGGGAGGTTTTTTAAATACGCTCCCTTGCGTTGCCCTCTCTCTTTTTCAAAGGGGGGTGTTCAGACTACGGGTCTATTATTTATTGCGCCTTGCTTTAAAGATTAACTCTGCCTCTCAATGCCTTAAGTTGGCCTTGCCGGGTTTTGCCATCCAGGCGTTTCAGCTTTGACCCTTTAGTCGGTTTTGTGGCTTTGCGCTTTTTATGCACGATAGCCACACTTTTTATTAAATCCTGTAGCCGACTGTAGGCATCTTCCTTGTTCTTTTCCTGGGTGCGGTACTGCTGCGCTTTGATGACTATCACGCCTTCTTTTGAAATACGCTGGTCATTTAAAGTCAGCAGCTTTTCTTTATAAAACTCGGGCAAGGATGACGCCTTAATATCAAAACGCAAATGCACAGCTGTCGATACTTTATTGACATTCTGGCCGCCCGCGCCCTGGGCGCGAATGGCGTAAATTTCGATCTCATGGTCTGGAATGCAAACCTGACCGGATATTTGTAACATGGCTGGTTAACTCTGTTTATACCGTTTCCGTATGACCTTACGCATAGACCTAAAGCTTGTCAATCGCAATACAGCAACAATCCATTGCCATTTCACGGTAAAAACTTTACAGTCGATGCCTTTAAGGTAAAAACTTCCAGGGCATTGTTGCCCGTTAGACTATTAGGAGAGAGATTATGGCTACAGTATTGATTACCGGCGCGAACCGGGGTTTGGGATTGGAGTTTTGCAAACAATATGTGGCCGAAGGCTGGCAAGTTCTGGCCTGTTGCAGAAACCCGGAAACAGCAGGCAAACTAGCCGACATTCCCAATGTGCGGATTTTTCCGCTGGATGTCTCGGATTTTTCGCAAATCGATAAGCTGGCTGCACAGTTGCAGGATATCGCCATCGATGTGCTTATCAACAATGCCGGGGTATACGGCGATAGTCCCCGGCGCGGTTTCGGGCAACTGGATTATGCGGCCTGGACGCAAACACTGACGATCAATACGCAAGCGCCGGTAAAAATGGCGGAAGCGTTTTTACCGAACTTGCAGCGCGGCAATAAAAAACTGCTGGTCTCGATTTCGAGTCAAATGGGTAGTATCGCCGATAACGGCAGCGGCGGCAGCATCTTGTACCGCAGCAGCAAAGCGGCGCTGAACGCTGCAATGAAAAGTCTTGCGATCGACCTTGAAGATCAGGGGATCGGTGTTCTTGTTTTGCATCCGGGCTGGGTTAAAACCGATATGGGCGGACCGAATGCCCTGATCGACGCCCTGGAAAGCGTTACCGGCATGCGTCAGGTGATTGCGCGGTTTACGCTTGCCCAGAGCGGCGGCTTTTTAAAATACGACGGCTCTACTTTGCCCTGGTGACAAAACCGTGAAGTGGTGTCCGAGCGCTCGGCGTAGATGACTTTCGGCAGTTTGCAGCAGGCCGGTGAAGTGGTGTGTTTGACAGCTAACATTTTTGAACAAAACACACCGTTTATTTCATAACTGAATTTATTCTTTTCAACCTAACGCTGGGAGAATTGTCGGGCAACAAAAATACGTTGCCCGACCCGGCTATTGCATTGCACAAGAATCGCAGGAGAAGACCATGTGCGTCATGCATGTCGAGGGCTTATTTGGCGGCGCAATTCTTGGGCTGGGGCACGCCCTCTTGTACCGTCGGATTATATCCGCCGTCCGCGCCCCCCACATCCTTTGCGGCTGGGTCTGCTGCAGCCTTCATCGCCGTTGGCAACACCGAAACCAGATTGTCGTACTGAGTGTTCAGGCAATGGGAGGTCAACACTTTCTCCTGCGGGCAGGCGATGTTCTTTTTCAGCGCCGCCTTCACTTCGGGAATCGAGCCCAGGTAGGCCTCCCACGCAAACTCCAGGAAGAAGGCACTGGCGCACTTCACCTGGGGGAATTTCTTGGCGCAGGTCTGTTCCTCGTCGTCTCCGGAGTCGGTGTCGCACTTGACGTAGCCGCAACTGTTGCGCACCCATGCCGACAGGGTGCGTAGGGGATCGTCGACCAGCTTGGCGATATTGTCGGGCAATTGATTGGGCGAGATCTCCTTGCCGCTGGGATCCTTCAACCATGTGTTGTTGTTGGCCTTCATCAGTATCCAAAAATCGTTTGCCTTGAGGGAGGACCAGTCCGCGATGAGGTAGGCGTTGACCACCTTCTTATCCTTAGGAACGTCGGAATTCCATACCCCAGCGGAGAGATGGTGGTGGTCGGTTATATAAAACACGCCGCCCGGCCCCCGCACCATGGGAACGAAGCGATTCGCGTCCGCCAAGTATTTATCGAACTTGCTCGGTTTGTACTGGTATTGGGCGGTAATCTTCTCGGCCTTGCACTGTACTGCGTCCATGCCCACCGCTGGTTGGGTGGGATGCAGATCCTTGATGTCGATCTGGCAGCCCTTCTTCTCCCGTTCATAGTCAGTGATGACACCCTTGGCATCGGGCTTGGCTACCTTGGTTTTGTTGTCGCATTGAGGCAAGCGCTTATCCTTTGCGTCGGCCACGCCCGCCATGCTCAACGCCAGCGCCGCCGCCAACAGGAATTTAATTATATGCATTGTCTACTCTCCTCACAGTTTCATTCTTGTGTCCCCTATTCAATTGGTCGGGGGTCTTTTGCGTCTAACGCAAATTAAGCGGACTGAGTGATAGCGAAACTCCGCTGGAGCGCTGAGTTAAACGAATTTAAGTTTACTCTTATCCAAATTATTCGCCAGTTGTTCGGATTGAATTTACTCCGACTTCTCCGATTTCCCCAACAAATACCAGTAATGTTGCTGGTTCCGGCTTAAGTGAATAGCCTTGATTAGCTCTCAAATGAGACGAAGGGCATTCGGTGTCCTCTATGTCCCTTCGGCTGCGCTCAGGATGAACGGATGTTTTTAGGATTATAGGGCGCTTATACTTAGCCGCGCTGCCTGCCAATAACTCAAGCAAATTTCTTTTTCAATCGCCAAAAAGCCACGGTGGAAACCAGCACCATTCCGCAAGCGGAAGCCATCAGTATCAAACCCAGAAGCAAGGATTTCCTGAACGTATAGTCTACCCATTCTTTGCCGCGATCCTGGGTTTTCCGGGTCAGCGCGTCCACTCGAATTGACAGTTCGTCAAGCTTGCCGGGGGCCAGGGTTTGGTCGAAGGCTTGTAATAATTTTATCAGGTCTTGCGTCGTGGCGTTGATCTGCGCGGCGGCGGCAGTGTAGTTGTTGATGCGGAAGGGCTCGGTGTCCGGGTTTGACGGGCTGGCGTCGATTTGCCGCAATACATCTTGAAAAGACTTTAAGGTGGCGGTGGACGCATCGGACATTAATTTGCCTGCGCTCAGCGCTTTATCGGTCTGTGCGGCGAGGCTAATAAGGCCTGGCCGTTGCTCGTCCAGGGCTTGGATGATTTGCTGGCGCTCGGAGCTGATGAGTTCCGGTAACTGTTCCGTAGTCCGGCTGAACCGGTCTGCCGATTCGGACAGTTGGGCGGTATTAGCTAACAGTTTTTCCATTTGCGGCATTTCCGCCGTCTGCATAGTCAGCAACTCGGATTCCCAGCGGATCAGGGTCGGCATGTGCCGGGCCAGGAACATGCCGCGCTCCCCTAACAATCGGGTGTTGGCCAGTTCGCGGGTGGCGGGGTCGAGTCCCGCCAATGGGTCGATGGATAGCAGGTTGAAGACGCTACTGGTCACTCCTGACGGGGAACTGCGATTCATCTGTGAGAGATCTGACGCAAAGCCCATTGAGCCTATCTCACTGAGTGAGTGCACATTGGGGTGTAGGTCGTGCCAGGTTTTGATGGAGGTGCGCAGTTCCGCGATCTGTTCTTTTTTCAGCGTGATTGCGGCGATCCGCCAAATTTCCTTCTCGATCTCTTGGGAGACAAGTAGAAAAGGTTTAGCCGATTCGCCATAGACTTTGGGGAGCCAATAGTCCTCGACATTCATCCGGTTCAAGCTGGCCAAGATGACCATGTCGAGGAGGTCGGCATAGGTGTTGGCGCCGGTGACGACGGCTAATATACTATTGAGGGTGGTGATGCGGCGCAACAGCATGTTACGCGGCCCGGTGGCCTGATTATCTTCCGGCCGCAATTTGCCGATGGCGATGGTGAGCGCTTCGATGGCATTGTCTGCAAAGCGTAGCAGCTGGGATTGCAATTCGACGGGATCCGGCGCGTCGCTTTCCTGATGGAAGGAAAATAGGGAGCGAATACCCTTTTCAGGCAATTCCAGGGTGTTTTTAACTAAACTGCAACTGCTCGCAGTTAATGCCAGGGCGCATAGTAGAACGATTTTCGGCATCCATCTAGGTATGCCGGAACAGGAAGGCTGAAGTGGGGTGTGCATGAAGCTATCGATTCCTTAGCGTATTTTTTGAATTATATTTTTATGGATGAAAATGTGTAACTACTTAAAAGTCGTCGTCTTCATTAGGATAGATTTGCACGAAAATAATACGCGACCCCTGCATTTTTTTAACTAGGATGTCGAACTGATTGAATGCAATTTTCTGGCCTTCCACGGGTATATCCCGGAGCTTGGATAGGATGAGGCCACCGATGGAGACTTCATCTTCCAATTCCAGTTCCTCATTTTCGATGTCGATACCCAGTATCCGTTCCAGCGAGAATATCGGCAGGCTGCCTTTGACTATTAAGGAGCCGTCATCGAGCCGAGTCCAGTCATTATTGTTTTGACGGAACTCGTCGCGTATTTCGCCGACCATTGCGCTTAATAAATTATCCAGCGTGATAAAACCTTGCGGCTTTTGTCCGTGTTGTCCTATGACGGCAAAATGGGCTGCGCCCATGCGGAAATAACGAAACAGTTCCAGCGCGGGCATGTCCGGCCGGATGTATTGGATGGGCCGCAGGTATTGATGCAAATCTTCTTGTGCCTTGCCTTCCTGCCGGGCAAAAAACAAATCTTTTAAATGAATGACTCCCAATACATCAATATCGTTAGTATCGAAGTAAGGATAACGGCTGTAGCGTTTGTGATAGACAGTTTTCAGGTTTTCCTGCAATGACTTATTGCGGTGCAAGGCCGTCATTTCATGGATAGGGCGCATCAGGTCGGACACTTCCAACTCGCTGAAATCCAGCGTTTTTGCCAGTATATTCCATTCGTCGCGGGTAAACCGGTCGTCCTGGTCGTTGCCTCGCAAAATAAGTTTAAGTTCGTCGGCCGAATAATGCGCATCGTGACCGTGGACATTGCCCAAACCGAACAGGCGCAATACCAAATTGGCGCTGGAGTTGAGCAGCCAGATTGCCGGATACATCAGCCAATAAAAGCCATAGAGCGGCGCGGCGCTCCATAAACCGATCTGTTCGGGATTACGTATCGCCAGCGATTTCGGCGCCAGCTCGCCGACGACGATATGCAGGAAGGAAATAATGGAAAAAGTACATGCGAATGAGATGCCGTGTATCAGTTCCGGCGAGGTGACTCTTAGCCTTTCAAGCCCAGGTTCCAGCAGGCCGGCAAAGGCGGGTTCGCCGACCCAGCCCAAACCCAGCGAAGCGAGGGTAATGCCTAACTGGCATGCCGATAAATAGGCGTCGAGTTTTGCGTGTACTTTCGCCAGTATGCGCCCGCGCCAGCCCCGTGTCTTGGCGATGCCGCGCAGGCGCGTCTGCCGCAATTTAACGAGACCGAACTCTGCGGCCACAAAAAAGCCGTTGAGCGCGACCAGCAACAAAGCGACTGCGATCAAAACCAGGTTATTCATAAGTTATTTCCGGTAAAGGGTGGGTCATGAATCAAAACTGTTACTGGGTGAGTAAGTGCTCATTTTTAGAAATCTATGTGCATTTGATATTATAATATCGGCGTTTGTCCATTTCTAAAAATAGTCAGATACATACTGGGCGGCAAGGGGAGTGGATGCCGGCGTTAAAAATACGTGCAACCGCTCAACTTCCCGCCTTTCTATTGCCCCCGAATCGGGGGTGAACCCCAGATTACAATAAAACAGTGGCTCTTTTAAACCGGGAAAGCCGTGCCGCAATAACCAGATGACGCTTGTGATGATAAAGATTCAACAAAAATGTATAACAAATCCTGGATGTTTTTTTAGGAAACAATCCGGTATATTCAAATATTCTGGGCTGATACTGTGCTTTAGCCTGCTTGCAGCATGTTCTGAACCGACGATTCAAAAGCTTGAAGGCGCAGCCCAAGGGACGACTTATCATATCAGTTATTGGGCCAAATTACCGGCGGATAGCCCGGTTATTGCAGACGACATTAAAAACGAACTCGATGCCATTGATAAAACGCTGTCCAATTATCGCCCCGACTCGGTCATTGAGCTGTTCAACAGCACTGAAAACACCGACAGTCAGGACGTCGGCAGCGAAATCGTAGCGTTGGTGCGTATCGCACAGACCGTTACCCAGGCTACCCAGGGTTGCTATGATTTAACGACCAAGCCGTTGTTCGATTTATGGGGTTTTCGCGGAGAAACACCGGCCATTCCTGATGAGGCCGCCATCCAGAAAACGCTGGCCCAAATAGGTATGGAAAAGCTGGAAATTGTCGATGATACGCACTTGCGTAAAAAACAAGCGGATTTGAAAGTCGATTTGTCGTCGATCGCGCAAGGTTACAGCGTAGGCAAAATCAGCAAGGTTCTGGAACAAAACGGCATTAACGATTATTTGGTAGAGATCGGCGGCGAACTGCAAACTCGCGGTCATAAGCCGGATTCGCAACCCTGGCGCATAGCTCTGGAACGGCCGCTGCCGGGCGATCAGCACATGCAAAAAAGAATCACCATGCCCAAGGATTCGCCGATGGCCGTTATGACTTCGGGTACTTATAATCATTATTTTGATTATCAGGGACAGCGTTACAGCCACATACTCGACGCCCGCACGGGGCGTCCGATTACGCATGACCTGGTTTCCGTCACCGTTATTCATGACGACCCGACCATTGCCGACGCCTGGGATACCGCGCTGCTGTGTATAGGGCAGAAAGACGGCATGCAGGCCGCCAATGCCGCAAAAATTCCTGCGCTGTTCATCCAGCAACAGGGCAGCGAACTTATCGAATCCCGTAGCGATGCGCTGAATACTTTAGATAAAATCACCTTGGAATAACCGGATTAACTCATGTCGTTTAAAATTCACAGTCGCAGCCTGCTTTCCCGCTGGGGAAATTGGACTCTCAGCCATCCTTTCGTTGTGTTGTCCATCGTTGGCTTACTCGCTGTTTTGTCAGTGCAATATACTGTTAATAATTTAAGTATCGATACCGATACGCAAGACATGGTGGCGCCTAATGCGCCTTTTCAGCAAAATCGCCGCCAATTTGAAAAAGCTTTTGCGCAGGATATGCATACGCTGTTGCTGGTGGTTGAATCCGATACGCCTGAATTAACCAAAGCGGCGACCAAACGCCTGGGGCGTTTATTAAGCGCCGACAAAGCCAATTTTGATTCGGTTTATAACCCTAGCGAAAGCGATTTCTTTCATCAGAACGGCTTGCTCTATCTGGCCCCTAAAGACTTACAAGCCTTATCCAGCAACTTGTCCCAGGCGCAGCCGTTTATCGGCAGGATTTCCCAGGAGCCTAACTTAACGGGCTTTTTTTCTATTTTTGAAGATGCGTTAAGTTCTTCCGATAAAAACCAGGAACTGCCCGTCGATATGCCGTTGCTGATAGACAAGGTTACGCTGGCCCTGCATAAAAGCATCAATGGTGAAAACAACCTGCTGTCCTGGGAATCGTTGATCGCCGGTAATAAATTAAGCGCTGCGAGCGGCGATCAAGGTTTTATCACGCTCTCGCCCAAGTTTGATTACACTCAAATCCGCCCGGCCGAGCATGCAATTGACGCTGTCCGCAAAGCCATTGCCGATATTCAGCAACCGGGATTGCCTGCAGTTAAGGTTTGGGTGACGGGCGAAGTCGGTCTTGAAGACGATGAATTGGTGGGCATGAGCAGTGGCACATTTAACGCCTGTATTTTCTCTGTGGTGTTAGTTTTAGGCATCTTACTGGTGGCCTATCGCTCCGTTTTATTGACGGCGGCCACTTTGTTTACCCTAGCGTTAGGCATGGTATTTTGCGGGGCGTTTGCGGCCTTTGCCGTTAAAGAATTGAATTTAATTTCGGTGGCTTTTGCCGTATCCAATATCGGTTTGGGGGTGGAATACGCCATCCATTTTTGTTTACGCTACCGCGACAACCTAAAGCATCATGTGCATAGAGAAAGAGCTTTGCGCAGTACACTGGTATCCACCGGGCCTTCGTTATTGCTCTGTGCGGCGACCACTTCCATAGGACTTTATGCGTTTGTGCCGACCGATTATAAAGGCGTATCCGAACTGGGGTTGTTGGCCGGAACCAGCTTGTTTATCTGTTTGTTGGTGACCTTGACGGTTTTGCCTGCGTTATTACGGTTTATCCCTGTGTCGGTAAACCCGGAGCCGCCGTCCGCACATCCGTTCCTGGCGACGTTGGCGGAAAAAATGGCGACTTATACGCTGCATTACGCCAAACCCATTACCCTGATAACCGTTATTATCGCGATTATGTCCGTAGGGCTGGTTTTTAAGGTCAAAACCGACTTCAATCCAATCAACCTGCGCGATCCCAATACCGAATCGGTGATTGCCTTCAAAAATTTGAATAAAAACCCGGATACCACGCCGATGACGTTGACGGTGCTGGCCGCCGATGCGCAACAAGCCACGGTGATGAAGAAAAAGCTTGCCGCCTTGTCCACAGTGGATAAAACCGTCAGTCTTTTTGATTTTATGCCCACCGGGCAACAGGAAAAATTGGCGACCATTGAAGACATGGCACTGATGCTGGGGTCGCAAGCGCAAAGTTTTCCGGCGCTGAAAGCCGACAATGATCCTATTCCCGGCATTAACCGGCTGATAAAAGCTATAGATAAGAGCTTGCCCGATAAAACAGACGCCCATGAGATCGCGGCGTTAACCGCATTTAAAAAAGAGTTGCAGGATATGTTGATCGAGCTGGACGCCCGGCAACAACCCAGTCAACGACTGTTTATCGAGAAAATACAAACAACGCTGCTGGGTACGCTGCCGAACGCCATGAATGAACTGTTAACCGGCTTAAATGCACGGGAGGTCAGCTTGGGCGATTTACCGGCCGATATTAAGGAGCGATGGCTCAGCAAGGAAGGCTGGTATCGCATCCAGATATTTCCTAAAAAAGATTTGAACGACCTGGACAATCTGCAACAGTTTATTACTGATGTGCAATCGGTAGCGCCTAAAACCACAGATTTGCCTATTA
>Ga0182021_10010383_pt1 | contig 11043 bp, 10 predicted proteins | sample 612E3MmetaG_FD_120493 | JGI IMG/M metagenome (GOLD analysis project Ga0182021, IMG submission 120493) | Permafrost microbial communities from Stordalen Mire, Sweden - 612E3M metaG (Illumina Assembly) | ecosystem: Environmental > Terrestrial > Soil > Wetlands > Permafrost | place: Sweden...
AGCAATACCCATATCAACACGCTGTAAATCGGCAAGCCGGAGAATGTTAAACAAGAGAGTTCCTTTGCCGTAACCTTTGGTCCGTTGAAGATAAAAATGCCATGCATCATCGATTCGAACGATGCGCCACGGCTGCTTATTGGAAGCCGACGGAGCCCAGCGGACCATTTCCAATGGCTGTGCATATGCATCGGCAGACTTTATTGCTAGCGGATTACCAAATGAATCTTTAAAGAATAATTGTTCCATTGATAAACGGCGAGTAGCACCCATATATTTTCGAATCTGTCCATTTCTACCTTTCTTCTCCTCATCATATCCCGTAGCAACGACAGCAGGAATTGTTTCTCTATCGCTCAAGAATATTTTCTTTGCAAAACTACTTTTAGTAAATGAACCGCCAAGCCAGCACGTTCCTAAACCGATATCTGTTGCGGCAAGAATCACATGCTCAAGAAGATACCCGTAGTCTTCAAGATTCTTCGGCCCCTGCTCAAGCGCACCGATGATAAATCCTGTTGGATTCTTGATAAATCCGTATGTGCCAAGTCCTTTCAGAGACTGACGGTCATCATGCATAGCAGTAACGAGTTCAAATCGTGCATGTGTGCCAAAGGGGCCAATTTGCTGCGTCTTTAAGAAGTCTTTTAGTGCTAGTTGATGCATTTCCTGTATCGGTTCATCAACGTAGGAGCGGCAGGAGTACCGCTGTCCGATTATTTCTTGAATGGGTTGATTCATTCTCGTTTTTAAAGCAATTCGATTTCTTAGTTTTTGATTCCGATAATCTGTGTTCTACAGATATTATAAATCTAATTTCATACACGCTGCCGAACTGCAACAACCCCCACAAAATTGTGAAGACATCTTTAATGTTTCGTTTTTGATAAAAGAACGATCTACGGTAATAAATCCTTTCTTAGCAAAGAACATCGATGCAGTTTCTGTAAGCAGCACAATTCTTTTGATGCCTTTCTGCTTTGCCAGTGATAGCATCCAATCTACTAATTGTGAACCAATTTGTTTCTTCTGCAATGAGGTTGGTACAGCAACAGATCGGAGGAGAGCATCTTCACCGTAATATTCGAATCCGGCAACACCTACAATAGCTTCATGGCTGATTGCGAAGTAGAATTCAGTCAATGTTGTGCCGACTGTTTCAGTCGGGAGTTTATGGCTTTCCAGCAGAGAGCGAATGGCTGAGGTATCTTTTTCTGTCGCTTGACGATATAAAATGTTCATAGCTTCTCCGCATATACTGTTATACTGAATATCCCTACATGGGTTTTCTTGTATTTGCGCAATTGATCTACCGTAAGCAATTTTGCTAGAATATCATTCGGGATATCAATCTTGCGCTCCTTTTGGATGATAATATGAGTGAAACCAACTTCCTTGATGATTCGCAGATATTCTTCTTTCCGAATGGCACCGGAAATACATCCGGCATACAAAGTTGCCTCCTTTCGAAGCTCATCGGTTAGTTCACCTTGCAGTACGGTATCCGAGATGCTGAAATGTCCTCCGTGTTTAATGATCCGAAATGCTTCGGAAAAAGCTTTCTGCTTATTCGGCACAAGATTCATGACGCAATTACTAACAACGACATCAGCAATGTTATCTTCAATCGGCATGTTGTCGATATCTCCAAGGCGAAATTCTATATTCTGGAATCCAAGCTTCGTCGCATTGACTTTTGCCTTTTCGATCATTGCTTCGGTCATATCAATTCCGATAACACGTCCGGCTTCGCCAACGATGGAACGGGCAATAAAGCAATCGTTCCCTGCACCCGAACCAAGGTCAACAACAGTATCGCCCGGTTTAATTTGGGCAAACTCTGTCGGCAGGCCGCAGCCAAGAGCAAGATCGGCATCAGGCACATAACCGGAAAGTTTCGTATAATCTTCTGACATGATCGAAAACTCCACATTCGAACATCCGCATCCACTGCCACAGCAAGAGGGTTGGTTTTGCTCTTTAGTCTGCTGCGCGATAGCTCCATATTTCTCTTTAACCATTTCCTTAATTTCTTGTTCGGTATTCATAATTGTTCTCCAATAACTATGTATCGCAATATTACGATAGATAAGTATAAAAAATTTTCAACAGCATGATTTTGCATTAACGAGAAATTGAGCAAATAATTGCTTTGACTCTTTCCATTTTTTTTTATCGATACAATAACAGACTTTTGGTCCTTCTATCTCACCTTTAATAAGGCCGATCCGTTTTAATTCTGCAAGATGTTGTGAGACAGTTGCCTGAGACAGGGGTAGTTCTTCCACAATGTCACCGCAAATACAAGAATTCTGCTTTGCGAGGAATTCTAAAATTGCAATACGTGCCGGATGTGCTAGTGCTTTTGCCAAATCTGCAAGTTGGTTCTGATTTGTATTAAAATTTTCTTTCTTTGATGTACCCATAATCTCTATATCGTAATAATACGATATAAGCTTCACAAATGCAAGAAAAAAAATGGCTGATATCTTTTTATGAGAAGAAAATGTTGTTCTGGGGAAAAATACCGGCTTTCCAGAGAATAATCCCAAAACTGGAAAGCCGGAAATATGTGAATCATTCTCCATTCCCGCTGTGCACGGAGAGAAGAGAAGATCAACTACTTCTATCAATATATAATAGCCGCCCGATTAGTCCATGATCTTACGGAGAAACGCCGGACGTTCGGTATCGGACTTATCAATCTTTTCTCTTTGCATACCGACTTCTCGGAGCGGAGCATTTGGAATTTCGACACCGCGACGTACAAATGTCGGCACCTCGAACCGCTGCAACTCTGTTGGGCCAACAGGTACGTGGTCGATCAATTTCGCTGTTGGTTTTACGGGTCGTTGAACTGACGCTGCTCGTTTATTGAAACCAGTTGCAATGACAGTTACCATGATCTCTTCTGTCATATTTTCATCAATGACCGTCCCGAGAATAACATTTGCTTCCTCACCTGCTGCTTCGTGAATGACCTTTGTTGCTTCATCCACTTCCATAAGGCTGAGTTCTTTGCCACCAGTGATATTGATGAGAATGCCCTGTGCTCCTGCAATGGAGACACCTTCAAGCAATGGGCTGGAAATTGCCATCTGCGCCGCTTCGGTCGCACGGTTTTCGCCTGAAGCAATACCGGTGCCCATGAGCGCGTCGCCCATTTCTTTCATTATAGTGCGCACATCGGCAAAGTCAACGTTGATATAACCCGGGACAGTGATGACTTCCGAGATGCCGCGCGTGGCATTGTACAAAACCTGATTGGCTATTTCGAATGCTTCGATAATCGGAGTGCGACGATCAATAAGATCAAGAAGCTTTTGATTGGGAATGACGATGAGTGTATCGACATTCTTCTTCAACTCTTCAATCCCTTGTTCGGCTTGTCCATTTCTCCGCTTACCTTCGCTGTTAAAGGGTTTTGTCACGATGCCCACGACGAGTGCACCAACACTTTTTGCAATGCTTGCAACCAATGGTGCACCACCGGTGCCGGTACCTCCGCCCATTCCTGCAGTGATGAATACCATGTCACAACCGGATAGGGCTTGCGCGATTTCTTCCCGATCCTCTTCCACAGCACGAAAACCGATACTGGGATCAGCACCGGCACCAAGTCCACGTGTGAGGTTTTTACCAATTTGAAGTTTGTGTGGAGCTTTATTGCGCTCCAGTGCTTGCAGATCAGTGTTGATGATAACGAAATCAACGCCGGCAAGGCCTTTATCGATCATGCTATTGACGGCATTGCCTCCGCCTCCGCCAACACCAACAACACGAATTTTTGCTCCTCGACCAATTAGGGTGTCAAGTTCAATAGGCACGGTGGGTTCTCCTTTTATTTGTTGTTAATTTGTTGTTAATAAAGTCCTTACTCATACTATAACTCATCAAACCACGATTTCATTTTCTGGAAGATCGTTTTGCCTTTTCCGTCTTGAATGACTGCTTTTACACCGGAACGATCACGATGTTTTAACTCATGCATCACTAGTCCAACGCCCGTGGCGTAAATTGGATTCTCGATTTCTCGAACGAGGCCAGAACTGAAGCCACCCGGAATTCCAATCTTCACCGGCATTCCGAGCACCTCCTTTGCAAGATCAGCAGTTCCTTTAATAAGTGAGCCGCCGCCGGTGAGCACAACGCCTGCTGAAAGATGTTTCGAATATCCGGAACGCTTAATCTCCATTGCGGCAAATTCTAAAATTTCTTCCATTCTTGGCTGAATGACTTTGCAGAGTAGATGCTTGTCGATTTCGAGCGGCGCGCGTCCGCCAATACCGGGAATTTGAATTGGCTGGTTATCCACAATCGCCGGCTCATACGTAAAGCCATAATCCACTTTAATCTTCTCGGCTTGATCGGTAAGAATGCCAAACCCTTTACGAATATCGTCTGTCACTTTTCTGCCGGCAATACCAATGACGGCTGTATGGCGAATAGTCCGTTCCTCGAACACGGCGAGATCCGTTGTACCGCCGCCGATATCAAGAAGTGCCACTCCAACTTCTTTTTCTTCATCATCCAACACTGCGTAACTTGATGCAAGCGGTTCGAGAACCATATCATTGACATGCAAACCGGCGCGTTGGACGCATTTATAAATATTTTGTGCAGCCGTGACAAGTCCGGTGATGATGTGAACAATCGCTTCCATACGGACACCTGACATTCCGACCGGATCGTAAATACTATCCTGCCCATCGACAATAAATTGCTGAGGAATAACATGAATAATTCTTCGATCGAGTGGAAGCGCAACGCGCTTTGTATCTTCGATTAGTCGATCAACATCTTCCTGTGTGATTTCATTCTCCGGCCTGCTGATGCTGATAACACCGCGGCTTTGAAAACTTTGAATGTGGTCGCCGGCAATGCCGACTGTCACAGAGCTGATTTTTACGCCGGATTGTTGTTCGGCATCTTGGATAGCTGATTGAATCGAGCGGACTGTTTTTTCAATGTTTGTCACCACACCACGCGTCAATCCTTCAGATGTGCTCTTACCGATACCAAGTATTTTCAATTTTCCGGGATAATTGTCATCCGGTGATGCAACAATAGCACATACTTTTGTTGTACCTATATCTAATCCGACTGCTATATCCTGCTCCATATCATTTCCTCTTTGTCAAAATTATTTTCCTCAAATAATGTATCGTTATAGGCTCTTTGTTGTTAAGGGCTCTTGATTCCATCGCGCTACGATCTGATCTTGATAACGTAAATCCACATATTGCAAATACTGCACTCCGCGTGTATGTACAATATCATTCCAAAATATTTCCAACCGTGAAAGCTTTTCAGGCAGTTCGCCGCGTCCGAAAATGATAGGCACACCGCCTTCCGCTGAGTAGAGCACAATATCTCCACCGTTTCGTACTTGTATTTCTGAAATATTATAATACAGCGGACGATTCACAGTCCTTAGGACCGCAAGCAATTGCAGAGCTTCGATTTCGTCTGGACGAGTAATAGTTGAACCTAAAACGAAGTGCTCATCTGACGAAATTCCGCTGATCATGGGCAGATCATAAATCTTGTATGAAACAGTTTTGGGAAGTACGACTCCATCTTCATCTAAATACAGTGGTTCGGAGAGATTCACCATAGCCACAGGAACACGTTCACTAATTTGAATATGTATTGAATTGGGTAAGTTCCGCTCAACTACAGCATCTTTGATATAATAATGGCTCATGACATTTTGCTGAATTGAGGTTAGGTTTACTTGATACAGAAGTGCGCCTATCTGCACTTGAGTGAGTTGAATAATTTCATTCGTGCCGACGATTCGGTTGCCGTCTATTTTAATTTGATTGATTTTCAAACTTGATTTCCATGCATTAGCACCGAAAGCAAGACAAATCACCAGAGCTATGAGCATCAGCACATGAAAAGGCTTTGGTTTTGATTCGTTCATGCTGCTTCCTTCGCGGAACTGGAGAATCCGACCATCTTTACTTCCAAATCCAACATCACTCCTGAATTTTGATAGACCGTACGCTTCACTAAATCGATGAGTTTTACTACTTCCTCTGCTTTCGCATTGCCAAGATTAATAATGAAATTTGCATGTTTCTCTGATATCTGTGCGTCGCCCACTCGTTTGCCTTTTAATCCAGCCTGTTCAATCAGTTTTGCCGCAAATGTATTCGGTGGATTCTTGAACATACTGCCTAGGTTCGGAAATTCCAGCGGCTGGATCTCATTGCGCTGGAGGATTAATTTCCGACGCTTTGCACTCAGCGGTTCTTTGTCTCCTCGTTGAAGTTTAAATGCTGCACTCAGCACAACATCGTGATCAAAGCCCGAATGCCGATATGCGAACTGCGCATTTTCAGTTTTCACTTTCTGCGTTTGTCCATTGCGGATAACTTCAACTTCAACAAGATGATCAGCAATTTCACCACCGTGTGCACCGGCATTCATCGCTATTGCACCGCCGATTGTACCGGGAATTCCAGTGAGCATTTCCACACCCGCAAGTTCATTCTGGATACAAAAGTCAACAAATTTTGTCAACCATACACCAGCTTCAGCAATGACAAGACCGCTTTCGATATAAATTTTTGAAAGTGCCTGTTCAACATTTATAACAGCACCTCGAATTCCTTCGTCACTGACAAGCAGGTTGCTTCCCCGACCGAGAACCATCCACGAATAATGATGGGTGTGAAAATAGGCGACGATTGCCTTGAGATCATCTTTATCTATCGGCTCGATATAGAAATCTGCCGGTCCACCGACCTTCATCCATGTATAGTTTCTCATCGGTTCATCAACAGCAATGTTACCGCGGAGTATTTTCTGTATGTCGGTTAATGAGATCATTGTTGTATACAAAGGAATATATTTAACCTTCTCAGATATCCCCCTTGAACTTCTGGTTCTTTATTTGATTTAAAAATTCTTCACCGTATTTCCAGATATCACCTGCACCCATTGTTATTACAATATCGCCTGACTTCACGATGGACTTCAAAAAAGTAGAAATCTCTTTTTTATCTGGAACATAGTGAACATCCTTATGGCCAAACTGTTTTGCCGCGTTCACGATTAACTCGCCGTTTACTCCTTGAATCGGCTCCTCGCGTGCAGGGTATACATCCGTAACAACCAGCACATCTGACAATAAGAACGACTTGCCGAAGTCTTCATAGAAATCGCGGGTGCGGCTGTACAGATGCGGTTGAAAAATACAAATTACACGCCGCCGCCAACCTGACTTCACGCCGGAAAGCGTAGCTCTGCATTCTGTTGGATGGTGCGCATAGTCGTCGTAGAAAGCAATACCGTTCACTTCGCCTTTCTTTTCCCACCGTCGATAGACGCCCGCAAATTTTTCGATGCCAGCTTTGATCTTTTTGAATGGAATGCCAAGTTCCAATGCGACAGTAATTGCACCAAGTGAATTTTGCACGTTATGAATACCGGGCACCTGAAGCATGATTGTGCCGAGTTCTTGATTGCCACGAACAAGAGTGTACGTAGTTGAGTTATCCTTGTGTTGGATGTCCATCGCTTGAACGTCCGCTTGCGGGTTAAGGCCATAGGTAACAATTTTCTTTTTGCTCAGGTGCGGCATAATATCCAACAATGCCGGCTCATCGAGACAGAGAACAATGAATCCGTAGAATGGCACTTTTGATGCAAATTGAATAAATGCACTTTTTATATCTTCTAAATCGCGATAACAATCAAGATGGTCGGTTTCGAGTGTGGTCAATACAGCAATGGTTGGTGTGATAGACAAGAATGAACGATCATATTCATCCGCTTCTACAACGATAAATTCACCGCGTCCAAGGCGTGCATTCGTACCGCCTAACCCGCTTAATTTGCCGCCGACAATGACTGTTGGATCAAGTCCACCTTCCATTAGTACAAGACTTGTCATCGAAGTTGTCGTTGTCTTTCCGTGAGTGCCGGCAATTCCAATACCATATTTTAGCCGCATAACTTCAGCAAGCATTTCGGCCCGACGCACGATGGGAATGTTTCGCTTCTGGGCTTCGAGAATTTCTGGGTTATCGGGTTGTACCGCAGAAGAGTACACAACGGTGTCTACATCTTGCCCTATGTTTTCTGCACGATGGCCTTCGAATATATTGGCACCAAGATTCTGAAGACGTTCCGTCACTTCAGTAAGCGCGCGATCGGAGCCGCTTACTTTGAATCCCTGATCGAGCAGAATTTCCGCTATTCCACTCATCCCGATACCGCCAATCCCAATGAAATGTAGTTTCTTGATAGAACGAAACATCAGCTATATTTCCCGTTGGAAGAAAGTTGAATGTTGTCTGTACCGTTTTATGTCAAAACGACGTTGTTTTTTACCGGGCACTGTTTTTGCGATTTTTTCCATCTCAGCTATAAGTTCACGATTATGTTCATATCGTCCAACTCGAATTCGAATTGGAATCGCTCGGCTTTTCATTTTGATGGAAATTTGTTGAAAACGCCCGGCCGTTTGTACGAATCGTTCCTTACCGATGTGCATCCATTCGATGTCTTTGATTTCAAAAATTCGTTCCCGGTGTCGCGAATGAAATATCATTTGTTCTGGGGTCACGATGAATTTTCGATCGCGCCAGATATTAAGAAATAATACGACCAGGGAAATACTAAAAAAAAGGGTGATAATATACACAATAGGATCCTTAAATACGAAACTAAACTCGCTTTCCACAAAGCTACCACGAATGCCGGCGTACAATACCATGGTGAGAAGATATATCAGCGTTTGCTGGTAATAGAAATCGAGCTTGTATTTGAATGTTTTCCCGTTCACGGTTATTTCGCTATATCAAGAATTCGTCGTGCAATCTCTTCGCCTGCATGAGGTTTTCCGAGCTTCCGGCAGGCTTCGCTTATCCGCTGCCGTTTTTTATCATCGGTCAATATAGAAATCAATTCATCCTTCAATATCGTCTTCACATTCCGATCTGTTACCATAATTGCCGCTCCGGAATCTACGAGTGAGCGTGCATTAAATGTCTGGTGGTCCGCAGCCGCGTACGGATAAGGTACAAGAATTGCCGCTTTGCCTAGGCATGTCAATTCCGCCAGCGTTGTTGCTCCGGCACGGCAAACAACAACATCAGCCGCGGCAAACGCATATTCCATTTTATCAATAAATATGCCAACCCATGTGTTCTTTTTAATTTTCATTTCCTCCACGAGTGTTGTGTCTGATTTTCCTGTTTGCCATATAAACTGTATTCCAGCATCAGTCAATTCATGCATCATTTCTCTCACAGCCAGATTAATGGATGCTGCTCCGAGACTTCCACCAAATATAAGAACTGTTTTTTTCGATGGATCGAGATTGAAAAATCGGATTCCATGTTCATGCGATATTGTACCAAGTACATCTCGTGTTGGTGTACCAATAAGTTCGACATTGTCTTTTTTCTTTAGCCATCGCTTTGTTGCGTTGAATGCTGTAAATATTCTTGTTACCCTCATTGAAAGTAAGCGCGTTGTTACCCCTGGGTAACTATTCGACTCGTGAATAATGGTTGGAATTCCAAGCATTGATCCAATCAATAATATCGGTCCGCACACATAGCCGCCGGTTCCGACCACGACATTTGGTTGAAACTTTCTTATGAGAAAGAACGATTGAACAAGTGAAACGACTACTTTTATTGGAAACAGCAAATTATCGGCCTGAAATCTACGATGGAATCCGCTGATCCAGATGTTTGTAAACGCATATCCCCGTTGGGGAACAGTGCGCGCTTCAATTTTTCCTTTAGTACCGACGAACAAGAATTCTGCATTTAGATTCACCTTTTTTATTTCATCTGCGATGGCGATTGCCGGAAACACATGACCGCCGGTTCCGCCCGCCGCGATGAGAATTCTCAGTTTCTCTTTCGGCACTCTTCAATACGCTTTTCCGAGGCCTGTCTCCGGTGTAAGTGTCGACGCATCGGTTTCTACAGATTTAGTCATCCGTGGATGCAAATCCGTGTGCGCTGAAATATTCAGCAGCACGCCGATGGAAAACGCCGACAGCATCAAAGACGAACCTCCATAACTGATAAATGGCATTGGTAAACCTGTGGTGGGAAAAATTCCCAGTGCCACACTCGCATTCACTAATGCGTACAACGTAATGGTACTTGTGATGGCAATAGCAAGAAACCGGGCGAAGTCATCTTTTGCATATTTCGCAATTCGAAAACCGCGCAGCATCACAAACAAAAATGCACCCAGCACGACGAGCGTACCGATCAATCCATATTCTTCTCCGACAATGGAATAGATAAAGTCATTGTACGATTCGGGCAAAAACAAATCACGTTGTCGACTCTCGCCGGGGCCGACGCCGAATAATCCGCCATTTCCAAAGCCGATAATACCTTGCCATAGTTGATAATTATGTTTGCTGTTCGGATCTCCTTGGATGAAATGCATGATGCGCTGCACCTGATATGGACGTTTCAATACATATGCCATAAAGAGCACATAGAGAGTAAACAGACAAAAGGCAATAAGAATCATTCCAAGAAGATGAGGAAGTCGGACGCGGCCGACATACAGAAGTACAACCGTCAACACAAAGAGCATCAAACTCGTGCTGAGATTAGGTTGCGCAAGTACTAAACCGGTAACCATTCCAATCCAGATGATGATAGGGAGAAATCCTTTCTTAAAATCTCTAATATTTTCACCCTTTGTTGCAAGCAAAAGACTTATATGGAACAGCAATGCAAATTTTGCAAATTCTGATGGCTGGAATCCTAATCCGCCGAAGCGAAGCCAACGAACGGCACCTTTCGTTTCACCTCCGAGCACGAAAGTGATAATTAAAAATAGCACGGCAATCATGAGCGCGAGCTTAGTGAATTTCCTATAGAAACTATACGGAATGCTCAAGCCAATAAAAAGGGCACTAATGCTGAGCAATATTTTAATTGCATGCAGGTCGAGATAATGGCTCTGAGTTTCGAAGCGTTTTAATGACCATTCCGCAGATGCACTATAAACGACGCCGAGACTAACAACCATCAGTCCGAGCACGAC
>Ga0182021_10010384_pt1 | contig 11043 bp, 11 predicted proteins | sample 612E3MmetaG_FD_120493 | JGI IMG/M metagenome (GOLD analysis project Ga0182021, IMG submission 120493) | Permafrost microbial communities from Stordalen Mire, Sweden - 612E3M metaG (Illumina Assembly) | ecosystem: Environmental > Terrestrial > Soil > Wetlands > Permafrost | place: Sweden...
CAGAATTTCTGACATTCTGTCCGATGTCATTACGTCTGTTTTGAATGTTTCCAACATTTCTGTTTCCTTGAACCGCTTGACGAGCGACATTCGGATTGTTCCGAACAGTTTGCTGCACGCGGTTTCTGTCGATTGAACGATCGGCTCTTTCAGCCGCAGGCCTATCTCGCGCTGTTCGGCTCATGGAAGGGCTGCGTTGAACAGATCGGCCTCCGCCACCTCCGCGACGACGTCGTCGGCAGGCATCGAGTCTTCGGGGTGCGGCTCTGGGTTGATAAGGCTCACGTCATCTTCTCCGGGGTTGTCTCTTCGTCACTCAATACCCGAAGAGGAACAGCACGCCCTTGGCGAAGCCGGCGTCGAGGCCGAAGACGAGGCTGGTCATGAACACGAGGGTGAAGAACACGACGATCGTGTACTTCACGACCTCCTTGCGGTTCGGCCAGGCGACCTTGGCGAGCTCGTTGCGGACCTCGCGGGAGAACTCGACGACGCGCTCCGGCAGTCCGGGCCGGTCGGGGGACTGCGGGCGCCGGGCCGCGCTGGGTGGCGGCCGTCGCCCACCGGCGGCGGGCGCGCCCTCTTCGTCTATCTGGCCCTGTCGCTGCAGGAGACGTTTTGTCTGTCGGTTCACGAAACTTTCCTCGGCTCGAAAGAGCGGTGAGCAGGGCAGGAGGGACTCGAACCCCCAACCGCCGGTTTTGGAGACCGGTGCTCTACCAATTGAGCTACTGCCCTCCGGGCCGGCGTCGTGGCCCGCCAATGACTGAGCACCGGTCGCCCCGGGTCGGCATCACGATAGCACCACGGGCTCGACGCTCCGCAGGCGGCCACGACGGGCGACGGTGACCGCGAGGATCGCCGCCACGGGAACCGCGAGGGCCCCCGCGTAGACGAGGCGTCGGCCGCTCAGAGCGGAGCGGATGACGCGGCGTTGGGCCGCGTCCTCGATCGCGTCGAGCACATCGGTCACCGCTCCCGGCGGTGGCTCGACCCTGGCACCTCGCAGCTGATTGAGGAGTCGCAACAGCTTGTGGTACTTGGCGAGCTCAGACTGGCAACGAAGGCACCGACCGACATGCTCGACGACTGCCTCGTCGGCGGCGGAGCCGCCGTCGAGGATCGAAGGCAACGCCACGGCTACCTCGCCGCAGGAGACCTCGGGGCTGGACACCCGCACCCGCCGGGCGAAGCGGGGACGCGCAACGTCCAGGCCGGCGATCCGGGCGAGCGGGGCCCTTTCAGACCATTGCCGCCTGTCAAACCGCTGCTGCACGTCTGTCCGCCTCTTCGGCGAGCGACTCGTCGAGGACCCGCACTTCCAGCAGGCCGGCCTCGGCCAGCGCCGACCCGACGAGCTTGCCCCGCTGGCGCGAGCGGACCGGAGCACCGGTGGTGGCGAACAACTGCTCGCGCAGTCGGCGGCGAGCCCGGTGCAGGCGGACCTTGGCGGCCGTCTGACTGATCCCGAGCTCTCGGGCTATCTCCTCGTGGGGGAGGTCGTAGACGTCCCTCAGGACGACGACCATCCGCATCTGGTCGGGGAGATCCGTGAGTGCCTGGACCAGGCGCTCGCGGTCGTCGGCGGTCCCAGCCGCGGCCTCCGGGTCGCTCTCGGCTCGCAGCTCGAGCACGTCGATGTCCTCGTCCAGTTCGACATGTGCGCTCTTGCGTCGCTTGGCCAGAAAGGTGGCCGAGCAGTTCACGGTGATGCGGTGCAGCCACGTCCCGAAGGCGGAGTCGCCCCGGAACTTGCGAAGGGAGCGGAAGGCGCGGAGGTAGGCGTCCTGCAGCACGTCGCGGGCATCATGCTCGTTTCCCACGAGGCGCAGCGCCAAGGCGTAGGTGTCCGCGGATGTCGCGCGGACGAGATGTTCGAAGGCGGCCCTGTCCCCGTCGCGGGCAAGCTCGACCAGAGGGGCGAGGTCGTCTGCCTCGCGCGTCAGCGGGTCTCCTTGTGGAGCGTGTGCTGGCGGTCGTGCGAGCAGTACTTCTTCATCTCGATCCGCTCGCGGTCGTTCTGCTTGTTCTTCATGGTGATGTAGTTACGACGCTTGCACACCTCGCATGCAAGCGTCACCTTCACCCGCTTCTCGTTCTTGGCCATCTTGTCGCTCCTCTGCTCCAACTCCCGGTAGCGGCGGCCGGACTCGAACCGGCGACCCCACGATTATGAGCCGTGTGCTCTTACCAACTGAGCTACGCCGCCGCGGAGCCCCCTGTCGGAATCGAACCGACGACACCAGCCTTACCATGGCTGTGCTCTGCCGACTGAGCTAAGGGGGCGGTGCCAGCCACCATCGGCTGGCGTTGCCGCGCCGGAAGATCATATCTGCTCAAGACCCAGGAACCCAGCGGGGGCCTAACTACGATGCGGCGATGGACATCCGCCGGGCGACGCTCGCCGACGCCGAGGCCATGCGGCAGATCTACAACCTCGAGGTCACCGGTTCGACGGCGACCCTCGATCTCGTCCCGCGCTCGGTCGAGGAGCAGGCTGCGTGGATGGTCGCCCACTCGGGTGTCTACCCGGTGGTGGTCGCCGTCGAGGCCGGCGGGGTGATCGGCTTTGCGTCGCTGTCGCCCTACCGGCCACGGCCCGGCTACGCGACAGCTGTCGAGGACTCCATCTACGTCGCGGGCGACCACCGAGGGCAGGGGATCGGCCGGGCCCTGCTCGGCGAAGCCGTCGAAATGGCGCGGACCCACGGCTTCCATTCGATTGTCGCCCGCGTCAGCGCCACCCAGCAGGCATCGGTGGCGCTCCACAAGGCCTGCGGGTTCGACTTCGTCGGCGTCGAGCGCGAGATCGGCCGCAAGTTCGGGCGCTGGATCGACGTCGCCATCCTCCAGCTGCTGCTCTGAGCCGCGCCGGAGCCGGTCAGGCGGGCGGCCGGTCAGCCGGGCGGCCGGTCAGGCGGGCGGCCGGTCAGCCGGGCGGCCGGTCAGCCGGTGAGCCGGTCAGCCGGGTGGCACCACGAGCGCCCGGCCGTTGTCCGGCGTCCGCAGCGCCCTGCGCACCCTGAGCACGACGGGAATGGCGAGCAGGAGGACGAGGACGATCGAGGCGGAGGCGATCAATATCGGGTTGGCCTCGCCGAACTGAACGACGAGCTCTCGCGCCCCGGGCAGGCCGAAGAAGCACGCTACGCACGACAGCACTATCACGAGCACCCGGAGCCGGTGCTCGGCGACCGTCGCCAGGATCACCACGGTCCAGGCGAGGTACCAGGGCTGCACCGAGGGTCCGAGCCAGACGACCGCGAGGAACGTCAGGCCCATGGCCCGCATCGTCGCCGCGCCGTTGGCCCGCCACAACAGCCGCACCCCGATGGCTCCTGCGACGAGCAGCCCGAGGTCCCTCGCCCCGGCGAGCAGCAGGGCCTCGTGGTTGCCGAGGCCGGCGGCAGTCACGAGCCTGGCTGCCCAGAGGCCGACGGCCGTCGGGGGATCGATCCAGGACCGGACCGTCCCGGGATTGTTGAGGGCCGACACCCACCCCCACCCGAGACCCACCATCTGTGACACGCCTGTCATGAGCAGGAGGGCGAGGAAGGTGGCGACGATCGTCGGCCTGAGCCGGGATCGCCACGGCACGCCTTCTCCCATCCATGCCCAGCCGATGTAGATGACCCCGGCGAAGGCGGGCACCTTGATCATCGCCCCGACCGCGCACAGCAGCACCCCGAGGACAGGTCGCCCCTCCCGGGCGAGCGCAAGGCCGGCCACGAGGAAGCCCACCATGAGCGCGTCGTTGTGCGCGCCGGCCACGAGGTGCAAGAGCACGAGGGGGTTCAATGCGGCGAGCACGAAGGCGATCGACGGGTCCCGGCCGTAGGAGCGGGCGATGCGGGGCACGAAGACGGCGATCATGACGACGCCGGCCAACGCGAGCAAGCGGAAACCGATGACCGCGAGCAGCTCGTTGTGGCGCACGACGGTGGCGTTCACCCCGGCGATCCACAAGAACGCCGGCCCGTAGGGCGAGGTGACGTTCGCCCAGAGCTTGTCGACGAGCCCGGAGAAGGCGTTCACCCCGAGCACCGCCGGTCCGAACAGATAGGGGCTGATCCCGCGGCTCATCATCTCGCCCTGGGCGGCGTAGCTGTAGGCGTCGCGGCTGAACAGCGGCGCCACCACGAGCAGGGGAGCGGTCCAGGCGGCGAAGACGGCGGCGAAGGCGCGAACCGGCAAGCCCCTGTGGCGCCGGGCGATGCGGACGAGCGCGATCCAGGCCTGCATCATCAAGACCATGCCGCCGTAGACGGCGACGAGCCCGATGAACAGGTCCTTGTTCGCTGGCAGAACCGCGCCCGAGACCACTTGCGGGGGCGGGATCCCGAAGAACCAGGGATGGCAGACCGTGACCGAACCGGGGACTATGCCCGAGCATGTCTTCCAGGTGAAGGGCGAGCTCGGGAGCGATGCCCCCCAGGTGACGGCGACCGCGCTGACGAAACCGACGATCGCAGGCGCCGCCAACAGGCGCGCCACCTGCGTCTGTCCAGGCACGTAAGGGGTGACCTCGCCCAGGGGCGTGCGCATGCGGGCGATGAAGCCGACCCCGCGCTCGGCCAGCTTCCGGGCCCGGTCGACGACCCCGTTCAGCTTCCCGAGGAGGGACCGGGAGTCTTCGGCACCCGTGCCCGAGCCCTCCGGCGCGTCGCTCAAGGCTTCAAGGCCGACATCGCGCGTCATCTTCATGTCCTATGCGGAGCGATCCTAATCAGGCCTCTCCGGCCTGACTCTGTGCTCGCCGAATGGGCATTTCCCAGGAGGGCAGGCCGCGATTGGCTACGGTCGGACGGATGCTCCGCGAGGACGAGGTCGAAAGCGGCTCCCCGCCAGCGGCCTCCTCCGGGTCGGCGACGCCGCGGGCGCTCCCGCGTCGTTTGATCGGCAGCGCGGACGCCTTTGCCGTCGGGCTTCTCGTCGGCATCCCTCTCCTCGCCTTGTCCATAGCCGCCCTCACCGGCTATCCCCTGCTCACCGGCGACGACGTCTCGCAGAACTACCCGCTCTCGGTGCTCGCAGGCGAGATCCTCGCCCACGGACACCTGCCCGTCTACAACCCCTACTTGTGGGCCGGGTCGCCGCTGCTCGCAGGAGCGAACGCCCACGCCCTCTTCCCTACCACGTTGCTGTTTGCCTTCTTGCCGCATCTCGGGGCTTGGGTTCTCGCGGAGGCGCTGACGCTCGGGGCGGCCGCGACAGGTGCCTTCGTGCTGCTGCGCCGCAACGGCTGCCGGCCTCTGGCGGCCGGCCTCGGCGGGGCCAGCTTCGGGCTCGGCGGCTTCGTCTCCTCGCAGATAGTCCATGTCGATTTCGTGGCGGCCTCGGCGGCGCTCATCTGGTGCCTCGTCGCCCTCGACGCCATCGTCCGGGGCTCGGCGAGCTCGCGGGCGGCCGGGGCGCTGTTGCTGGCCGCGGCCGCAGCCTGCATCGGTCTCTCGGGCAGCCCGGACATAGTGATCGACGCCGTGGTCGCAATCGCCGTGTACGGCGGCCACCTCCTGATCGGCGCGCGCGGGCGCCGGCTCGCCTGCGTGGGATGGGCGGCGGCCGGCGGTCTGGCAGGACTGGCCGTCAGCGCAGTTCAATGGCTGCCGACGGCCGCTTTTATCGGGGTCTCCGAGCGCGCCCATCCCGGTTTCAGTTTCGTCGCCTCGGGCTCGGCCTCAGCGGCCGAGCTGCTCGTCTCGCTGGTCCCGCACCTGCTCGGGGGCGGACCCATCGGACTCGAGGCATACACCGGGCCTTACAGCCTCGCCGAGCTGGACGCCTATTGCGGAGTCCTCGCCCTGGTCGCGGTATCGGCGCTCGCGTGGAGGTGGCGGAGCCCGAAGGCCGGACGCTGGCGGGTCTGGTATCTCGTTGGCGGGCTAGGGCTGTTGCTGGCGCTCGGCGCGCACACCCCGGTCGAGCGCCTCCTCGTCCACGTGCCCCTCCTAGGCGAACAGAGGCTGCCGAGCCGCGCTCTCATCCTCGTCTCGCTGGCGTCTTCGATGTTGCTCGCCCATTGGGTCGAGGACCAGCTCGCGTCCGAGCCCGGCGTGGCGCGACGAGCGTCGGTCGTGAGCGGGCTCGTCGTGCTCGGTGTCGTACTCGGCCTGCTCGCCGCCACCGCCATGACGGGCAGGGCTTACGGAGGCCTCCTGGACGCCGTTCCGGGGTCGACCTGGTCTTTGTCGGCCGTGGCTCCCTACATAGCGGTCATGACGGGCTTCGCGCTCGCAGCGGTGGCCATCGTGGCCCTCGGTCCTACCTGGCCCCGGCGCCTGCTGAAGCACGCCGTCGTCGCGTTGGTCGTCGCGGATCTTTTCGTGTTCACGGTGGACCAGTCGTCGCTGGCCCCCGTCCGCGTGCAGGCACTCAGGACCGGAAGCGCCACGCGGCAGCAGCTCGCGGCGCGGCTCTCCGACGGAGGGCGCGTCCTTGTCGTGGACCCGGCCCGCCTGGCCGGAGTCGCTCTCAACCAGGTCGGGGGCTCGGATCTCAACGTGCTGTCAGGTCTCTCAAGCGCCCAAGGCTACGGATCGCTGGTCTGGGGTCCGTATGCCTCGGCGACCGGGACCCACAGCCTGGACGATCTGGACCCGGCCGCGCTGGCGACGGGCGTCTTCGACTCGCTGGACGTGCGGGTTCTGCTCACGGTCCCGCAGGAGCTCTCGATTACACGGGTCCACATCGACGTCGTACCAGGGGGCGGCCCGGGCACCCCGCCCGGACTGGATGCGCCGCCGATAGCCGGCGTGGGACCGGTCCGCTCGCCGATCCAGCTCGCCCCCGGCCAGGTGGTGAGCAGATGGTTCGGACGGGACATACTCGTGCGCTCGGTGACACTGCAGCTCTCCTCGCCGACGCGCTCGCGCGCGGACCTGGCCGCCCTCGGCCGAGCGCTCAGCCTCGTGACCTATGACGGCGCCCATCGAACAGCGACGAGCCTCGGCGCGGTCATCACCCTGCCGGGCACGAGGACGGCGGTCGTCACCCTCAGGCAACGTCAGATCTTCATCGGCCTCGAGACCACCGACCCGCTCGGCCTCTCCGTGCGGATCGGCTCGGTCACCGTCACCTCCAACGTCGGGAACTCCTACGACCTCGACGGGGCGTTGTCCGGCTACCTCACGGCCCCCCACTGGGTGGCGACGGGGATGATCGGCCCCTTCGCCGCCTTCGCGAACGAGCGGGCGAGTCGTCCGTTCAGCCTCGCGCCCTCGAGTCCGCGCGGCCCGCTCGGCGTCCGCGTCGTGAGCTCGTCGGCGTGGACGCCGACGGAGACCGTCTCGATAACTTCTGGCCGTCGCGCGACGGTGGTGAGGTCCGTGGCCGATATCCCGGGCTGGAGTGCCACCGGCTTGCACGACGGGCACAGCTCGCCTATCGCCCTGCACCGCGACGGCCTCGTCCAGTCCTTCTCGGTGCCGCAGGGTAGGACCCTCGTCACCTTCAGATACGACGCCCCCGGGCTCAGGGCCGGTCTCGGGCTGACCGGGCTCGGCATCGTGGCATTGCTCGTACTCGGCCTTCTGTCCGTCACCGGACGCCGCCGCGGGAGGTCCCGTCCCGGCGCGGCGGCCGCGGGTCGACCCTCGTCGCCACGGACCTAGGGCTACCTGGAGCGGGCGGGTCCGGCACCCGTCCTGAGTCTCAGCCGGCGAGCGGCGTGTGCTCGGGGGGCACGACCTCGGAGGGCCGGGGCGGCCCGGGCGGGGTCCCCTCGCCGAACGGGCGGCCACCCAGCTCCTCCCGGCCGTGAGGATCGAGCCAACTCCCGAGCTCGGGCCCGAGCGGGACGATGCCGGTCGGGTTGATGTCCCTGTGGACCACGTAGTAGTGGCGCTTGATGTGGTCGAAGTCGACCGTGTCGCCGAAACCCGGGGTCTGGAACAGGTCGCGGGCGTACGCCCAGAGCACCGGCATCTCGGTGAGCTTGCTGCGGTTGCATTTGAAGTGACCGTGGTAGACGGGGTCGAAGCGCGCGAGCGTCGTGAAGAGCCGGACATCGGCTTCTGTGATGGTCTCGCCCACGAGGTAGCGCCGGCGCCCGAGACGCTCCGAGAGCCAGTCGAGGCGGTCGAAGAGGCGACGGTAGGCAAGGTCGTAGGCCCGCTGCGATCCGGCGAAGCCGCATTTGTACACGCCGTTGTTCACCTCGGTGTACACGAGCCGGTTCACCTCGTCGATCTCTGCCCGCAGGCTTTCTGGGTAGAGCTCGGGAGCCCCCGGCCGATGGTGGGCGCGCCACTCGGTGGAGAGGTCGAGGGTCATCTGGGGGAAGTCGTTCGTGACGACCTGGCCGGTGGAGATGTCGACTATGGCCGGGACGGTGATGCCGCGGGGATAGCCGGGAAAGCGCGCGAAATAGGCCTCCTGGAGGCGCTCGACCCCGAGCACCGGGTCTCGACCTTCGGGATCGAGGTCGAATGTCCAGCTACGGGCGTCGTGGGTCGGCGCGGTGATGCCCATCGAGAGGGCGTCCTCGAGCCCAAGCAAGCGGCGCACGATGATCGCCCGGTTGGCCCAGGGGCAGGCCCGGCTCACGATCAGCCGGTAGCGTCCGGCCTCCACGGGGTAGCCGTCGCGGCCGTCAGCAGTTATGCGGGTCGTGATGTAGCCCTGGTCCCGGGCGAACTCGCCCGTCGGGCTGACGTATACCGCGGCGCTCATCAGGGGGGACGACATGGGCAGCCTTTCTCTCCGGTCGAGCCCGCTCGCCGCCCCGAGTGCGGCGGCGAGGAGCCGGCCGTGTGAAAGCTACCGGCGCCGGGCGCAGCTGACGTAGCGTCGGCGCACGGCCGCGCCGTCTCGGCTCGCGCCAAGGGCGATCGCGGTCTGGTCTGACTCTCGATCAGGGGGGCTTGGGATTTGGATCCGTACATCGTGCTCGGCAGTGCCGTTGTCGGATTCCTCGTCGGCATGACGGGCGCCGGCGGCGGGGCCCTCATGACGCCCATGCTGATCCTGCTCTTCAGCGTGAAGCCCTCGACCGCCATCTCGAGCGACCTCGTCGCGGCGGTTGTCATGCGCCCCTTCGGGGCCGCCGTGCACCTCCAGAGACGAACCGTCAACCTCCGCCTCGTCGGATGGATGGTGGTGGGCTCGGTGCCCATGGCGTTCCTGGGCGCCTACCTTCTGCACCTCATGGGCCAGTCCAAGATGGCCCAGGCCAACGTCGAGCACGCCCTCGGCGCCGCCCTTTTGATCGGTACCGCCGCCATGACGCTGCGTTACTTCCTCGATGGCCGCTCCGGCCAACGCCGCACAGGGGCGGTCCACGAGATAGTCGTCAAGCCCCTGCCCTCGATCGCCATCGGGATGCTCGGCGGGATCGTCGTCGGGCTGACCTCGGTGGGCTCCGGGTCGCTGATCATCGTCCTGCTGCTCTTCGTCTATCCCACCCTCGGGGCGAACCAGCTCGTCGGCACCGATCTCACCCAGGCGGTGCCCCTGACCGGCGCCGCCGCCCTCGGCGCCCTGGCCTTCGGCCACGTGGAGTTCTCGGTGACCGCGCCGATCATCGTGGGAAGCGTGCCTGCGGTGCTCGTCGGGTCGTTTCTCTCCTCGAGGGCACCGGACCGGCTTTTGCGTCCGGTCATCACGTTCGTCATCTTCGCCTCGGGCCTCAAATACGCCGGGATGAGCACGACGGACCTGGGGTGGGTGCTTTGCGCGACGGCCGGGTGCGTCGCGGCAGGCTGGACGCTACGGACACGGCCGTGGAGGGACAAGAATGAAGCCGCCGAGACAGCTGCGCAAGGCGACGCGGCCTGAGCCCAGCCCGGCGCTCCTCGCTCGCCTCAGCGCATCAAAGGCATCGCCTGGGCGAAGGTCCAGCGGTTGCCTTCGAGATCTGAGGCACCGTAAGCACGTGTCCCGTGTTGCCAGATCTCGTCGGTGATGGTGGCGCCTCCGGCCTTCGCACGGGCGTAGTGGGCGTCGAGATCGTCGACGAACACCCAGGGCGTGTGGCGGACGGGGCCGTCCGCGGTCGGCTCGCCCGGGCGCTTGAAGACCATCAGCGCCGAGTTGCCGACGTGGAACTCGATCCAGCTGTGCTCACCGGCGTCGGTGTCGGGGATGTTGCCGGCGGGCTCGAAGCCGAATACGTCGCGCAGCCACCGCGCGGCGGCCGCCGGCTCCGCGTAATGGACGCCCCGAGCGAGCCGGGCCAGGGAGCCGGCGCGTGCGGGACCCGGTCCCGTCGCGCGAGCCATGACCCGAACCAGGCCGGAGTCACCCGCACCCAGGCGGTGCCTCCCCGGTCCTCACCGCCCTCAGGAATGGTGGCCTCGACGCGTACCAGTGTCCCGCCGGGGCTCTCGTCGAAGCGGACCTCGGTCTCGACGTCGTCGACCGAGCTGCGCCATCCGAGTCGGACACCGGGTTCCCACACCGTGATGCGCGCCACCTCGAGGCCGTCGCCGCTGGACTCGTCGTACACCTCCAGCACCCGGCCGCCGACGCCGGGCTCGATGCGCTTCCCGTAAGCCCGCGCCGAGTCGTAGAAATTGATCGGACCCTGGACCCACCAGCAGCCGATCTCCTCTGTGAAGACGGTGAACGCCGTCATCGGGTCGGTGGCGACCTCCACCGACGACGACACCGAGCGGGAGCCGGTCACTTCTTCTTCCTCTTCTTCCTTTGCTCGACGTGGCGCTGGAACGAGCCCAGCTGCTCGTCCCACTGGGCCCGGACCTGATCGAGCCATGCCTGTACCGCCACCAGGGAGTCCGGGTGCAGCCTGAACACTCGGGCACGGGCGTCATCGCTCGGCCGCTCGTCGACGACCACGCCCGCCTCGAGCAGGGCCCGCAGGTGGCGGCTCATCGTCGGCGCGGACGTGCCGATCTCGAGGGCCAGCTCGCCGGCGCGCCTCGGCCCGGAGCCGAGCAGCTCGACCACCGAGCGGCGGGTCGGGTCGGCGATGGCCTCGAAGACCTTGTCGACCGAGGTACTGACGTTATCAGCCATCGGAAGCAATAGTTAACGGATATGACAACTATTGTCAAGATGCAAGCATGGCTCCTCCACGAGCCACGA
>Ga0182021_10010385_pt1 | contig 11043 bp, 10 predicted proteins | sample 612E3MmetaG_FD_120493 | JGI IMG/M metagenome (GOLD analysis project Ga0182021, IMG submission 120493) | Permafrost microbial communities from Stordalen Mire, Sweden - 612E3M metaG (Illumina Assembly) | ecosystem: Environmental > Terrestrial > Soil > Wetlands > Permafrost | place: Sweden...
ACGTTGCCGCCATTACCACCCGCGGAACTGTTTCCTCCCCCGCTCGATCCCCCGCTATCGTCGCTCGGAGCAGGCAGACAGTTGGTCGTGCCCAGGAAGAGCAATCCAACGCAACTGACTCGCGCGAGAGCCCAGGCTGCGCCACGAAGTGCTCGACTGAAGTCTAGTTTTACGGTCATGGTTCCCTCTCTTGCCGCCAGGTGGATGTGGCGAACTCTACCCAGTTGTAAATGAAGCGTGCAACAATTCCCACGGAGTGTGGGCCGAAATATAGATCATTTCATGCAGATCCTGCATCCAATCAGCCGGGCTAGCGCATAACGACAAGCATTCCGATGGCGCGGAAAGACTCGGCGGCGGCAGGCGACACTCAGTTGCGTTTCTTGGCCGCCGCGCGTGCGGTCGAGCGTGGCTTCGGCCTGAGTGAATGGCTCGAAGACGCGCGAGAGCATCTCGTGGCTCAAGCCGACCCCGGTGTCCCGCACGCGAACCACAGCCATGTCTTGCGTTCCCGTTGGCATTATCCATCCGCGAATCGCCACCTGTGAAGGCTGTCGATCATGGATTCTGTAAGCCGAGTAGGCCAAATGCAACTGCCTGGCACCGCTGGTTGCGAGTTCCTCCAGCGCCGGCAGGGGTGTACACTCGGCCCGTGCCGACGCCTATGCGCAAAAAGCTACGGTCCAGTGCGACAGGAACTGTGTCCTGCCTCCTGGCCGCTCTGGTCCTCGCCCTCGCCAGCCCTGCGCTCGGCGACGATAGCGCCACCGAGCAGGCCAGGCAGCACTACGAGATCGGGACCCAGCAGTACGACCTCGGCCATTGGGACGATGCGATCCGAGAATTCGAGAAGGCCTACGAGCTGCGGCCCGACCCCAGCTTCCTCTACAATCTGGCGCAGGCCTACCGCCGCAAGGGCGACCCCAAGCGGGCGCTGGATCTCTACAAGAACTATCTGGCCAAGGTCCCCAAGACTCCTCAGCGCCCTGAGATCGAAGAGAGAATCAAGAGCCTGCAGAAGCAGATCGAGGAAGCGGCCCCTGCCAAGCCCGCCGCGCCTGCGCTGGAACCGACCGTTACATCCCCTGTGCTGCCTGCGAGCCCAGCGGAGGCGCCAGCCCCAACCGAAGCGTCCGCTACGTCTGCGCCGCAGGTCAGCCCAAGCCCAGCGGCCTTGCCTGCGACCAGCCCGGTTTCTCCGCCGGCCCAGCCGACCGGCCAAGCTCCTGCGGCTGCCACCGAAAGCAAGAGCACCCCAGCTTCCGTTGTGGCCAAGGCCAGCGAGCCTGCACCGCGAGGGCGCAACCTTCGCATCGCAGGCATTGTCTGCGGTTCCGTCGGAGTCGCCGCCATCGTACTGGGTGCCCTTTATGGGGTGCAAACGCAATCGCTGTCGCACAAGGTCACCACGGCTGACCAGTTCAATCCGAAGGACGATTCAGCGGGCGTGGCCGCGCAGAAGGCGCAGGGGTTCTACTTTCTCGTGGGCGCGGTCGCCACGTTGGTCGGTGGCGGCCTCTACTACTATGGCTGGCGAGCCGCACGCGAAACACCCTCGCGAGTGAGCGTGAGCCCTGTGTTGGGCCCCGGAGCCGCGGGCATCTCGGCCATGGGGGTATTCTGATGGCAATCGCGAAGCCAAGCTTCGATCTCCTGTTGGCGTTCGGCTTGCTGGCTGCGCTGTCGTGCAAATACGATCCTCGTCCGCCCAACGGAGTCCAGACGTGCGCCGGCACAGACGCCGGAAAGCAATGTCCTAGTGGATACGAGTGCCGAGCCGGCAAGTGCTACAACACCCCGGCCGATGACGGCGGACTTGGGCTAGACGCGCCCCAGTCCGTCGGCGGGAGTGGTGGGAATGGAGCTGGTGGCAACGCTGGGGCTGGGGACACGATGACCAGCAACCCCGACTCAAGCGCGGCCTGTGGCCAGCTGACCCAGTCTTGTTGTGCCAACAGCCAGTGCACGGCAGGGACCGTGTGCAATGGTGCGAGCTGCGTGCTCTGCGGCGCCAGTGACCAGCTCTGCTGCGCAGGCAACACCTGTGCGACAGCAGGGCTGGTGTGCAGCGGCGGGAGCTGCGTGGCCTGCGGGGCCCGCACCCAGCCCTGCTGCGCAGGCAACGCCTGCAATAGCGAGCTCGCCTGTTCCGCCAATGGCAACTGCGTTCTCTGTGGGGCACTGGCTCAGCCTTGCTGCTCCGGCGACACTCCTTGCCGCAACTCCCTGGTGTGTACCGACAAGACCTGCGTGCAGCCCAACGTCGACGGTGGGAGCGCGACGGCGACGGCCACGACGTACGACGCCGGAATCGCGACGTTCACGGCAATCGTGACAAACACGGAAACCATGACGTTGAGCAAGACCCACACGGCCGGGGCCACCCTCCTCAGGACCGGCACGAATACCAAGTCGCAGACTGCGAGCGAATCCGCAACCATCACCGCGACGGCGACGGCTACCACCACCACCGGACCGAAGTCCGACGCCGGGAGCGATGCCTCAACCAAGACGTCTCTCCGCACCAGCATCATCATCGGCACGGCTTCCGCCGTTTCCGCCGGCTTGCCTGCAATGCCCTAGATCATGTCAGCGCACCTTCAGCGAGTGCCCGCGCGAGCTGGCGAAACGCGGCCGCGCGGTGAGAGAGCCGGTTCTTTTCCTCAAGCGGGATCTCGGCCATGGTGCGCCCCAGAGACTCGATGAAGAACAAGGGATCGTAGCCGAATCCGCCCACGCCACGCGCGGACTCTAGCAGGCGGCCTTCGCACGCGCCCATGCGCACGAGTTCCAGATTGCGGGCCGGGTCGACGAACGCAGCGGCGCATCGGTAGCGAGCGGTGCGCTTCTCGGTCGGGACGCCAGCCAACTCGCGCAACATCTTCTGGTTGTTTCGCGCATCATCGCTGATATGGGAACCCTGAGAGGGTTCGCTTTGCCCTTCGGCCCCCACCTGCCTCCTCCTCCCCGCTCGCTTCGCTCGGCCTCGCCATTCCCTCCCGCGATGGTCCGCGGCGAGCAAAGCTCGCCCGCTCCCCACGCGACTAGGCTCGCCGCTCCATCGCGCCGAGTACACGCCAGGGGCTCCGTAGAGAGCATCCACTTCGATGCCCGAATCGTCGGCCAGGGACGGCAATCCAGTGGCGGCTGCTGCCTGGCGCGCCTTGGACAGGGCGTTGCCTTCGAAGCTGGGCTCGTCCTCGACGAGCGCGCACTCAGGCGCGACCTCGTCGATGGAAACCAGGTCCCAGGCCAGGCCCACATCGGCCAGCAGCACGCCGATCTCGCGCAACTTGTGCCGGTTGCGGCTGGCAACCACGACCCTCACGGGAGCCTGGCCGCCTGCAGAGCTTTCTGCTGGAGAGCAAAGAGCTGTTTCGCACCCACGCTCGCCAAGGTCACGAGCTTGGCGTAGTCGTCGGCGGAGAAGGGCTCTCCCTCGGCCGTGCCCTGGATCTCGATGAACTGGCCGGCGTCGGTCATCACGAAATTGAAGTCCACGTCGGCCGCCGAATCTTCTTCGTAGGACAAATCTAGGCGCGGCTCGCCTGCCACCAGGCCCACCGACAGCGCCGCCACCGCCCGGCGCAGGGGATCGTGGGCCAGCTTCTCGCTCTTCACCAACCGCCGCAGGGCCAGGGCCAGCGCGACCCATCGCCCGGTGATGGCCGCTGTGCGCGTGCCGCCGTCGGCCTGGATCACGTCGCAGTCCACGGTCAGTTGACGTTCGCCCATATGCGCGGTCCGCACCGCCGCGCGCAGGGCCCGGCCGATGAGCCGCTGGATCTCCTGGCCACGGCCGCCCGGATTGCGGCCGGAACGCGTATGGGTCGAGCGCGGGAGCATGGCGTATTCGGCGGTGACCCAACCCTTGCCCTGCCCCGCCAGGAAAGGCGGCACCTTGTTCTCGACGGTGGCGGTGCAGATGACCTTGGTCTCGCCGAACTCAACCAGGGCCGAACCTTCGGCGTAGCGGTTGCAATCCGGCGTGATACGGATGGCGCGCAATTCGTCAAGTCGTCGGCCGTCAGGGCGCATGGTGGGCAGGAGGATCCCTGTCCTCTGGCGCCCTGTCAACCAACACGCTCACGGCTGAGTCGGACCGGACCCACGTGACCAGCGTCACACTTGTAACCTCGGACAAGCGCGCCCTTGACCTTCATGTTGCAGGAATGTTGTAGATTGCCCGCCATGTCATCGACTCCGGATTCCGCCGACCGGCCGCTGGCGTCGGACCTGGCCGGGGCGAAACCTGCGCGACCGGCTCGGGGGCGCATGCGTCGACTGGCTGACCACGCCGACATCGTGGTCGCCGCGCTGCTGTGCTCTGCGCTGGCCGTGATTCTGTGGAGTCAGGGTGGCCAGGACGATTGCTACATCACCTACTGGGCGGCCCGAGCCCTGGCCGAACACGGACAGATCCTCAACTACAACGGACTGCGCCTGGAACAAAGCTCGTCGCTTTCGCTTGTCCTGGTCCTCGCGCTGGTCTACCGGCTCACGCCCCTGTCTATGCCCACCGTCGCGTACTGCGTCTCGCTGGGGGCCGGGGTGACGACCATGTTGCTGGCTGTGCGGGTCGGCCGGCGCATGGGCCTAGGCTCGCGCGCCGGTCTGGTGGCCGCCCTCGGCACCTTCGGCTGCTTCAGTTACTGGGCCACCAGCGGGATGGAAACCGCCCTGACCACAGCCGCTGCCCTTTGGTTCATCGACGAGTGCACCCGTGCGACAGAAGAGCGCAAGCGCTGGCACTGGCTGCACTTCGGGGCTGCGGCGTTCCTGTTTGCGGCGGCACGACCCGAGACGCCCATCTTGCTCGTCGGTCTTGTCCTGCTTTCCATCGTCCTCGCTCTGGTCTCGCGGCGGTCCGGGGCGCAGAGCGCGTGGCAGGCCCTCCGTCTCCCGATGGGCCGCGCGGCCCTGGCCATGGGTGTGGTGGGAATGCTGTTCGGATTTCGCAAACTGTACTTCCATGCCTGGTGGCCCAATCCCGCGCTCATGAAGGTGGGCGGGTTCAATGCCGAGGACGGAGCGCGCTACCTGTGGGACGTGGGACTCGCCTTCGGCGCATTTCCCCTGCTGCTCTTCGTGGCTGGCCTCGCGGTGCTGGTGATGCGGCGGGTGCGGGGCGCGGGCAATGCGACCGCAGAGCTGGTGGCCAGCCTGGGGCTGGCCCAGCTCACTTTCCTGGTGGCCAGCGGCGGCGACTGGATGGCAGGGGCAAGATTTCTGGCGCTCATCGTACCCTCCCTGGTTCTTGTTGGATTCTTGGCCCTGGAGCAATTCGCGCCGGCGGCGTCAGGGCGGGCCGGACTGGCGGCGCTCTACGCAGCGGCGAATCTGGTGTTCGCGCTCCAGCTTCTGCATCAGGGGGCGGTGGAAGGCCAGCCGTTGTGGACCATGGGCGGGCTCTTCGCCCGCTTCGATGTGCGGGTGAAAGACCCCCACCAGTTTTCACGGGTGGAGCTGCTCAACAAGATGCACCGCCGCGACGCCGTTACGGTCAGCGAGTTGTTGCCGATCGCGGACGCCCTGGTCGCGCAGGTGAAGACGCGGCCCCTCTACGTGATGACCGGGCAGGCCGGAATGACGGCCTACCATTTGGCGTCCAGGCATTTCGGCAAGGTCAACATCCTCGACTTGTGGTCGCTCACCGATCGTCAGCTCCTCGACTGCCTCCCCCGCGGCACTGTGTCGGCCGGCAAGTGGGGCACCTTCATCGGCCAGGATCGCCCGCTGAGAGAGCACGCGGAGATTACCAGACGCTGTGGGCTGCCTTTGCCCGACATCTTCTACAACGCGGTCCTAAACGACTTCCTGCTCCCGCTCTTTTCACAGCTCGACTACGTTGTCCTGTATCGCCAGGTGGGCCGGATCAAGAACTCCGAGGGGCAGAAATTTTTCCCCGGCGACGAGGAAGCCGACGGTTACGTCGCGGTCAGACGGGATCTAGCACTGGCAGCCGGCCTGCAGCAGAAGCCCGTCTGGCATTGGGATCTCAATCCACCGTAGCGCCACAACGTTACCACCACATGCTGGCGGCGATGGTGAACGTGTGCTTGTCGGGCTGAATGGGATTCCAAAGGGCGCCGGGCTGGCCATACGGGTAGGGCATGCCTGGCCACGGCCCCAAGGTGGAGTCCGTGTTCTTGAAGTACCAGCTTCCGTACCCATAGTACTGATATTGAATCATCACCTGCTCGCGTGTGACGAATGCCGTGTGAAAGATCAGCCGCGGAGACACAACCCAGAAGTCGTGAGTGCGGTCGCCCATGTTTGGCTGGACCGAGTCGAACCGAACACCGCCAGACATGAACGTCAGCGGCGCGTAGAGCCACTGTGTGCCCAATTTCAGCTTGCTCTTGCCCATCAGCGCCATCGCCGGCTCGTCCCTCGGGGCAAGGCCACCAATACGGTTGTACATACCGAAAACCTGTATGGTGAAGTCCGCGCCTTGTCCCCACCACTCCTGCGGCCGGAGGAGAAAGGCCGCCAAGCTGAAGGTGTATTGAAACCCGACGCTGTTGACCGTGCTGTAGCCATGACTGGATATTATGCCGCCGGCATAGTTGGCCCCGGTATAGTTGGCCTGGTACTGCCAGCCGCCTTGAGAGTGAAGGACCTCGATTGTGTCTGACAAGACACCCACGTTTGCCGTCTTGATGGAGGAGAAGCCGAGGTAGCCGTCGCCAAGCCATCCACCGTCCAGTCTCAGATCGACGCCCAGAATCCGCATGCGGCCATCCTTGGCTGCGTAGGACAAACCCGGGCTGGCATAGTCAGTGGGCTTCTGGGCCGAGGTGGGATCGTTCAGGTCGGTCCGCATCGCGTCCATGGTCCAGGTAAACATGCAGTGGCCTGTCAATGTGAGAACCTGAGCGAACACCCCGCCCACGTGGCCGTGGGCCAACATGGTTGTTCCCATCTGTGCGTGCCCAGGGAAAGGCTGCCACGATGGGTAGGGTTGCTGAGCCCACTGCTGCACATCCATCTTGGCGCCGCCGCCTCCCTCTGCAACGAGCCTGAAATTGTCGGCCAGGTCAAAATTGAATGTACCGGTGGCGCCGGCGATGCGCGTGCGGCCAATCATGTACGTGTCATAGGCACCGCCATCGTACTTGCCCATGGCGCCGTAGCGGTCCCCGAATACGCCCACGTTCCACACCATCATGCCGACGTCGCCGAGAGCGTCGGGAAAATTGAGAGTGACGAAAGCCCGGTCGATGCCGAGCTGGTCCTGCAGCTCGCGCCAGCCGCCCGACTTGATGTTGTAGCTGGCGATGGCCATGGTCATGGTCACGCGGTTATTCCCATACTGGAAGAGCATCTCGCCCCAGGGCCCGGGGTTGTTGTTGGTGAAGCTCCATGTGGTGTAGTTCGAATCGGGCGTCACCGGTGGGGCGTGGAACTGAATCCCGTGGCCGGACTCCGAATCCATGCTCAGCCGCATGGGACCGCGGAAGAAGCCGTGAAACCTAAAACCCCAAGTCGAAGTGGGCGCCTCGGGCAGCGCGGGCGGACCGTTCGAAGGACTAGCAACCGCGGTGGTCTGTGGCGAGAGTCCGAGCTGGGTGGTGTTTGCTCGACGCTTGGGCTGCGGGCTGGCCGTGGCGGCTTCCGGCTTGAGCGCGTCCGCCTCGCGGGGGGCGCCCGCGACCGCCGCTTCTGTCGCGCCGACACCCGCAACCGGGGCCACCGCAGCCGACGAGGTTTCGTCATCATTCGCTGCCGGAAAACCGGCTTGGGCAAACGCGGCCCTGCCCACAGCCAACCAAGTCACAAAGCTGAGGGAAGTGGAAAGCAGGCACGGGACATGTCGGTTTCTCGGAGGGGCGGTCGTCGTGGAGCGAGCCTGGTTGAGCATCCGCCCTGGTTGGGTCATTTCGCACATTTCCGACCTCCCTCACATCACCCCCAACTGCCTCTCTCGTCAAGTAGCAGCCCAATCAAGCGGAAGGCTCGCCACGATGGGCGGCCCTTTCGTCTCTCAGGGGAGGCTGATAGCCGACAGGCAGAACTTGAAATTGAGCCAGGCTTCTTCGGACAACAGCTGCAAGGCGAAGTAGTCGATCTTGGTGAAGTCGGTCAGGTGTGGAGCACCAGGGCTCCAGCAATCTTCGAAATCAGAGGGCCTCACGCTCGCCCCGGATCGGTAGTTGGCCACGCAATACGCCCGCTGGGCCGGATCGCCCGCGCGATGAGCGACCAGTCGGTAGTGGACGAGGTTGCCCCGGAATTCGAAGGCGATGCTCGAGCTTGCGCCGCCGCCCCAGGCTTTCTGATCTTCGCGCGTGTGCCACATCATGAGCACGCCCCAGTTGGTGTCCCAGTCGCACCTCTTGGGCAGGCCGGCCTCGTCCACGCAGGCAAGTTGGGGTGTCTTCCCGCTTGTGCATAGCGCCCCGTCATCAAAGTAGAGATGGTTGGCCGAGGCATAGGCGCGTTTCGAAAAGGTGGTCCCCGAACCGCGAAGAACTCGAATCGGGCCCGTGGCACCGCCGACCAGCTCCCCGTTACGACCGATGGTCAGGCGGCGCGGGCCAGGCGGTGCAGGCGCAGGCGCGTCGTCCGCTGCGGCAGACGCGGCCCAGGCGCCAGGCCCCAGCTCGGATATGGCGGCGGGAGTCTCAGGCGTCGCATCGAGGCTCTTTGCCCTCGCGAAGTAGGCGAGATTGCGAGCCGCGCTCTTCCTGTTGGGAGCGCCTCTCTTGCGCTCAGCGCGAGCCGACGAACCTGGGGCAGCGGCCGATTCTGCCGCGGTCTTCTCCGAGCTCTCGGTCGCAACGGCCTGCACGAGCGTGGCCTGCGCCCCTGGGGGGACGACCAAGTCGCCCATCACCACACTGGCCGTGGTCGTGTCCACGTCGAGCCTATGTCCAGCGCGCACCGGGGTGGGGTCGTGCAGCGGATCGCCGCTTACCATCACTTCCCCATCTTTCACCCCCAAGCTGAAATGGCCTGGCCCGGGCGCCCAATCCACCTCGAAGCGAGTGCCGGTCACCCGCGTGTGCAAAGGCCCGGTCAGCACTTCCCAGCGACACCCAGGACGGTGAACCACGGACAGACCCGCGTGGCCACTCGCCAGCGCCAGCTGAGCCCCGCGCCAGAAACCCAACCCGCGCACCCGGCCGGAACTGCCCTGCCCCAGCGTGATGCGCGTGCCGTCGTCAAACGCGACTACGCACACGCGATCTGCAGGAACCGACAGACTGCCATCCGAGGCCGGCGAGCAGCCCTGTGCTTGCCATCCCAGGGTACGGCCCGCTGCGATCCAGAGGACCAGGCCCGCCAGGGCTGGAACAGCCAAAACCCACCAGCGCCGTCGCAGAAAGCTTGGCCTTCCCGCAAGGGCCCGTTCGATCTCGGCCCATTGCCGGAGATCGGCAGGCTGCTCCCCTGCCGCGCGCGCGGCGAGGTCACCCAGGGCGTGACAGCGGACCTCGCCCGCGTTCAATGAATCTTGTGGTTTGGTCAACTGGTCCCTCCCTGGCTGAGCAGACCCGCATATTGCGCGAGGGCCGGCTCGGATTTCATGCGCGAGTCGACCCGCAGAGCGAGACGAGCTAGGCGCCGCTTGACGGTGGAGAGGCTCATTCTGTGAGCGGCTGCCACGTCGTTCATTTCCATCTTCTCGACGAACCGGGCGACGAACAGCGAGCGATCCTCTGCGCCCAGGCTGTCCAGCAGCCGGTACAGCGCGCGCACCGCCTCGCGCGCCTCGTCTGCCGCGCCGAGCGCGACGGTGCCGGGCCACTCGTCGCTCGAGTTCAGGCCCACAATCGCCCGAATGCGACGGCGCCTGGACTCGTTGCGAGCCACGCCCAGGGTGACGCCGATGATAAAGCCCGGCAGTGCAGCAGGCTCGCGCAGTTCATCCAGACGCTTGAACACCCGCATGAACGCCTCCTGGCAGACATCAGGGTGATCGGGTCCCGGCCCGAAAAACCGCCTCACCAATCGCTGCACCAGGGGTGCGTATTTCTCCCAGATGGCCTGGCAAGCCCGTCGGTCACCGCCGCGCGCCGCACGCACGAGCACCCCATCGCCGCCGTCCGGTTCATCGGAGGCAAGCTGCGACGGGAAGGGGGAACGCACCATGGGACGAAGCACCGCTTGCATGCCATCCTGTCGAAGATCGGTTGCTTGTGCAATGCCGCCGAGCCGCAGATGTCGCAGGGGGGTGCCATCCGAGCCCGGCACGATGTCAACTCCGCGTGGGTTGAAGTTCGTGCTGTTCTCCGGGGTTTCAAATCGTGTTCGGCGAACGAACGACAAATGGAGAGTGCAATCCATTTTCAGTCTTCCTCGCTCCTCGTCGTTCACCCTCGGGCTGTGCGAGCCCCAACAACTCCCGGCCGATTCGCGCCAACTTGTGCAATCGACTGAACACAGTTCGCCTTGTGATCCCCAAGCTCTCGGCGATCTCGACTTGCGACATGCCATGGACGTAGTGCATGACCGCGACAGTGGCGCCCGCCTCGCCACAGCGCTCCAGCACGGCGGCCACAAATTCGCGATCCGCGTGCCACCCTTCCATCGATCCCGCCCACGGAGGCCGCACCCGCAGGGACACGGCCGCGCGGGTGTGAATCTTGAGCTTGCCGATCTGATTCAGACAAACATTGGTCGACACACGGTACAGGTAGCGGCGACCATCGTCGTCGTTGGAAAAACGCGGCCCCCGAGCGAGCACACGCACGAACACCTCCTGGGTTGCGTCTCGAGCCGCCGCCGGAGACTGCAACATCCGCCGACAGTGGCCGTAGATCGCGGGTGCGTACTTCTCATAGAGGGCAGCCAAGTCAATCTCGCTGTCAAGTCTCGCACCGGCACTCGCGAGAAGTTCCGAACCGGTGGGTGCGGGACAGATGTCGCTTTTCGCGAGACTGGCTTGGGTTCCGCCTGCCATCATGATGACTCACAGGGGCGGGGTGGCGTTGCGGACCAGGTCGAGGAAGTAGGACTGGAACCAGACGCCGGCTTGGGGTGCGTTGGGCGCGCTTTCGCTGGATGCACATTCCGCATCGAAACGCGGCTGCGACG
>Ga0182021_10010386_pt1 | contig 11043 bp, 9 predicted proteins | sample 612E3MmetaG_FD_120493 | JGI IMG/M metagenome (GOLD analysis project Ga0182021, IMG submission 120493) | Permafrost microbial communities from Stordalen Mire, Sweden - 612E3M metaG (Illumina Assembly) | ecosystem: Environmental > Terrestrial > Soil > Wetlands > Permafrost | place: Sweden...
CGATGCTCAGGTTCCCCGGCGTTGAATAGACGCCCACGGAGGCATGGATCGCGTCGACGCCGGCCGCGACGAGGCGCGGTGCAAGCCGTTTCATGAATCCCAGGTCGTAGCCGCCGCGGATCATCTCGTCCGCCGAGACCCGGATGATGACGGGGAAAGCGGGACCGACCGCCTCCCGGACGGCCGAGAGGATTTCCAGCACGAAGCGCGACCGGTTCTCCTCGGAGCCGCCATATTCGTCCGTTCTCTGGTTGGAGAAGGGGGAGAGGAACTGGTTGAGGAGATAGCCGTGGGCGCCGTGGATCTCGACGGCGTCGAACCCCGCCTTTTTCGCCCGCGCGGCCGCCCGGGCGAAGGCATCGATCACCGCGGCGATCCGCTCCCGGCCCATCGCCTCGCAGGGCTGGCCAAGGACGACGCTGGGGATGGCGGAAGGCGCTTCTGGGATTCCGCCCGCTGCCGCTTCGAAGGTTTCGCGTCCCGCATGGTGGAGCTGGAGGGCGATCTTTCCGCCTTCTGCGTGGATTGCCGCGGTGAGTCCGGCGAGGCCGGGAATGAACGCATCGCTCCAGGCGCCGATCTCGTTGGGGAATCCCTTTCCGCGCGGATCGACGGCGCAGATCTCCGTGATGATGAGTCCCGTGCCGCCTTTTGCCCGCCTTGCGAGATAGGTGATCAGACGGTCGCTAACCGTGCCGTCGGCGTTTCCATAACCGGTTCCCATCGCGGGCATTACGGCCCGGTTCTTCAGGGTCATACCGTTGATCGTGACGGGGGAAAAGAGGTGTTCCAGTTTCATGGCGCCTCCAGAATGGTGTTTTCTCATGTGTGCGTGAAAAATGTACTATCATTGCCTTTCCGGGAAGGGCAATGAAACGCAAGGGGGAGAATCCGCTACGGGGACCGGGGAATGGATAGCATTGGGGGCGGCCGCCCGTCAAGAGGAATCCGCCCGCCATAAAAAAGGCCCTCCGGCGCTGTTTACAGACGCCGGAAGGCCCATTCAGGTTTTTCTGCGGATCTAAATCCTACAGGGGTTTTACATTCTCCGCGGCCGGGCCTTTTTTGCCCTGCGCGATGTCGAAACTGACACGCTGGCCCTCGGCCAACGTCTTGAACCCGCCGGCCTGGATGGCGCTGTAATGAACGAACACATCGCCGCCCTCGGACTTCTCGATGAAACCGAAGCCCTTCTGCTCGTTGAACCACTTCACTGTACCTTCTGCCATAATATGCATCCTCCTTTCCTTAAATTCTTTTCAAGTCGGATGAACACGATGGCAAAAACAACTTGACCGTCAAGACTCTTTTGAGAACATGACGGCCGGCCTTGCACTTCAAAATGTCTGTATCCAACTCTGCACCCTGCGGCTTCGCCTGAAGCCAAGATGCGACGCCCTTATAGGAGGGTTCAGGCCCGATGTCAAGCTTTATTTTTTCATGCTCGAATATTCACCTGTAATAAATTCTCCTTGACATGCAAGACTCCTTTCCGTATCCTCAATCAACCAAAAAAGCAAGTTCTTATAGATACTTTCAATGTCTGCTCGCATTTATCGGAAGGAGAAAAAACCAATGGAGGATCCAAGGGAGAGACTGGTCGCATCGATCTCGACGGAAGAATTGGAGAGAAGATGGAAGGCGGCCCGTGAATGGATGAAGGAGGAAGGCGTCGACTATCTGCTCATGCGAAATGATGAGGAGTACTTCGGCGGGTACGTGAAGTGGTTTACCGACGTCCCGGCACGGCACAGCTATCCCTTCACGGTCATCTTTCCCCAGGATGACGGGATGACCACCATCACCAGCAGTCCCCCAACCGAGCCGGGACCCAAGGCATGGGCCTTGCGCGGCGTAAAACAGAGATTAGGGGCGCCTTACTATCCCTCCCTGAATTACACCGGCGTCTATGATGCCGAATTGGCGGTCGGCGTCTTGAAGGAGAAGATCGGGGCGACCGTGGGTGTCGTGGGCAGATCGTTCTTCCCTGTTCCCTTTTACGAGTATTTGACGCAACATCTGCCGACGACGCGTTTTATGGATGCAACGGATGCGATCGATCATCTCAAAGCGATCAAATTTCCGGAAGAGATCGAGCTCATTCGGCGGACCGCCGAGATTCAGGACCTGGCCCTCGACCACGTCAAGAAGAGCCTCAAACCGGGGATAAGAGAACTCGATCTCTATGCCGAGGCTCACTATATCTGCACCCGCTTGGGCTGTGAACGCGTACAGATCCTGACCTGCTCTTATCCTCCCGGCGAACCTTCGGGGTTCAACCAGCGTCATTTCATGAACCGGGTGATCAAGGAGAAAGACCATTTTGTCATCCTGATCGAGGGAAACGGCCCCGGGGGGTATTATACGGAGATCGCCCGCCCCTTTTCCCTGGGCGAACCTTCTCAAGAGACCCGGGACACCTATGCGGTCGTCCTGGAAGCAGAAGCGGTCACCCTCAATTTATTGAAGCCGGGGGCGGATCCGAAAGAGATCTGGGACGCCCATAACGCCTTCCTTTGGAAAAAAGGACTCGCACCGGAGGGAAGGCTCCATGCGCACGGCGAAGGGTACGACCTGGTGGAAAGACCGGCGATCCGCTATGACGAGACGATGATCCTCCGACCGGGGATGAACCTCGCCGTCCACCCCGTCGGGAAAAGCAGGAATGTCTGGACAACGCTTTGTAACAATTATTTGATTGCGGAAAGCGGCGTCGGCCCGTGCCTGCACAAGACTCCGAAAGAGATGATCATCCTGTAAAGGTGAGGGAAGGGAATCATGTACGTTCTGATCTCAGACCGGGATGCAGGCGAATACAAGAAGGCATTGGCCCCCATTTTCCCGGAAATCGAATTTCACACGGTCACCCGGGAAGCGGATATCCAAGATCATGTTGAAAAGATGGACGTCCTCGTCACCGTCTACCGTGTATCCGACGAATTGCTCAAGCAAGCCGTTAAGCTCCAGTGGATACAGGTCATGACCGCCGGCGTCAATTACATCCTCGATCGTCCCTCGCTGAAAAAAGAGGTCATCGTGACCTCCTGCCGCGGGATCCACGGCCCTCAGATGTCGGAGATGGCGGTTCTGCTGATGCTTGCCTTGAACAGGGACTTTTCTCAGGTCGTGCGGAACCAGGATCGAAGGCAATGGGAACGCTGGCCGGGGAAGCTCCTCTTTCAGAAACATGTCGGGATCTTGGGGATGGGGGTGATCGGAGAGGCGATCGCCGATAAGTGCAAGTGCTTCGGGATGACCGTCTCGGGGATCGATATCGTCGAGAGAAAAATCGACTCCGTTGATGCCTTTTATCATCCCGACAAACTTTTAGAAGTGGCGGGGCAAGTCGATTATCTGATCCTGGTGGCGCCGTCGACGCCCGAAACTCACAAGATCGTGGGATCGAAGGTCCTCTCCCGCATGAAACCGGCCGCATACTTGATCAATATCGCCCGGGGGGAACTGGTGGACGAGGAGGCCTTGATCAAGGCCCTGGAGAGCGGAATGATCGCCGGCGCCGCCCTGGACGCGCTCCCCGTCGAGCCGCTGCCCGCCGATCACCCTTTGTGGAGGGCGAAGAACATCATCATCACGCCCCATGTGGGGGGGATGAGCGACATTTACTGTGAGCAGACCTTGCCGATCATCGAGGAGAACCTCCGGCGGTTCATTCGGGGCGAGAGGCGGAACCTGATCAATTATATCGAAAGATAATATCCTTGACACCCATGGAAGTACATTATACGTTTTTAAAAACGGATTTTTTTACAAGTGTTCATCGCCATCCATTGAGTGGGGAAACCTTATTGCGTCGATCCGGATGGGCTGATCATCGGGGGGAGGGTAAAGCGTCGTGAGGTCGGTGAAGATCTGCTGCAGTCTCTTCTGGCTCCTCTTTTCCGTGGTGATATCCCGTGAAGCCTTCCGCCTCCCCATGGGCGAAATGAGGGACCCCGGTGCCGGCTTCTTCCCCCTGCTGATCGGTCTGGTGACCGGTCTGCTTGCCCTCATCGCCCTGGTCCAGTCCCTCAGGGAGAAGAAGGAGATCAATGAGGCGACGGCGCCCCGCTCCACTGAGCCCTTCCGCTGGTGGAATCTTGTCGTCATCAGCGCGGCCCTGATTGCCTATGCCTTGACCCTCACGACGCTGGGCTTTGTGATCAACACCTTCTTGTTCATGCTGATCCTGTTGAAGGTCATCGAACCCCAGACCTGGAAAAAGGCCGTACTGGCCTCGTTGATCACCGCTGTGACATCCGACCTGTTCTTCAACGTCCTCCTGGGGGCCCAGATTCCCTCGGGAATTCTCGGTTTCTAAGAGGCAAAAGCTTGCCATGGACATCCTCCGCGATCTTATGTTCGGTTTCAGCGTAGCAATGCTCCCCATGAACCTCCTGTACTGTTTCATCGGGGTCCTCGTGGGGACGCTCATCGGCGTTCTGCCGGGGATCGGCCCCCCGGCGGCCCTCTCGCTGCTCCTGCCGGCCACTTTCCATGTCCCTCCGGTCTCGGCGGTCATCCTGCTGGCGGGTATCATGTACGGCGCGATGTATGGGGGATCGACCACATCAATCCTCGTGAACATTCCCGGAGAAGCGGCCTCGGTGGTCACCTGCCTGGACGGGTATAGAATGGCGTTGCAGGGCAGGGCGGGAGCGGCCCTGGGCATCTCCGCCTTCGGGTCGTTCATCGCCGGAACGGCCAGCATCTTTTTGCTCATCTTCCTCGCACCGACCTTGGCACAGTTCGCCCTGAGGTTTGGTCCCCCGGAATATTTCTCCCTCATGATTCTGGGGCTGAGCATCCTGGTCTATCTGGCAAAGGGCTCCATCGTCAATGCGCTGATCATGGTCTGCTTCGGCCTCCTGCTGGGGACGGTCGGGCTGGACCCGATGACGGGGGTACCCCGGTTCGTCTACAAGATCACTACGCTGATGGATGGCATCGGACTCGTTCAAATCGTGATCGGACTTTTCGGCGTGTCCGAGGTCTTCCTCAACGTGGAAAGGACCTTCAAGCAGGAGATCCTCAAGACGAAGATCCGGGGACTGTTGCCCAACCGGGAGGACTGGAGGCGAAGCATCGGCCCCATCGGAAGGGGCACGGTCATCGGTTTCTTCCTCGGGGTCATCCCCGGGATGAGCGTTGTCATCCCAACCTTCATCTCCTACACCCTCGAGAAGAGGCTCTCCAAACATCCGGAGAAGTTCGGCACCGGGATGATCGAAGGCGTTGCCGGTCCGGAGGCGGCCAACAACGCGGCCTCCTGCGGGACCCTGGTCCCCATGCTGAGTCTCGGCATCCCGACCGGCGCGGCCACGGCGCTGCTGCTCGGGGCCTTGATGATCCACGGCTTGCGGCCGGGTCCCCTTCTCATCACGGAATCGCCCGAAGTCTTCTGGGGCGTGGTGGCCAGCCTCTACGTGGGGAATGTCATGCTCCTGATCCTCAATCTTCCCCTGATCCCACTGTGGGTCAAGATCCTGAAGATCCCGTACCATTACCTGTTCCCGTTGATCCTGCTGTTCTGCATCATCGGTTCCTATACGACCAACAACAATCCGTATGATATCATCATCATGATCATTTTCGGCGTGATCGGCTACGTGATGAGAAAGCTCGACTACGAGGCGGCGCCGCTGGTGCTGGCCCTGGTTCTGGGGCCGATCATGGAAAACGCCGTTCGTCGCTCCCTGGTCATCTCGGACGGAGATTTCACGGTCTTTTTCACCCGGCCGATCTCCGCGTTTTTCCTGATTGCGGGGCTGTTGATCCTTTTTTCGCCCCTCCTTCTGAAAAAGACGAGGGTCAGCGCGGAATTGCGTGCCGGCGAAGAGTAGCCGCCGGCATAGGCTTGGGAATGAAACAAACCACTTAAGGAGGTGTTTTATGAAGATCAATAGACTCGGAACCTGCATCTGCCTTTTTGTCTTGGCCGTCTGTGTCCTCGGCACTACCCCCGCGGCGGCGCAGGACTATCCGAAAGGTCCCATCCAGTTGGTCGTCCCCTTTTCCTCCGGCGGCGCCACCGACATCTTCTGGCGGACCCTCGGAGAGCAGTTCTCGAAAAATCTCAAAGCGAACATCGCCATCGTCAACAAGCCGGGCGGAGGAGGGATCGTCGGGATGTCCACCGTCGTGACCGCCAAGCCGGACGGCTACACCCTCTGTGCGGGAAACTCCGATACGCTGGACATCACCCCCCTGTTCACCAAGGATCTCCCCTTCGACACGATCAATGACCTGACCTATATGGTCAAGGTGGCCAACTTCCCCCAGACCCTTGTGGTCCGGACGGACTCCCTATTCAAAACGCTTGATGACGTCATCGCATTCGCCAGGACGAATCCGAAAAAACTCAAGGCCTCCACTCCGGGATTTGGAACCAATCCTTACATGGCCCTTCAACTTCTCAATTACGATGCCAAGGCGGAAATCGTCCCGGTGAACTTCACGGGCGGCGGCGAGAACGTCACGGCCGTTCTGGGCGGCCACGTCGATCTCGGCGCGGTTGCTTTGCCGCCGGTCAAATCGCAGGTTCTTGCCGGGAAAATCCGCATCCTGGCCATCTTTTCGAAGGAGCGGCATCCTCTCTATCCGGACATCCCCACGGCCTATGAAAAAGGATACAGGCAGACCCTCGTCGACACGGGGATGGGCATCGTGGGACCCAAGGGCCTTCCGGCCGAGGTCATCAAGAAGTGGGAGCAAGTCGTTCAGACGACCTTGAAGGATCCGGCGGTCATCTCGGCCATCCATAAGTTCGACTTTGTGCCGGATTACCAGACGGGTGATCAATACAAGAAGGAGATCGTGGACGAATTTGCCTTGTTCAAGAAAATTATAAGCCAGTCCAAATAGGCCGGGGAGGTGTGGAAATGGGTGACGGGCATCCGGCAAAGACGGCAAGATCAGCGGAAGAGGAGATAAAGGAAAAACTGGCGCTGGCCTGCCGGATACTGGGGACCGAGGGACATGACGACATGGATCTCGGCCATGTGAGCGTCCGGTCGCCGGACGATCCGGATCGGATGATCATCAAAGGAAAAGGACTCTGCCTGAGCGAGATTCATGAGGACGATCTCGTAACCGTCGATTTCAACTACCGGAAGATCGACGGCCGGCGGGATCCCCACGGAGAAATCCCAATTCACATTGAAATCTACAGGGCCAGAAAGGATGTCCATAGCATCGTACACACCCACCCCCTGTATGCGACGGCATTTTCCGCCACGGAACAGATTTTGAGGCCGGTCAACAACGAGGGGGTGCTGTTCGCGAAACCTCTGCCGTATTTCGACGAGGAGACGGACCTGATCTTTGCACCAGCGCAGGGGACTTCCCTGTCCGAAAAGTTAGGCGATGCGAAGGCCGTCATCATGAAAAATCACGGGATCACCGTGGTGGGGGAAAGCATCGAACAGGCCACAGTCAATGCATATCTCTTGGAAAAGACGATCAAGACCCTCTTTGTCGCAAAGGTGTTCGGCGAGCCCAAATGGACCGACGATGACGAGGCCGAGAAGAAAGCGGACCATATCTTCAGAGGAAACAGAATTCAGGCCATCTGGGATACGCTCGTCAGGCAGCTCGAACTCCGGGAGAGGCCGCTGCGCATCCTGGAGGCGCTTCTTTTGCAGCCGTTTTCGGGATAATCGGCGCACCGGAGGTGCGGCTGCAACCATACGAACATTCTGAAGGAGGGAATCATGAAAGAGGCCATTCGCAATTTCGGTCGGGGAAACGGGGCGGACGTTGTGGGTTTTGCCGCGATCGAGGATTACCGCTCTCCGCGAACGCCGGATCCCCGGACGCTGCTTCCCGGGGTCCGCTCGCTGGTGGTCCTGGGTTATCGTGAGCTCGAGGGAGGGCTCGAATCGGAGAACGAGCGGATCCGGATGATGTCGCGTCTGGCGATGATGAGTCATGGGACCCGGAACAACTATCTGCTTGCGAAATTCATCGAGGACCGGTTCCGGGCGAAGGCGGCGCCGATCGCCCCCTCCTATCCGCTGAACATGGCTGCTCCCTTCATGGGCGTCGTCGCCGATCTCTCGCTCCGGCACGCGGCCGTCGCGGCGGGCCTGGGCGTCTTCGGCCGCCATAACCTCGTCATCCATCCCCGTTACGGGACGCGGCTCATCTTCACCGCCTGCCTCACCGATCTGCCGCTCGAATCCGATCCCCCGGTTCAGGACGAGCTTTGCAACCGGTGCAATCTCTGCGTCGAGGCCTGCCCGGCAAAGGCGCTGGATGAGGAGGGGAAAACAGACCCGATGAAATGCCTCCGGGTTTCGCAGCCCAACGGTATCGGTGGCGCGATCGCCTATGGCAAGAAGTTCATCGGAGCGGCGCCCGAGACCCAGAAGGAGCAGCTCATCAATCCGCGGTTCTTCGAACTCTATCAGGCCTCCTTCATCGGTTTTGAGTACCACTGCTTCCGGTGCGTAACCGCCTGTCCGGCCTGCCGGTAAGCGCCGTCGCCCGGTATCTCCGGAAAAGTAGGAAAGCGGGCAAGAGGGAGACCGTTTGGGCCACCAGGGCAGCGGATCATGAGCTATGATTTTCGCCGAAAATCCGGACAACTGTGAACGGGCAGGAGATAGCGGTTGTGGTAGCGACAGATACCGGCATCCCCTCGGCTGCACCCGTGGACGGAACTCAAGGCATTGATTCCCTTGAAGACCCCTTCCAGCATGAGGGCGTCGTTATCGAAGTGTTCACAGTCTCCGCACCGCACCCCGCCTGATCGGTTTCCGGCGCCGAACAGCAACCCTTGTAACGTTTTCATAAGGCGCCTGATCCGATCACCTTCCGGCCATCCGCAAAAAAGTTGCAGTTTAAAGAGGTATACAAGAGACGGGGGTATAGCCGGACGCCTGACCCGGAGTTGTGCGTTCGGGGAGCGGCGGGTTAAGATGTAGAATCCCATGGCCATTTCCCCTGACTCCCGGTTCACCGGTTACCTTAAAGGCGATCTCGACATAATTGACACCTCCTCTTTATCTCCAATCGTCTGTTCAATCGGTGCCGCAGGTAAACTCTGGGAGGAGTGCATGCACATGCGGGCGCTCCCGAATGGAGCCCCAGACGCCCCGATGGCAAGGCGAACTGCGTCGCCATCGGGCGGCTGGGGCGGTTGGTCAAGGGTGCCCTTAAACCTTCATCCAATAATCCGCAAAGACGACTGCGGACAGGAAAATGCCCAGGGGGATATTGACCAGGACGCCGATGGTAAAGGCCCAGAAGGGCTTCATCCCGAAGGTGAACATCTCCTTGAAACGGGTGGAAAGGCCGATGCAGAGGAAACAGAGGACGAAGGCCCAGGAGCGGAGATTCTTGATTGGTGCGATCACGTTGGGATTCAGGACACTGCTTTCCCAGTTCGTGCTGGCGGCGAGCTGACTGATCGCCGCGATCTGACCCGGATCGGTGACCTTTGCATTGAGCGCCTTCAACTCACCCCCCGCCAGGACCCCCTTGAAGGTCAGGGTCTTTTTCGCCGGATCAACGGCCAGACGATCGGCAAATTCCGGCGGCACCTGGAACTGCGAGAAATCCGCCTTGTAATCCTTCCCCTTGAATTTCCCCTCCCAGTTGGCCTTGCCCAGATAGTCGGCGGGCATCGAGAGGAGGCTGACGATAATGGAGGCGGCCAGAAAGCCGATGACGAATTTGGGAAACCGCTCCCAGATGATCCCGGCCCCGACGGCGCTTTTCTTTTCCCCCTCGCCCTTTTCCCAGAACATGACCGAGACGAAGGCCAGGATGAGGCACCAGATCCCGATCCAGATGTCCCGGCCGATGACCTTCATCAGGGTGAAGGTTTGGATCACCGCATCGCCGAAGCGGGTCGCCAGTTCAGCGGCCACGGCAAAACCGGCCGCATCGGCAAACTCCGATGAGCCGATGATGGCGCCCGCCACGCCGGGGGAGATGGTGTTCGGAACGAGCTGCTTCATGGCGAAGGAGAGGACGAAGATCATGACAATGGCCCAGACCGTGACGATGGCGATGGTAATCGAGATGTGTTCTTTCTTGGCCTTCACCGCGCCGCCTACGGCAATGGCGGCGGAGACGCCGCAGATGGCGCCGCCGACGCCCAGGACCGCGCCGAACTGGGGTTCCAGTTTGAAGATCATCGTCGCGGCCAGGTAAATCGCAAGCCAGGTGCAGACGGAAATGATGGTGGCCTGCATCAGGGCGGCGGGCCCTGCCTTGAGGATCAGGGTCACAGGCAGGGTCGCCCCCAGAAGCACGATACCGGTTTTGATGTAGTATTCCGTCCGGAGGGAGACCTTCATCCAATCGGGAATCTTCCAGATGTTGGAGATGATCAGGCCGATGATGAGGGCCAGAAGCGGGGCCTCGATGCTGAAGTCGATCATGAACTTCAGGCCGGCGAGGTAAAAAATGATCAGGGCGCCGACAAAAAGGATAATGAATCCGGGGATGAACTGGCTCAGCTTGTGGCCCATGAGCTTCATGGAGAAACTGAAGATCACGCCGAACACGATAAAGACGGTCAGATAACCGCCAAAATTGGTCGCCAGATCGGCCCAGACCTTTCCAAAATCACTCACCCTGCCGGGAACGACGGCCCATCCTTTGATCGATGTGCCGGACCATAAAGCAATAATTGCTACAAGAACAATACCGAGACCAAGCCATACCGACCACCAATCTTCCGTCTTCCAGAGTTTCTGAAAACCGTTGTCTTTCATTTGCCTCTCCTTCCTAGACGATCCGTCTCATGGTTGGGGGTGACGCACCCAGTTTGAAGATCCCGACTTCACGCATTAAAAACTTGAAAGAACCTGGTAGAATCCCGGATTGGGAAAAAAATTCACTAGATCCTACAACACAATCTGCAAAAAAAAAAGATTTATCAGAGGCCCTGCATTTTTCATTTGGAATAAGGTGCCAAAATCGATATAGGTCATGCTGTGGTTTTCCCCGATCCATATCACATCAGAGCGAGGCAACAAAAGATATGGCACCATTGATCAACGGTCATTCCCATGGCGACGCCGAAACCCTTCC
>Ga0182021_10010387_pt1 | contig 11042 bp, 9 predicted proteins | sample 612E3MmetaG_FD_120493 | JGI IMG/M metagenome (GOLD analysis project Ga0182021, IMG submission 120493) | Permafrost microbial communities from Stordalen Mire, Sweden - 612E3M metaG (Illumina Assembly) | ecosystem: Environmental > Terrestrial > Soil > Wetlands > Permafrost | place: Sweden...
CGATGCCGAAATAGATTTTGTGCGGCGTTTCGCGCCTATTGAAGTGGTGGGAAGAAAGCTGATGTATGAACTTGGCATGGTCAACGCGATCAAGCAGGCGCAGGCGCGCGGGAAGTAAATCTATTTCTTAGAAATTATCTGCGGAAAAGTTATGTTCTTCATTGATGGATTTTATTTGTTGACTCGCCACTTTTGATAGAACATTTTTAAATTAATTTTTAGAAATTAATTGTTTCTTGCACCTACAAAGGTTTAGTATTTGTCAGTCGTTAAAATTGAGGATTATCGGTTGAAAGATGCAACTTGATGCTGGGGGAAAGCTATCATTTATAAAAAACTTGCATCTCAAAACCGGACACTAATTATATATTAAAAAGCTATTCTTTAGCACCGGCTTCTTTGAGAAGTTTTACTATATCGTCATAACCTTTTGATGCTTCCGTCAAAGCCGTCACACCATCACTGCTCTTTATATTGACATCTGCCTTGGCCGCCAGCAATTCCCGCACGACTTCAGTATATCCATAGCGAGAAGCTTCAATTAATGCCGTGCAACCTTCATTGTCTTTGACATTTACATCCGCCCCGGCTGCAATTAATTCTTTTATCACTGCAAGGCTGCCAAAACGGGACGCCCCCATCAGAGCCGTTCTGCCGTTCTTGCCACTCCTGATATTTACGTCTGCTTTGGCTGCAATTAAAGCTTTTACGACCTCAACATTGCCCACCGGGTCCTTATTCGCTATTTCCATTTTGCCTTTCATGTCAGTCACAACCAAACCCGTATGGCCGTAACCGGATGCCAGCATTAATGCCGTGACGCCGTCCTTGTTCTTGGCATTTACATCCGCCTTAACTGCAAGCAGCTTTCGTACAATCTCCAAGTGGCCAGAACTCGACGCTTCCATCAGTGCCGTTTTTCCGTCCTTGTTTCTGGCATTTACGTCTGCCTTTGCTGCAAGTAGCTTTCGCACCTCCTCGATATTACCTTGGCGGGACTCACTAATCAGCGCTGTGTTGTCGTCCTTGTCTCTAACGTTCACATCCGCCTTGGCCGCCTGTAACAATCGGACTACCTCCACATTGCCATTATACGCCGCATTCATCACCGCTGTGTTGCCGTCTTTGTTCTTGGCATTCACATCCGATTTGGCCGCCAGCAACGCCCGCACTATTTCGACTTGGCCATTCGCCGACGCAACCATCAGCGCTGTGTTACCATCATTGTCCTTTGCATTCACATCAGCTTTGGCTTCCAGTAACGCCCGCACTATTGCGATATTGCGAGTCCCCGAGGCAGCCATCAGCGCCGTGTTGCCATCCTTGTCCCTGGCATTAACATCTGCCTTGGCTGCAAGCAATGCCCGCACTATTGCTTTGTTATCTTCTCGTGACGCAATAATCAGTGGTGTGCTACCGTCCTTGTCATTGGCATTTACATCCGCCTTGGTTGTAAGCAGTTCCCGCACAACCGCAGCGTGGCCAGAACTCAATGCATCTATCAGCGCCATACTGCCATCATTACTCTGGGCATTCACATCTGCCTTGACTGCCAACAGCGCTCGCACAACCTCAACGTGGCCATTCGCCGACGCAACTATCAGTGCCGTATAGCCATTCTTGTCCTTGGCATTTACATCTGCCTTGGCCGCAATGAGGGACTTAACCTTCGCAAGGTCACCGTTACCAGCTGCAGCAATCAATCCCTCCTCCTGTGCCCAAGACGTTAACGTAAATCCGCCTAGTGTCAGACATCCGATCAAGAAAATAACTTGCACCCACTGAATGGTCTTCTTTTTCATTCTTAGATTCTCCCTTTTCACATTGGGTTTGGTTTACTCAGACAACAACCAATATTCAAACGCTCAACTTCTATGAGTATATAATATCGAAGATTACAAAAAAATCTTTACGTTTCAATTAAGCATAAAGTCATATTTAAAAAAATATTGGCAGAATGAGACCATGCTTTTAGGTGTCACCTTATTTAAAAACAGCTAAATCCGCTTTTTTCTAAACCCACACAATTACAGTTTCGTCTATTGTATTTTCCGAATGGTCTTACTGGCGCCGCTATCCGTCACATAAAGGCTAGTCCCATCTGTGGTAATGCCTTCAGGGTAACTAAAGCTAGCCGCGCTGATGGGACCATCTGGGTGTCGGCATGGACTTGCGATGCCGTAATTCTTCGCCCTTCCAGCTATTGTCGTAACAATCCCTGTATCTATAGCGATCTTCCGGATGATACTGTTACCGCTATCCACAACATAAAGATTAGTACCGTCTGTAGTGATACCTCTAGGGTCATAGAAGCTAGCTGTAACCCCGACCCCATCGGCAAATCCGTATTTTTTTGCCGTCCCTGCTAACGTAGTTACCTCTCCTGTAGCTATAACTATCTTTCGGATGGTATAATTCATGTTATCAGTAACATAAAGGTTTGTCCCATCTGTTGTGATGCTATGAGGGCTATTGAAACGAGCCATTGAGCCAGTTCCATCAGCAAAGCCTTTCTGTTTTGGCTTCCCTGCAATCGTCGTTACTACCTTTGTGGCTATAACGATCTTCCGGATAGTATCATTACCGTAATCCGCGACGTACAGGTTGGTACCGTCTGTAGTGATGCCAGTGGGATATCCGAAGCGAGCCATTGCTCCGGTTCTGTCGGCAGAACCTTGTTGCCCTGTCGTTCCCACTATCGTCATTACTGCGCCAGTGGCTAGTACCATCTTTCGGATTGTACAATTACTACCATCAGCAATATAAAGGTTGGTACCGTCTGTGGTGATATCCGTCGGTTCGAAGCTAGCCGCCGTATAGATCCCGTCGGCAGAGCCTTTTTCCCCTACTGTCCCCGCTATCGTCGTTACTGCTCCCGTGGCTATGACAATCTTCCGGATGATATTATTGCCACTATCCACAACGTAAAGGTTGGTACCGTCTGTAGTGATGCCATTGATGAAGTTGAAGCGAGCTGTATCGCCTGTTCCATCTGCGAAACTGTTTTCAAAATCGAGAGTAACACCTGCTATGGTCGAAACAGCTTTGGCGGAAGTAAGCGGATTGCCTTGTATTGCGCCACCCATTTGGACAGGAGTGTTGGCACTTTTAGACGGAGGGGAAGATAAACCAGTTTTTACACCACCACATATCACGACAATAACCAAGCCAATAACCAAACCTATATTAAAAACTGTAGAAAAACCGAACATCTTTTTCACGACCGAACCTCCTTTTTTGGGGTAGCGTCTAAGGTTAAAATGAACATATTAGTCTGAGCTCACCTGAGGGCTGAAGAAGAAAAACAGCCGATGATGACCCAGATATAATTAAATAAGTCAAACCGTCAATCTTACGTAAGGTTAGCTCATCTCCTCCGCACAAATCGCTTTCTTCGGCCAGTCTATCAAAGCTTGAGGAAATTGCATGTATATAGGTTCCTTCCTTTGTCCGCAATAAGAATTCATTGTCTTGGCAGTGTTCCTTGCCTGACCATTGTGATAACCAAAGATCAGGCAAACCGTTGTTGTTAATATCAACTTCAGTAACGTAAGGGGAATAATAGTTTATTTCACCAAATTGAATTTGTGAGGGTACCAGGCCTTTGCTGACAAGTTTCTTTATAGGTATTTCGTCAGTGTCACCTGTGCAGTCAGGAGCAGGACTACCACAAAGTTTTTTCCCCGAGAAACTCTCGATTGTTTCTATTCCTGTCTGAATTTTTTGGCAGACTTCTTCGTTAGACTTGATCGTTTTCAATGGTGGAATGTCTTTGGCTTTTATCAGGAATGCCAACTGTGCTATACGTTCTACATATGATTCTTTGAGACAGCTAATATCGCAGGGATAGGACTCAGAAGATAGAGACGCTAAAAACAATCTAAAATCAATATCTTTAATCCATTTACGCTGATCATTCTTGAGCCACTCTTTGTCGTCAACCTTCTTCAATGCTTTTCTGTAAACAGACGTCAATTCTTCATCTTTCTTCGAGAGCTGTGAATCGCTGCAGACAAGCTTTTCCCTTTCAGTCTTGGCTTGAGTACAATCGAAACTGGCTGCATGACAAACAGAAGAAAATATAAGTAAAAGTAAACAGTATAGGAATAGAATATGTTGTTTCATTTACGCTTCCCAATGTCGTGTATAATTAATATATGAGTTTCGTTTTTTTGATGATTTGAATATTATAATAACATGAGTACTTTTTTTAAAAAAGGAAAACAATGATTATTGTTTGTAATCTAGCATAAAATCAGATTTTTGAATATTGAGGATTACAGGAAGAAGTGCGTAACAAAAAAAGGCGGATTTTATTCCGCCTTTAGAAGATAAGATATTTCTATTCCTTTTGCTATCTTATTTTTTTCTGTCTTGTATTTCCCTGTATTTGAGGGCTTCTCTGAGCTGTTCTACGGCTTTTTCACAGTCTGCGATGGCTTTCGCCCTGTGACCGCCAAAATCGTGAGGTGCCGCCTTAAGGTAAGCTTCGGCATCCTCAATGGCATTAATGGCTTTGACAATCCGAGGATGAACAGCTTTTTCGTCCGCCATTCCCGGACCTGCTTTTACAGGAGTTGCAGAGACAATTAAAAATGACAAAACTGCAATTACCGTAATCAGTGACATTGAAATAAAACTCTTTTTCATAAAATTTACCTCCTCTTATTTCTTATTTGGTTTACTAATTTAGTAATAAAGATGTGGCAGTATAAAAAAACCCTTTTGTATGTCAATAATATATTGACATACCTATTGTAACCTAGCATAAAAAAACAAAATTGGGAATTGAGGATTGCAGGAAGTATTCATTAGAGATGAGACAGAGTATCCGTGATATTTACCAGATAGCTTTGCCTTTCTGGGAAAAAGATTGAAAACCTTTGAGCGATTATGTTACATTTTTATAGTAAGACCAATTCCAAATCTGATTTATTCAGAAACCTCTTGACAACTTACAATGGTAACATTTTATCAGGAGACTGGTGATTCTGAGATAAGACGGTAATAAAATTTGATGAAGAAGAGCCCTGATAATTAACAGAGATAGGTTTTATTATTATGAAAACAAAAAATATTAAAAAGCTATGCCATGAAATGATGTATCCAATTAAAAGGCAACCATACTCATATAGTTGTGGAGCTTCATGCTTGGAAACAGTTTTAACTTTCTTTGGCTATGATGTTAGCGAAGAAAAAATAATGAAGATAGCAGGTACATCTAAAAAAGATGGAACATTAATAAAAGGAATAATAAAAGTCGCTGAAAAATATAAGCTGAAATATAAGATGCATGAAAATATGAATATTGACGATATTAGGGCATGCATTGATAAAAATACTCCCTGTATGTTAGCTATTCAAGCTTATCGTGATAATAAAAAAATAAAATGGGAAGATGATTGGAAAGATGGACACTGGGTAGTTCCTATTGGTTACGATAACAGATATATTCATTTTGAAGATCCTGCATGTCAATACAGAACATTTCTTTCTTATAATGAGCTAAATAAAAGATGGCATGATATAGATACTGAAGATGAAAAAATAATTCATTTTGGTATCTCTTTTTATGGTAAGCATCAAAGGTTCAACGAATATAAATCAATCCATATGGAGTAGATAATTATTTTGATGATTTCCAGTTGAAATGTTGTATGAATTTGTAAAATTAGAAAAACAACCTTACAGGAAGAAATGTTCGCATTTATATTTTTTATTTCAATGACAAAAAAAGGGCTATTTTATTTTTTGGCGCAACACAGCACCGATTGGAACTTTCTGCTCCAGGGACAGATAAATTTGATTACCATTATTCGCTTCTTTAAACGGTTTTCCATTGGCGTCAATCAAAGTGTGCGTGTCTATTTTGATGATATCATCGGGCAATAGCAGATCCACTTCATCACCAGCGACCAGATGATTGCGGACACCTATTAGCATCATTTTTCTGACGTGATTATATTGCAATACTACGCCCACCGGTTCGTGAGTCTGGATATATTTAATGTCCGGATTTGTTTCGTTTATTTTCTCCTTGGCAAAGGCAAAACCGGTGGTGTAGCCGCGGTTGGAAATTTTCGTGAGTTCATCTATCCATTCCGCCCGGCATTTATATTTTTCTTTTTGTTGCGTCAGAGCGTTCAATGCCTGCCGGTAGGTGCGCGTTACCACCGCCACATAGTAAGCCGATTTCATCCGGCCTTCGATTTTGAGACTGGTAACGCCGGAGGCCAGAACTTCGGGCAGATATTCGATGAGACATAAATCCTTGGAGTTAAGCAGATAAGTGTAGTGATCGTCTTCCTGCAGGATTAGCGGATCATTTGGCCTTGTTGATTCATGAAGCAGATATTCCCAGCGGCAGGGTTGACTGCAATCGCCTTCGTTGGCGCTGCGCCTGTTGCGGAAGGCCGAAAGATAACATCGTCCGGAGTAGGCCATGCACATCGCGCCGTGGATAAAAATTTCCAGCTCCATTTCGGGAACGGCCGCGGCAATTTCTCCGATTTCTTTTAAATTCAGCTCCCGTGCCAGAATAATTCGCCGCACTCCCTGATCGCGCCAGAAGCGCACAGCTTCGATGTTTGTAGTGTTCGCCTGTGTGCTCAAATGAATTGGCAACTGCGGCGCTGAATTGCGAATCAGCCTGAGCATTCCCGGCTCGCTGACAATCAACGCGTCAACACCGGTGGCGGCAAGTCCGGGAATAATTTTCTTTGCCTGCTCCAAATCGGCATCACGGGCAAATGTGTTAATTGCCGCGTGAACTTTAACGCCCTTGGCGTGCGCTTCATTAACGCCCGCGACTAAATCGGCCATAGACATTTCGGATGAACTTGCCCGAAGGCTTAAACCTTCGACGCCCACATAGACGGCGTCTGCTCCATAGAGCAGGGCTGTTCGCAGTTTTTCTAGATTTCCCGCGGGAATCAATAACTCCGGTTTTTTCATTTCCATTTCCTTTAAAAATTTTCTAATAATTATTCTAGCAGAAAAATGGACCTTGCACAAATAAGGGGTATCAGTATATTAATTACAAGCAAAATAGATAATGGCCATTTTCCTCTGTGACGCATATAGTAAGCCGCAACAAAAACACATTATTCATATCAGTTATAGTTAATGAAATTTTCTTTGGTACTATGATATAAATAAAGAAACTCTTTATGTCTGTTTTTGTGAAGGGTTTGACTTGCATGATTAAGGGAAACTAGAAACTGCTATGTTAAAAATTAAAAACATTATTCACAGCGAACAAAAGCTTATCGTTTATATCGTTCTGACCTTGGTTACACTCGCCGTTTTCTGGCAGGTTAACCAATTTAGCTTCGTCAATTTAGATGATCAGGCTTATGTTGAAGAAAATAGCCACATCCAATCAGGAATCACATTTGACGGAATTAGCTGGGCGTTTGGCACAAGATATTTCTATTTATGGACTCCTCTGACGTGGATGTCTTTCATGTTCGACTATCAACTTCATGGTTTGAATGCCGGCGGTTACCATCTGACCAATCTTATCCTGCATATCCTGAGCACGCTGTTGCTCTTCTGGCTTTTCAACCGTATGACCGGCGCTGTTTGGAAAAGCGCTTTTGTCGCGGCTCTTTTCGCGCTCCATCCTCTGCACGTAGAATCAGTTGCCTGGGTATCTGAACGCAAAGATGTCTTAAGCGCTTTTTTCTGGATGGTTACTTTATGTCTTTATGTCTATTATACGGAAAAACCTGCTGTAAAAAAGTATCTGCTTGTTCTTTTTTCCTTTGTTCTGGCTCTTCTGAGCAAACCCATGGTCGTAACGTTGCCTTTTATTATGATTCTTCTGGATTACTGGCCGCTGAAACGTTTTGAATCGCAAAAAAACAACTTAGTATTACGGCAGTTGAAGGAAAAGTTGCCTTTTTTTGTCTTATCTGTAATTCTTGTAATTATAACTTTTTATACTCCGGATAGTACACCATCAAAACATTTTCCACTGATTTCCCGACTTGCCAACGCTCCTGTTTCTTTTGTGACTTATCTGGAAAAAACATTTTGGCCTCATGACATGGCTGTCTTCTATCCTTTTCCGGAACATATTCCTTTCTGGCAGGTTCTGGGATCCTTTCTTCTGATTATATTTGTCAGCACCGCCGTCATTGTAATGGCGAAACGTTTGCCGTATCTTTTTGTAGGATGGTTCTGGTACGCAATAACCATCCTGCCGGTCATCAAAATTATTCAGATAGGAAATGACGCGATGGCTGATCGCTATCATTATCTGTCTTCTATCGGTATTGCCGTTATGCTGGCCTGGGGCATTCCGTTTTTGATTAAGAATGAAGACACGCGCAGAAAGATTTTATTCCCGGCGGCAATAGCCTTTATTATCATTATGTCAGTTTTAACCTGGAAACAATGCGGCTACTGGAAAAACAGCATCACTCTATTTAACCATGCTTTGCAGGTAACAAAGAATAACTATGTTGCCCATCACGGTTTAGGTCTCGCTCTGATCGCCGAAGGAAAAACTGAGGAGGCTATAGATCATTACAACAAGACCATTAGCATTAAACCCGAATTTCCCAATGCCTACAACAACAGGGGAATTGTTTACGGCGGACTCGGACAATATGAGCTCGCTATGGATGATTTTGATAAGGCCATCAGATTGAAAGAAGATTATGCCGAGGCGTACTACAATAAGGCGGTTACTTACGCTAACAGAGGTCAGTATCAACTTGCCATCGGGAATTATAATAAAGCGATCATCCTGAAGCCTGATTACGCCTATGCCTACAACAACAGGGGGGCTGTTTATTTAAAACAGGAGAAAAATAAGCTTGGCTGTCTTGATGCGCAAAAAGGTTGTGCGCTGGGAAAATGCAAGGTGTTGGAATGGGCTAGGGGCAATGGGTTCTGTCATTGATTTTTAACATAATTCGCATTTAAAAAAAATTAATAAGTATTATTTTCCGAGCTTGTTAAGTAAGAGGCGGAAGCATTGCAGACAAAGTTTTCGCAACTGTTCCATACTTCAACGATTTAACTTCGCGTCCCAGTATGTGAGAATAGAAAATGAAAAAAGCTTTGTTAGATAAGATTAATATTAGCACAAATAACCAGATCAAAATTCTGATGGCTTGTATCATTTTGATATTGGCTACTCTTACTGTTTTCTGGCAGGTGAATCAATTTGACTTCATTAATTTCGATGATAATACGTATGTAACAGATAACGGCCATATCCGGTCTGGAATAACACTGAATGGAGTTCGCTGGGCGTTAAGTACAAGATATGCCGACTTATGGAATCCCCTCGTTTGGATATCTTTCATGTTCGATTATCAGCTCTATGGTTTGAATCCCGGCGGCTATCATCTGACCAACCTTATCCTGCATATCCTGAGCACGCTATTGCTCTTCTGGCTTTTCAACCGCATGACCGGAGCAATTTGGAAAAGCGCTTTTGTTGCGGCTCTTTTCGCTCTGCATCCCCTCCATGTGGAATCGATCGCCTGGATAGCTGAGCGCAAAGATGTCTTAAGCGCTTTTTTCTGGATGCTGACTTTGTGTCTTTATGTCTACTACACGGAGAAACCGGCTGTAAAAAGATATCTGCTTGTTCTTTATTTTCTTTGTTCTGGCTCTGATGAGCAAGCCCATGGTTGTAACGTTGCCCCTGATTTTGATTCTTCTGGATTACTGGCCTCTGGGGCGTTTTCAATTTAGAGGGACTGAAAATAAACTAAAAGGTGTTGTGTCTAAAAAATATCCTTTATGGCTAATATTGGAAAAAATACCTTTTTTTATTTTTCAATAATTCTTGTTATTATAACGCTTTATAATCAGGATAACCCGGATATGAAACATTTGTCTCTTCGTTTACGGCTTGCCAATACGCCTGTTGCCTTTATTGCTTACCTTGAGAAAACTTTCTGGCCTCATGACTTGGCGATTTTCTATCCTTTCCCTGTTCAAATTCCGATTTGGCAAGTCATAGGAGCGTCTTTACTAATTATATTTATCAGCACGGCCGTTATCTTAACGGCGAAACGTTTTCCATATCTTTTGGTGGGGTGGCTGTGGTTCTCGATAACGATTGCCCCAGTTAGCGGGATCATTCAGATTTCAATAATGCATATGCGATGGCCGATCGCTACCATTATCTGTCTTCTATCGGCATTGCTGTTATGCTGGCTTGGGGTCTTCCGCTTTTATTTCCGCGAGAAAACCTTCGCAAAAAGATTTTATTCCCGGCAGCAATGGACTTTCTGATCATCATGTCAGTTTTAACCTGGAAACAATGCAACTACTGGGAAAACAGTATTAAACTTTGGAATCATGCCTTAAAAGTGACGGATGAAAGTTATCTGCCTTATTATAATCTTGGTATTGCACTGAGAGAACATGGTCAGATAGATGAATCAATCGATAATTTCAAAAAAGCCCTGCAATTTAGACCCGATATGCCGGCAATTCATAATAATTTGGGTCTTGTATTAGTAGACAAGGGTGATCTAACTTCTGCGGCTAAAGAATTTCGGCAGAGCATATATTTAAGGCCGAATCATGCAGGTGCACACAACAACCTGGCCATGATACTATATAGACAGAAGCAGTTTGAGTTATCTTTTGATTACTTTCAACAAGCTGTCAATTTGCAGCCGGATTATGCAAATGCTCGTTATTACATGGCTTTGATTTTAGCCCGAGAAAAATTGCATGAGAAAGCTCTTTTTCATTACAATAATGCCGTTTGAATCAATCCTGTTTATGGGATAGGAAACTATCATTTTGATTTCTTGCAGTTAACGAAATAATTCCTGATAGAAATACTTTTATTTTTCGAGCTAATTAAGGAAGATCTGGAAGTGCTATGTGCAGAGCTTGCGGACTTGTTCCATGACCTTCAGTGATTTAACTTCGCGTCCCAGCACGTGCGTAATGAAACCGATGAGGATACTGCGAGATTCCATCGCCAGAGGATCGGTCAGCGCGATCAGTTTGATTTTATCAATATCCATATCTTTTCCCAAAAGCAATGTCCGCACGGTGCC
>Ga0182021_10010388_pt1 | contig 11041 bp, 7 predicted proteins | sample 612E3MmetaG_FD_120493 | JGI IMG/M metagenome (GOLD analysis project Ga0182021, IMG submission 120493) | Permafrost microbial communities from Stordalen Mire, Sweden - 612E3M metaG (Illumina Assembly) | ecosystem: Environmental > Terrestrial > Soil > Wetlands > Permafrost | place: Sweden...
CCATGCTTGCATACCAGAAATGGGGAAATGGTGAAACGCCTGAAAGCGCGGGAATGAAAAGCGATAAACTCATCGGTAAGTATTATGTGCTTTTCGATATTCATTACAAAGAAGAGATCAAGGCCCTCGTGGAAAAGGGGCTCACCGAGCAAGAAGCGGAACGACAGGCTCCCCTCATCCTTGATGCACAGGAAATTCTGAGAAAGTGGGAAGCAAAGGATGCTGAAACATGGCAGCTTTGGATAAGGATGAACGATTGGGCATACCTCGGATTTAACGAAACGTACAAACGTCTTGGGGTGGATTTCGACAAAATCTATTATGAAAGCCAGACCTATCTGCTGGGCAAGGAACTTGTGACGGAAGGGCTTGAGAAAGGGGTGCTCGGCAGGCATGAGGATGGCAGTGTTTGGATTGATCTTACAGCAGAAGGACTTGATGAAAAGCTGCTGCTCAGGTCCGATGGCACCTCGGTCTATATGACGCAGGACCTGGGGACAGCCCAGCTCCGCTACGACGATTACCATCCTTCACAGATGATCTATGTTGTAGGGAATGAGCAGAATTATCATTTTGAGGTCCTTAAGAAAGTCCTGAACAAGATGGGGAAACCATATGCATCAAGGATATATCATCTTTCATATGGTATGGTTGAACTTCCTGAAGGTAAAATGAAGTCCAGGGAGGGCACCGTTGTAGATGCAGATGACCTGATGGATGAAATGATAGCGACAGCAGAAGAAATGACCAGGGAACTTGGGAAAGCAAATGATTTCCCGCCTGAAGAGGCAAATCGTTTGTTTAAAATCATCGGCCTTGGCGCCCTGAAATATTTCATCCTTAAGGTGGATCCAAGGAAGAACATGCTTTTTAACCCCAGGGAATCGATTGATTTCAATGGTAATACCGGCCCTTTCATTCAATATACCTACGCCCGGATCTGGTCACTCCTCGGCAAAGCTGGGCAGTCCGGCATTAATCCGGATACCGTATTGAACGATATTGTGAATAGTGATGACCTGATACTTCTGTCCTCCGAAAAGGAAACTATTAAATTATTAAGCCAATGCCCGGAAATATACCGCCAGGCTGCTGATGAAATGAACCCCTCTCTTGTTGCAAATTATGTATTCGAAGTGGCCAGGGCTTATAACCAGTTCTACCAGGAGGTCCCGGTATTAAAAGAAACGAACGGGCAGTTAAGGATGTTGCGCCTGGCGCTTTCGGCCTTCACAGCCAATGTGATCCGCAGGTCGCTTTCCTTGCTTGGAATTGAATCTCCCGACAGAATGTGATCTTAAAAAATCCTTCAAGATATAAATAAAAAAGAGGCTGTTCCAAAAGGGCAGCCTCTTTTATCTAAGAAGGATTAATCCTTACTGTACAACTATTTTCCTGTCGAAGTACCCGTTATCGGTCCTGACTTTCAGGTTATAAACACCCGAATGCAGCGTGGATACATTGATAGTCTGGTTCTTACCGGTAATAACCTGGTCAAATACAATCTGTCCGGAGATGTTGTAGATCTGGACTTCCTGGATATTGCTGGCCGATTCGATCTTCAGTTCGTCCCTGACCGGGTTCGGGTAGACTTTCACCGTGGGAGCATTTTGATCTCCAATACCAACGCCGCCAACATGGATATAATTGGTCCTGACTTTTGTGCTTGAACCGCTGCTGTTGGTGGCAACCAGTGTGACTGTAAATGAACCGGAGTTGTTATACTGGATCTGGGGAGGTGCCTGAAGTGATGAAGTGGCAGGCGTACCTCCGGCAAAGGTCCATGCCCAGCTCGTTGGGCTGTTTGTAGACTGGTCTGTGAAGGTGACATATCCTCCCTTTGCAATGGCGGTCGGATAACCGGTGAAAGCTGCAACTGGTGCAGGGATCAGGGGGATACTGTCATATATATACATGCCTCCTGTTGTTTTTGCGGCAGCAGTAGAACCTGCCCAACCAGTGGAATCATTTATCCAGGCTGTGGCATCAAAGTCATAACCGGATGAAATTGTCGTCCATGTATAACCGCCATCATAGGTCACCGATATACCGTTTGCTCCGGCTGCGGCTGAAGATCCGATATAGGTTCCTGCCGATCCCGGGATATGGGAGAAATAACGGGCATACATATCTCCTGTAACCGGGACATCGGTCCATGTGGCACCGCCATCTGTGGTGACGTCGATATCGGTTTCAATACCCATGTTCAGGTATGAACGGTAGCAGATCCCATTCAAAGAATCAAGAAATTCAGGGGCAATGGTTTCGGCAGATCCGAAAGCTGAAAGAGCAGAGGTCCAGTGAAGGCCCTTGTCTGTGGAATGGAAAATATTCCCGGCGTTTGTGCCGAACCATACATTATGGCTGCCATACCCGCTGACATCCCCGGTTATTCCATATTCACCTGTAGCAGGAGCAGGAATATTGGCTGAAGGTACGCGTGTCCAGGTTTCACCGCCGTCGGAAGTAGTATAGATTTCAAAATAACCGCCATTCGGATCACCGATTGCAACACCGTTATGGTTATCAAAAAACCAAAATGCATCGGCAAAGGATGAACTGCTGTATGCAGTGCCTTTCTTTGTCCAGTTTGTACCGCCGTTTACGGTTTTATAGATACCCTGGGTGGAGCCGGTGTTGAAAAGAGCCCAGCATGTATCGGCATTCCATGCAAACAATTGTGAAAGTCCGGTACCAGCGTCGAATGTCCCCGTGGTCCAGCTCGTACCGCCATCGGTTGACTTGGTATACCTGTCAACAATAGCGCCGGTGGATGAAACTGCAAATGCCCATAAAGCGTTGGTGTTGTTCATCCCGACCGAGATCTGGCCTACACCCTGGGTTGCCAGTAAATTTGAATTCTCCTTGATCCAGCCGCTCTGGCCCATGGTCCAGATGCTGACGATCAACAAAATCGATAAAACAAGTAACTTTTTCATCATGCTTGAGGTTTTAATTAATAAATCATTCTTTATTGGACAAATATACATAAAAATTTTTTAATTTGAATTGTCATAAAATTTAAGACAAAGAGGGGAAATTTTTCATGAAAAGAATCCGTAACTTTGCAGGCCAAATAAAAAATAAATGTTTGAAGGATTAAGCGATAAGCTTGACAGGGCCTTTAAAGTCCTCAAAGGGCACGGACATATCACGGAGATTAATGTTGCCGAAACACTGAAAGATGTAAGAAAAGCCCTGCTCGATGCTGACGTGAGTTTTAAAATTGCCAAACAATTCACCGACCAGGTCAAGGAAAAAGCCATAGGGGAGAATGTTCTTACTGCGGTTTCCCCCGGACAGCTGATGATAAAGATCGTTCACGATGAGCTGACCGAACTGATGGGCGGGCAAAAAACAGATCTTAACCTGAAGGCTGATCCTGCGATTATCCTTGTTGCAGGATTGCAGGGGTCCGGCAAAACCACTTTCTCGGCTAAACTTGCATCGTTTTTAAAGACAAAGCGGGGAAAGAATCCTGTCCTGATTGCCGGTGACGTTTACAGGCCTGCTGCTATAGACCAGCTCAAAATACTGGGAGAGCAGGTCGATGTGAAAGTATTCTCTGAAGACGAAAACAAGGAACCGGTCAAGATTGCAAAGCATGGATTGTCTTTTGCAAAGGACTACGGATATAATGTGGTGATCATTGATACAGCCGGGCGTCTGGCGGTGGATGAAGAGATGATGAATGAGATATTCAATATCAAACAGGCTGTAAACCCACATGAAATTCTTTTCGTTGTTGATTCCATGACCGGACAGGATGCCGTAAATACCGCCAAGGCATTCAACGACAGGCTGGATTTCGATGGGGTTGTGCTTACAAAGCTTGATGGAGATACCCGCGGTGGTGCTGCACTCAGCATAAAATCGGTCGTTAACAAACCGATCAAATTCGTCAGCATAGGAGAAAAAATGGATGCCCTTGATATCTTCTATCCTGAACGAATGGCAGACCGTATCCTGGGAATGGGCGATATCGTTTCACTGGTCGAAAAAGCCCAGGAACAGTTCGATGAGGAAGAAGCCAAGAAACTCCAGAAAAAAATTGCCAGGAACCAGTTCAATTTTGACGATTTCCTGACACAAATAAAACAGATCAAGAAAATGGGGAATGTCAAGGACCTGATCGGCATGATACCGGGAATGGGCAAAGCCATACGTGACCTGGACATAGATGATAATGCGTTCAAGGGTATAGAAGCCATTATCCATTCGATGACCCCCGCCGAAAGAGCCGATCCTGCCATCCTGAATGGCAGCAGGCGCAAACGGATAGCCACAGGTTCAGGCACTACCATACAGGATGTGAACAAACTGGTCAAACAATTCGACGATACCCGTAAAATGATGAAAATGGTTACAGCCAACAAAGGACGTAACATGGCCAACATCATGCGGAATATGAAGCAGGCAAATTAGTTTAATCGCGGATGGCCGGTCCGGGAATATCTATTGCGGCATCGGCCACCGTTAAATCTTTCATTTATGCTTCTCCTGGACGGCAGAACCCTTTCTGCCCAGATCAAATCAGAAATTGCACAGGAAGTCAAACATGATTTCCTGGATAAGGGCAAACCTGCCCCTCATCTTGCAGCGGTGCTGGTAGGCGAAGACCCGGCGAGCCAGACCTATGTTGCCAATAAGGAAAAATCCTGCAGGGAGGTGGGATTTATCTCTTCAGTATACAGGTTCCCGGCCGATGTCGCCGAGAAGAAGCTTCTTGAAGTAGTTGATTTCCTGAATAATGATGTTGAGGTTGACGGCTTTATTGTGCAGCTTCCGCTTCCGCGGCATATCCTTGAACAACACATCATTGAACGGGTTAATCCGTTAAAAGATGTCGATGGCTTTCACCCTGTCAATGTGGGTAGGATGATGCTGAACCTGCCTTCTTTCCTGCCTGCAACCCCATATGGCATTATGACATTACTGGAAAGATATAAGATTGAGACCGGGGGAAAGCATGTAGTTGTGCTTGGACGGAGCAATATCGTCGGGACTCCGATCAGTCTTCTCCTTTCACGAAAAACAAAAACGGCTAATGCCACGGTGACCTTATGCCACAGTTATACCCCGGATCTCAAAAAATTCTCCCTCCAGGCCGATATTCTCATTGTGGCCATGGGAAAACCTGAGTTTGTTACCGCCGATATGGTTAAACCCGAGGCAGTGGTCATCGATGTTGGAATGCACAGAATCCCTGACCCGGACACCAAATCAGGCTTCAGGTTGAAAGGGGACGTGAAATTTGATCAAGTCTCAAGAAAATGTGCAGCAATTACACCCGTTCCTGGCGGAGTAGGACTTATGACTATTGTTTCCCTCCTTCTTAACACCCTGAAAGCTGCAAAGAAGGAAATTAAATAAGATCTTTGGATACAAGCGGTGATATCACGATGCCCGAAGGGAAGCGGCTTCCCGTAATGGAAGAATTCTATTCCATCCAGGGCGAGGGTTTCAATACGGGACAGGCTGCCTACTTTATCCGTATCGGCGGATGCGATGTGGGATGCAACTGGTGTGATATCAAAGAAAGCTGGAACGCCCAGACATGCTCCCTTACCGAAACGGATGAAATTATAAGGAGAGCTTCGGAATGTCCTGCAAAAGCCGTTGTCATTACCGGAGGTGAACCTTTAAACTATAACCTGTGCTACCTTTGCACCGGGCTTCATGCCAGAGATATACGGATCTTTATCGAAACATCCGGTTCACAACCATCAAGCGGTGTCTTTGATTGGATATGCCTTTCACCAAAGAAAAGCAGCCCGCCCCTTAGTGAAATATTCCACCAGGCAGACGAACTTAAGGTAATTGTCAGTGACGATACTGATTTTACCTGGGCTGAGGAAAATGCTGAAAAGGTCAATCCTGGTTGCCGGCTGTTCCTGCAGCCTGAATGGAGCAGGAGAAATAAGATATTGCCGGGGATCATTGCTTATATCATGGTTCATCCGGAGTGGAAAATATCCCTGCAGAGTCATAAATATATGAGGATCCCATGAGCCTTTGCAAAAAATTAAAAGTGTACGGCAAACCGACTGTCGGGTTCTTCCGGCAGGCTTTGCCAGGTTTGCATGCCCTGATGATCATCTGCATGGTCCTTTTATTTCACCAGACATTATTCTCACAGCAGCAATATCACTCAGGCACATCCAGTAAAAAAGCCGGGAAATATTTCGATGAAGCCATGGAGGCTTATCTGAAACGGGATAACAACCGGGCCATGGAAGATGTCAATAAAGCCCTGGAGGAAGATTCTGTTTTCTGCGAGGCCCTCGTCCTAAAAGGCGACCTTCTTTCCGGGGAAAAACATCCTTCTGAAGCCATTCAGGAATATAAAAAAGTGGTCCGGATCAACCCCTTGTTTTCAATTAACCTGTATTACATCATAGGAGGACTGGAGTTGTACCTGGGGAGATATGCCGATGCACATGATGACTACTCAAAATATCTCGAAAATAAAAACGTCCATGACATTAAACGAAAAAAATCACTTGCACAGCTAGCCTGTACCGAATTCGGAATGTACGCTGTCAATCATCCGGTCCCTTTCGACCCGGTAAACCTCGGAGATAGTATCAATACAAGATTTGATGAATATATTAATGTGATCACGGCCGATGAAGAGTACCTCTATTTCACAAGAAAAGTGCCCAGGAGCGAAAAGAATCCTGAACTGACGGGGTTTGAAGAGGATTTCTATGTAAGCCGTTCCATTGATTCCGTGTGGGGCAAAGCCGGAAATCTCGGCCCTCCGATCAATACCACCGGCAATGAGGGAGCATTGAATATCTCCCCTGACGGGCAGTACCTGTTCTTTGCAGGCTGCGACCGCCCCGACGGATACGGCAGCTGCGACCTTTACTGGGCAAAAAGATCCGGGAACTCCTGGCTGGAACCTGAGAATATGGGAGAAACCGTCAATTCAACTTCATGGGATTCACAGCCATCCTTTTCTTCGGATGGCAAAACCCTTTATTTCGCAAGCAAAAGAAGCGGCGGCAAAGGAAGCTCGGATATCTGGGAAACAGAACTTCAGCCGGATGGTTCCTGGTCAGTGCCGGTCAATCTCGGGGATTCAATCAATACAGCCTATGAGGAAATGTCACCGTTCATTCATCCCGATGGCCAGACTTTGTACTTCGCTTCCAAAGGGCATCCCGGGATGGGAGGATATGACCTGTTTTATTCCAGGAAAAAAGATGACGGAACCTGGAGCAAACCAAAAAACCTGGGATATCCTATTAATACCCAGGCCGATGAAATGGTCATCATTGTCAATGCAAAAGGCGATAAGGCATTTATATCTTCCGACAAGCTGGGCGGGAAAGGCCGTGAAGACATATACAGTTTTCCCCTATACAGGGAAGCCAGACCAGTCCCTTCAACCTATTTCAAAGGCATTGTATACGATAATGAAACCGGGAAAAGGCTTCAGGCGAATTTTGAACTGACCAACCTCGGGAATGGAAAGTCTGTGACCAAATCTTCCTCTGATGCGGTGACAGGAGAATTCCTGCTGGTCCTTCCGTCGGATAAAGATTACGGACTGAATGTCTCCAGGGATGGATATCTTTTTTATTCTGATAATTTTTCGCTGAAAGGCATGCACACGTTTGATAAACCTTATATCAAGAATATAGCACTGAAACCTGTCAAAGTCGGGGAGGTGATAGTTCTGAGAAATATCTTCTTCGATACGGACAAGTTTATACTCAAACCTGAATCACTTACCGAGCTTCAGAAACTTCTTGCACTTTTGCAAAAGAACCCTTCCATTAAAGTCGAGCTGGGCGGGCATACCGATAATATGGGTACTCCGGCGCATAACCTCGAATTATCCCAAAACCGCGCCAAAGCTGTGTATGACTATCTGACAGAAAACGGTATTACCAAAGGACGCCTGAGTTATCATGGTTTCGGACTGACACGCCCGATTGATACCAATGATACTGAACAGGGGAGGGCCAATAACAGGAGGACTGAATGCAGGATTATCGGGATGTGATAACAATTACAATACAATAATTCTGTTTTATTTTTCCCTTGTAATTTTTTTTTCTAACTTTGCACCCCTAAATCTGACAGAGGTCTATTAATGATTCATATTACTTTGCCAGACGGTTCAGTAAAAGAATACCCGCAGGGTATCACCGGACTGGAAATTGCGAAAAATATCAGTGAAGGATTGGCACGTAATGTGCTGGCCCTTAAAATTACTTTATTCACTGAACAGGACCTCCGGGAAGAGGAAAAGAAGAGCACCCATATCTGGGATGTCACCCGCCCCATAAATTCAGATGCTGCCGTAAAACTGCTTACCTGGAATGATGCGGAAGGAAAAGCCACAATGTGGCATTCTTCAGCTCATCTTATGGCTGAAGCCATTGAATTGCTTTATCCCGGGGTGAAGTTCGGTATTGGCCCGGATATAGAAAATGGATTCTATTATGATATTGACTTCGGAAGCCGCACGGTTTCATCCGAAGATTTTCCAAAAATAGAAGCAAAGATCCTTGAACTTGCCAGGGAAAAACAATCATTCAGACGAAAGGACATATCAAAGGCTGAAGCCATTGAATATTTTACCGTAAAAGGGGATGAATATAAGATTGAATTGCTGAACGATCTGAAGGATGGAGAAATAACATTCTATGAATCGGGCCGGTTTACAGACCTTTGCAGGGGACCTCACCTGCCTGATACAAGTTATATCAAAGCAGTCAAGCTGCTTAACATTGCCGGAGCCTACTGGAGGGGAGATGAAGCACGCAAGCAGCTTACCCGTATTTACGGCATCACTTTCCCCAAGCAAAAGGAGCTTGACGAATATCTGATCCTGCTTGAAGAAGCTAAGAAACGGGACCACCGTAAATTGGGAAAGGAACTTGAACTCTTCACTTTCTCACAAAAAGTCGGCCTTGGTCTCCCGCTATGGCTTCCCCGTGGGGCACAGCTCCGCGAGCGGCTTGAGATGTTCCTTAAAAAAGTCCAGAAGAAAGCCGGCTATGAACCCGTGATCTGCCCGCACATAGGGAATGTCGAGCTTTTTAAGACGTCCGGCCATTACCAGAAATACGGCGAAAGCTCATTCAGACCCATCTCCACACCTGTGCCGGGGGAAGAGTTCTATTTAAAACCCATGAACTGCCCTCATCATTGCGAAATTTATAGATCAAAACCTCACTCATACCGGGATCTCCCGGTTCGTTATGCTGAATTCGGCACGGTATACCGCTATGAGCAAAGCGGAGAGCTTCACGGTCTCACCCGTGTCCGTGGATTCACACAGGATGATGCACATATTTTCTGCACCCCTGAACAGGTCAAGGACGAATTCAAAGGGGTCATGGATATTGTCATGCTTATCTTTAAAGCTCTTGATTTCAAGGATTTTATCGTCCAGATCTCATTGAGGGATCCCGGGAATAAAGAAAAATATATTGGATCGGATGAAAATTGGGAGAAAGCCGAAAAAGCAATCCTTGAAGTTGCCGAAGAAAGGAATCTTAATTCAGTGATAGTCCCGGGAGAAGCTGCATTCTATGGCCCGAAAATGGATTTTATGGTGAAGGATGCTCTCGGCAGGAAATGGCAGTTGGGTACAATACAGGTAGATTATAACCTTCCTGAACGCTTTGAACTGGAATATATAGGGGCAGATAACCAGAAACACCGGCCGGTTATGATACACAGGGCTCCTTTCGGCTCAATGGAGCGGTTTGTTGCAGTTCTTTTGGAACATACCGCCGGAAATTTCCCGCTATGGCTTACTCCTGACCAGGCTATCATATTGCCAATCAGTGAGAAATATCATGATTATGCAAAAAAAGTTTTCAATTTGCTGAATAATGCCGAAATTCGCGCCCGGATTGATGACCGTAACGAAAAGGCCGGCAAGAAGATACGCGATGCAGAACTTTCCAAGATCCCTTATATGCTGGTGGTCGGAGAAAGAGAGGCAAATGAAGGAAGCGTTTCGGTACGTAAACATTCCCAGGGAGATCTCGGACCCCGGAAAGTTGAAGAATTTATTACATATATACAATCGGAGGTAAACAAAGAACTGGGAGAAATCAACCAGTCCTGAATTTTGAATGTAGAATGTAGAATGTAGAATAAATTAATGCCTAATGCCTAATGCCTAATGCCTAATCCCTAATCACTCATCACTAAAAAAGGAGGAATATATAGCAACACCGTTTCAAAATCCGAGGAGGTTCACCAGGCCTCAGAAAAAGGAAGATCTTCACGCCATAAACCAGAATATCAAATCTCCGGTTGTTCGCGTGGTAGGAGAGAACATCACTCCTGGTATATATAACCTTAGGGAAGCGCTGAATATCGCGGAGAATATTGGCCTTGACCTGGTTGAAATATCACCTACCGCCAACCCGCCGGTTTGTAAAGTAGTGGACTACAAGAAATTCCTTTATGAACTGAAGAAGAAACAAAAGGAAATGAAGGCCAAAACGGCGAAGATCATTATCAAGGAGATACGCCTTGGCCCGAATACCGATGACCATGATTTTAACTTTAAGCTGAATCATGCCATCAAATTCCTTAAGGATGGGGCCAAAGTGAAAGTTGATGTGTTTTTTAAAGGACGTTCCATAATATATAAGGAACAGGGCGAACTGATCCTCCTGAAATTCGCCCAGTCCGTGGTTGATCATGGCAAAATTGAACAGATGCCCCGGCTGGAAGGAAAAAGAATGATCATGATCATAGCGCCCAAGAAGTTATTGAATATCGAACATTGATCAACGAATTTTGAAGTTTGAATGAATTTGAATAATCGAATAATCGAATTTTGAATTGCGAAGCAATCATGAGCACGCAAAAGAAATAAACAATTGGTGCGAATAATTAAGAATTGCTAATCGCTAACTTGAATTTTATATAAGAACGTTTAATAACCAGATATAATAAACAGAATCATGCCGAAAATGAAATCAAAATCCGGTGCAAAAAAACGGTTCACTCTGACCGGTACCGGAAAAATCAAGAGGAAGCATGCTTTCAAAAGCCA
>Ga0182021_10010391_pt1 | contig 11038 bp, 7 predicted proteins | sample 612E3MmetaG_FD_120493 | JGI IMG/M metagenome (GOLD analysis project Ga0182021, IMG submission 120493) | Permafrost microbial communities from Stordalen Mire, Sweden - 612E3M metaG (Illumina Assembly) | ecosystem: Environmental > Terrestrial > Soil > Wetlands > Permafrost | place: Sweden...
ATTCCGGGTGCCAAGGTTCCGTTCGGGTCGCATTTGGGCGAGTTTGCCCACCCCCGCCGTCGTCAGCCGGCTCCTGCAGCTGAACGAACGTCGCTGGCCGGATACCTCACCCGGGCTTCTCCTGAACTCCGGCATGGTGCGGCTGAAAAATCCGCCGGCCTTCGCCAGGGCGACCTTGTCGCGGTCAGGCCCTGCACAATCGGCCCCGGCGGGGCGAATATTCCGCGCTCTCGTGAGACGATCGGGCTAACTGGGGCGCACCACATGCGGTGGCGGCTTCTCGACATAGAAGCGGGACAATTCGGCGAGCTGGTCGGCGACCAGCCGGTCGGATCGGCACCGCGGCATCTTGTGCTGCCCGCCCCACCGGCCCTGCTGCTTCATCCACTGTTCGAACACGCCCGGCATGACGAGCCGCACGGTCGGAGGTTCAAAGCCGCGCCCCGCGCGCTTGGCCTGATAATCGTCGTTGCGCCTTCTGATTTCGGTATCGAGTTCGGGACTGAGGACGTTGGCAGTCGGCGTCTCAATCGTTGGAACCTCCAGTTCGATCCACCATTCGTGACAACCCCGCGTCTGTCCGGTGAGCGTGTTGGCGAAGACGGGCGCAACATGGAAATTCACGATGGTCCAGCCATGACGCTGGCAGACGGCGAGGAGCGCGTCAGTGACCTCCTTTTCGATCACATGTTCACCGAAGGCATTGAGCTGCAGGTCGGTGCGGCCGACATAGACCAGCCGCGGCACCTTGGTGGAAGTGAAGCGAACGACATCACCGATGACGTAACGACAAAGTCCCGCCGGCGTGGTCAACAACAAGGCGTAGTTGACGCCGGTCTTCACGCCTTCGAGCGGCACGGCGCCCTGGCCAAGTCTGTCCAGATTCTTCTCATCAAAAACGGTCATTGGAACGAACTCAAAGAACAAGCCGGCCGCGGTCATCAACCGGAGCCCGCCGATGGTGTCAGCGTCCTGTGCGGCAATGAAGCCCTCGGACGCCAGATACACCTCGTGGAAATTCACTTCGGTGCCGAGGGCGGCGCGCAGCTCGGTCGCAAACGGCGCGACCGGCGCTCCGCTGTGGACAAAGCACTCCAGGTTGGGCCAGAGGGCCTTCAGGTTGAGCGCGGAGGCCTTGCCCTGCGCGGCCCGGGCCCGGACGGCGTCGGCCAGCGAGAGCACCCAATTTGGGATGCCGGCGACCAGGGTGATATCGCACCGCAGGGTGCGCTCAGCGACGGCCTGGAGTCTGGCTGGCCAGTCGCTCATTTGCGCGACCTCGGGACCCGGCTCATAGAAATATTTCTCCGCCCAACCCGGCAGGTTGAGCGCGGTGATGCCGCTCAAGTCGCCTGCATAGGCAAGGTGAGGTTTCGCCTCCTCGATCGGGCTCAGCTGGGTCGAGGCTCCGAGAAAAAGATGTCGGCCGAGAAACACCCCCGTGTGGCCCACCCGGGCCGTATAGTACAGGAGCGATTCCAAGGCCGCCTTCCGGAAATGGGCCAACAACGCCTCGGTGACCGGCAGGCATTTTGCCCGGCCGGCCGTGGTGCCCGACGAAACCGCGAAGAAGGAACACTGTCCGGGCCAGAGCACGTCGGGCTCGCCGCGCTTCATGCGCTCAATGTGCGGAACGAACGCCTCATAGGTCCGTGGCGGCACGCGGGCGCGAAAGGTCTCGTAGGGCATGCCTGCTTCAATGCCGGCTGCGCGACCGACGGAGGTCACCGCCATCCGCGCGGTGAGGCCGGCCAGCGCGCTTCGCTGGGCGGCGTGACCCGAATCGACCTTGCGCAGTCGACGAGCCGTCCGGGCTGACAACAGCTCGGCAGCAAAGTTCACCAGGCCTCTGGGCGGCGCGATCATGGTGGAACCATCCGCGTGAGACGAAGCCACCCCCGGACCTGCCGCAAGCGAATTCACTCGGCGTGGCGGGCCTTACCCGATTTTAACTGCCGGTGGGGATTGCGTGATCAGCGACGGGAGGACCTTACCTTATTGGTGGCGCATTCAGAGGTGGACGGCCCGGCGCCGTCCCGACTTCGCCGAGGCTTCGGCCACGGCACATCCCGGATTCAGGGCTTCACCGATGCTCGCAAAGCGCAGGCGGGACGGGCCGGTGTTCATTGGCGGTGACGGCTCACCACCCTCGAGCAAAATCGTTGTCCGGCGCGGCAGCCTGAACCAACCTGACCGTGGAAGCCGGCGGAAACTTTCCCGTGACATTCTCCCGGCGTTTTCACATCTCATTCCGGATGGTCCTGCCGTCGGTAATCTATGAAGACGACGTCCTGCTCGCATTCGACAAGCCGAGCGGCCAGCTGGTTGCGCCCGACCGACGGGACCGGGCGGGCGAGAATCTCATGGCGATCGTGCGCGCGAAATTCGGCCCGGGGATCGCGAATGTGCACCGGCTCGATGCCGAAACGAGCGGCATTCTGCTGTGCGCAAGGACCAAACCGGCGCTCGATTTCCTGAGCGGACAGTTTCAGGCGAAGGCCGCGGACCGGGTCTACCACGCGCTGACAGCGGGGACCACCAGCCAGGATGCCTTCACGGTCGAGCTCGCGCTGGCCGAGGACGAAGGCCGGCCCGGCCAGATGCGGGTCGTGAAAAGATTTGGCCGGTTGAGCGCCACCAGGTTTCAGGTGCTGGAACGGTTCAGGGCGTTCACCTGGCTCGAATGCCATCCGCTAACGGGCCGCACGCACCAGATTCGCGTGCACCTCGCTGCGAGCCGGCTGCCGATCCTCAATGACGACCTTTATGGGAACGGTGCGCAATTGCTGCTATCCGCTTTGAAGCGGGGCTACAAGGGCCGGGCGAACGAGCGCCCGCTCATCCACCGGCTCGCGCTGCACGCCAGCGAATTGACGGTCACGCATCCGGTCACGCGCGAGCGCCTGACGCTCCGAGCCCCGTTGCCGAACGAGTTTGCCGTGGCGTTGAAGTACCTGCGCTGTTACAGCGCTGGATGAGCATGGGGAGGGGTGGGGAATTTCCCTCCAACTGAAGCCCGCTTGCAAGGCGTTGCCCAGCAGCGGGGGCATCAGGCGGGATGAATGGTTTTCACCCGTTTGTCACCGGCATGCCGCCTGCTCTACATGATCCGCGGTCATAGTGCCGCAATTGCTTTCTTCGGGAACCCCAAGGTTCTTTGAAGGATTTGCGGGGCAAATCGAAGTTGCGATCGCCCCGGCTGAACCGGCGCCCGTGACGCCGGCCCCAAAACCAGAATTTGGCGGAGCAACGGTTTCGCCGTTGTGCCGTCAGAAGCGTCCCTGACGGGCGGATCCGCACCCGCCCGTCGCCTGGACGTTTAACCTGAACAAGAAAACAAGCTCTCCGCTTTCCGAAAGCGGGGATTCCTCAGTCATGAAAAACGTCAACAAACTCGCAATGCTCGTCAGTCTATTCGCGCTCGGCGCTGTCGCGCCGGGCGCCTTCGGTCTCACCGCGTCGCAAGCCTACATCGAGTCCTACCGCGGACGCACCGATATTCCGGTGCCAGTCAAGGTCGTCTCCCCCCGGGCCGACCCCTCGCTGATCGGGGCAAAGGCGGAGGTTGAGTTCCTCGTCGATGCCCGCGGCCGGCCGCAAGACGTCGAAGTCATCTCCACCACGGATCGCTTCTTCGCGGCATCGGTCCGTGACGCGGTCGGCAAATGGAAGTTCGAACCGGCGATGCGCGACGGCGCTCCGGTCTCGATGAAAGTCAAACTGCCCGTCCTCGTCAGTGATTAGGATTGGGTCCGGGCGAGGGGACCGCACTGGCCCCGCTCGAAAGTAGAAACAACCAAAGCCGCTCTTCGGAAGGAGGGCGGCTTTGTTGTTCCGATCGTCTTTCCCTGCGGGCTCGTGGACCTTAGCCAGCAAGCCAGTGGGCATGCGCGATCTCAGGCGGCTCTTGCGAACCGCCGCCCCAATCTCTGAGGGCCGCGGTTACAGAGCACATATTCTCGGTTAAAATATTACAGATAAGTATTTTAAGTCGGGGTATCCGCAAGGGATAATGCCTTATTTCGGATCACGGTCTTGATCCGGCTCGGTCGCCACGAGGGCGGAGAGCAAGGCGAGGACAATCACGGTTTCGATCATGGCTTGGTGTGGTGTGTTCGGTGAGAGTGGTATCGGATGCTCTTGTTCCCGACTCCCGGAAATACTCGGGAAGGCAGGGAGAAGTTGCAGCTTTGGGCTGGAAACTCATTGGTGGTCAAAGACAGCGACTTGCTGCAGGAACGGTGCCGCCGGTTGTCCGACCTCCGGCGGGAGTGGTGCTTGCAGGCCGGCGGCACAGAAATCAATCAGACGTCGAAGGCAACCGTCGAGGTCGTTTCCGTGGCAGAGGCCGCATGAGGTGCGCTCGAAATCATGCTGGTGTGCCGCCGCATATAGCATCCCCCCGATTGTGAACTGCATCCGCCAGAAGAGCTCGGGCAGCGGGATGCCCGGCAGCGTCTGGGTCAGGACTCGGGTGTAGCGCGCGACGAGCGGATCCAGTTCCCGTACCATCTCTTCAACCATGAATGGCTGAGGATCGGCTAGGTCGCGACTGATCAAGCGAAGGAAGCTGATTCCTCCCGGCGATCCGCTCGCAGCGCGTCGCAACAGCGGACGGATGAAAGTGTCCAGAATGGCACGCAACGGCACTGGTTGGTCCCCGGCAAGTTGCTCAGCTTGACTCAGGAGGGTCAATCGCTCCTGGTTTACAGGGCGGATCTTCCTGATTAGAACCGCCTTGTATAAGTCTTCCTTGGAGCCGAAATGGTAATTGACGGCGGCCAGATTCACACCGGCTTCTTCAGTGATCTGACGGAGAGAAGCGCATGGGAAACCATGTTGACCAAATAGACGCTCGGCAGCGTCGAGCATTCGATCCCGGGTGGCTTGTGATTCGACGGGCATTTTTAAGCGGTATATTAAAACAAGTGTTTGAAACGATGGTGTCAACTCCTATTATCGGTTCAGACTCATCTGGCGATTGACGGCAGTGGGCTCCTTCCTACGGTCCGTGATGTGAGCATTGATGCATTGGAGGGCCTGCAGAAGCTGATGTTGCCAGACCGCTGGCAGGCTGAGGCCATTCAAGCGCTCAAGGCTGGGTGCGACGTCGTGATTGATGCCCCGACTGGGGCGGGGAAGACCTACGTTTTTGAGCGGTGGCTGGAACAGTCGAATTTCTCCCGCCGGGCGCTTTTTACCGTGCCCACGCGAGCTCTCGCCAATGACAAATTCGCCGAGTGGCGCACCCGGGGCTGGCGTGCGGGCATTATGACCGGCGATATCACCGTCTTTCCGGATGCGCCGGTTGTGGTGGCGACCCTGGAGGCGGTGCAAGGATGTTTTCAGGATGGGAGGGCGCTGTCACCGAAAACGCCCGAATCTCAGCGATCTGCGATGGGGTTGTCCAAGGGCGGGCATCCCTTTCAATTACTGGTCGTTGATGAATACCAGTGGCTGGCTGATCCTGATCGCGGCAACCATTACGAGGGGGTGATCCTGTCCGTCCCGCCCGCCGTGCAGTTGCTGCTGCTCAGCGGCAATGTGGCGAACCCGGAGGAGGTAGTCACCTGGCTGCGCCGCCTCGGGCGCAACGTCGAGATCATCCAGCACCTTGAGCGCCCCGTGCCGCTGGAGGAGGTGGACGTCGACGACCTGATCCACGGCCTGCCGGCGAGCATCGCGGGATTCTGGAGCCGGCGGGTGGCGGGTGCCCTGCGCGAGGGACTCGGGCCCGTGTTGGTGTTTGCCCCGCACCGGCAGGATGCGGAGCGTCTGGCCCGGCAGTTTTCGCGCGAACTGCCGCTGGCCGACCCGCTGTCACTGACGCCCGAGCAGGAGAACCTGCTGGGTCCGGTCCTGGCGAAGCTGATCAAGCAGCGCGTGGCGTTTCATCACAGCGGGCTCACCTATGCCCAGCGAGCCGGCGTGATCGAACCGCTCGCCAAGGCGGGGCAGCTCCGCGCGGTGGTGGCCACGCTTGGCCTCAGCGCCGGGATAAATTTCTCGCTGCGCTCGGTGCTCATCACCGCGTCGAGCTACCGGTTCAACCAATTGGAGCACGAAATCGAACCGCATGAATTGCTGCAGATGATCGGCCGGGCGGGGCGTCGCGGATTGGACGAGACCGGCTTTGTGTTGTGCGGCGGCAATGCCCCGCAGTTGCGGCGGGCCCAGCCGCTGCGCTTGAAACGGGCGGCACCACTGCCCTGGGCATTCATCCTGCGCCAGCTGCGCGCGGGACACGCCGCGCCGGAAGTGGCCGGCGCGGCGGCCGGCCGGTTCTTCGCGACGGAACCGCTCACCCTCGGCATGGAGGCAACCGTCCTCCGCGAGTCGGCCGAAGTGCCGTGCGGGCAGCGCACCGATACCGGCCGCGCCCGGCTGGTGCGCCGCCAGAAGAACCCGTACCCCGCCTGCCGCATTTGCGCGCTGAACGCGGAGTGCCTTGCGCTCAGTCCGCAGCCCACGCTCCTCTGGCAGTGGCAGAAGCTCGGCCTGTTGGACCGTGCGCTCCGGCTCACGCCGCGCGGCGAGGTCGTGTCGTTCTTCCTGGGACCCGAGGGTCTGGCGCTGGCGGCGGCGCTGGAGGATGTCCGCTACCCGCTGGATGAACTCGTCTTCGACCGCGCCACCCTGTTTGCGGGCGATCGTTTCGCCGACACCAACCCGCGCACGCTCGGCCGCCTGGCCCGCGTGTGCGAGCAGACCTACCGACGGTTCACGGCTGAGGGCTGGCTCGAACACGGTCTTCCGCCGCAGTACGGCTATGGCGCATCCGAGGTGGTGCGCGCAGTCATCGAGCAAAAGGCCCGCCGCGGCGAGCTCGCCGCCGCCAGTGAGTTCGCCGGCCGCGGCGATATTGACCGGTTGCTGACCGAATGGCGCAGCCTGCTGCGGATGGTGGTGAACGCGCCATCGCTGGAACTCGCGCCCGCCCCGGCGCCGGCGAGCGTGCTGGCGGTGCGCTGGGACGATTTTCGCGCGCTGTGCCGCGCCCAGCTTGGGATGGTCCGGACCAACACGCTGCCGGACCTTCCACCGTTAACCGCGGACCAGCGGCGTTCGGTGAATCACCGGTTCTTCCGGGCCCCGGCGGCGACGGGACGCAAGTAGGCGGGTATCCTCGGGCGGGACCGCGCCACGCCGCTTCCTTCCCAGGTAGACATTCCGGGGAACAGCTGTTTCATGGGATGAACGAATTCCTCGATGCCTGATTCCGAATCCGCGACGCCCCAAGCAACCGAGCCGGCCCGGCACCAGCGGCGGAAGCGCTATGCGGGCAGGAATCCGCGGCGCTTCGAGGAAAAATACAAGGAACTCAACCCGGAGCGTTACGCTGCCGACGTGGCCAAGGTGCTCGCCGGGGGCAAGACGCCCGCCGGCACCCATCGGCCCATCATGGTGCCGGAGATCCTCAAGGTGCTCGCTCTACGACCAGGAGGATTCGCCGTGGATTGCACGCTCGGCTATGGCGGCCATGCCCGGGAGATGTTGCCGCGGCTTACCCCGGGGGGCCGACTCGTCGGACTGGATGTCGATCCGATCGAACATCCTAAAACCACCGCGCGCCTGCGCTCCGCCGGATGGGGAGAGGAAGTCTTCACCGCGGTCCGCTCCAACTTCGCCGGCATGCCCAAGGTGCTGGCGGAACTCGGACTCGACGGCGTGGATGCCATCCTCGCCGATCTGGGCGTTTCTTCGATGCAAATGGACGACCCGGCGCGCGGCTTCACGTTCAAGGCGGACAGCCCGCTCGATCTGCGGATGAATCCATCACGCCCGCCATCCGCGGCCGATTGGCTTGCGCGGGCATCGACGGCTGAACTGGCCTCCGCGCTCACCGAGAACTCCGACGAACCCCAGGCGGAGGTGCTGGCCCGGGAGCTGGTTGCCCGCCGGGGCAAGACGCCATTCACCAGAACGCTGCAGCTCGCGAAGGCGATTCGGTCAATCCTCCTCCAGCATAACCCCAGGCACGACCCGGCGACCGACGATGACTGCGTGCGCCGGGTGTTTCAGGCGATCCGCATCATGGTGAACGACGAATTCGGTGTGCTCGACCTGTTTCTGCGCCAGCTGCCCTACTGCCTGAAGGCCGGCGGACGGGTGGCGATCCTCACGTTTCATTCCGGCGAGGACCGCCGGGTGAAGCACGCTTTCCGCGAAGGCCTGCGTGCGGGAATCTATTCCGCAACCAACGACGAGGTGGTTCGCGCCGGGCCGGAGGAACGACGGGCCAACCCCCGCAGTACGTCGGCAAAACTCCGCTGGGCCATTCGGGCCGGCGCCAAACCCGACTGAACGAACCGGGTCGCCTTGGCTCTACGCAACGCGCGGGCGCCGCTGGTCACGAAACGAGGAAAAGCCACTGGGCCCGCCCTTTTTTGCTCGGCTTTAACCCGGTGATCTGGGATGGGTGGAACTCTTTTTCGTTCGTTATGCCAAATTGGGAATACAAGATCATCACCAGCGGCACGCTGGGTTTCGCCACGCTCCAGTTGCTCGAGCAAAATCTCAATCAACTCGGCAAGGAAGAGTGGGAGATCATCCACTACCAAACGCGTCCCGAAAATCCGCTGGCATTCACCGGCCTGGCCCGCCGGCCGGTCATGCGCGACTGGGTCGTGGAGGGGGCGCCCGTTGCCGGCCTGCCCGCCACGAAGACCGGCGCGGTTCCGGTGCCGCCGGAGGAGCGGCCGACCTACGCGCCCAGCGTGAAGGAGCTTCGGGCCGAGGCGGAGGAACGCCGCGATTCGCTGCTCTCCCGCGAGGAATCGTTGCGGCCGCTGCACGGCGCGGGGGACGAGGAGGCGGGGGCCGGGGCGGGGGATGATTTCGACGAGAGCGAGGACGACGAGGATCTGCCGACCTTTTTCGAAGCGATCCGTCCCCACATGCGGCGAAATGTGCGGGGGCCGGGCATGGCGGTGGGCATTGAATATCTTGCGAAGAAGTTCGAGCAGACCGAGGCGGACCTGCTCGAGGCGCTCAAGGAGTGCGGCTTCACGATTCCGGCGACCGCCAAGGACGAGCCCGTCTTTCTTGAATACGACGGCGACCTCTATTGGCTGAATCTCAACCACCGCGGCCAGTTGTGGATCAATACCCGCGAGAAGCCGCGGGCGGTCTTCCGGCCGGCCCAGGGACAGCAGGTCGCCACCCGGGAGTTGCCGGAGGACCGGCCGGCCGCCGATACCGTGGCAAGACCGGAAAGCCGGCCGGCGGAAAACGACCGCCCGGGCCCGGCCGATCCGACCGGCGAGCCCGCCGGCGTCCGCCCTGCGTCCGCGGCCGCCGCCGCGGAAACACCGCTTCCGTCCGGTCCGGAGCTGCTCGACCGACTGCGGCCGGTGATGCGCCGCAACCGGCGCGGCGCGGGACTCTCGGGCAGCTTCAGCTACCTCACGCGCGCGCTCCAGATCGAGCCGAAGGCGCTGGAAGCCGCCTTGGCTGCGCTCGGCCTCGAACTGCCCCGGCGGCCCAACGACAAACCCAATTTCGTCGAGATCGGCGACTTCGTGTATTGGCTCAATCAGGACAAGGGCGGCCAGATCTGGATCAACACCCGCGAACGGCGGGCGGACGAGGAGCCGAGGGCGGAGGTTCCGCCCGGGCCGGTGCCGCCGGCGGCGCCGCAAACCGAGCTTCCCCTCGAGCCTCCGGCGCCAGCGCCTGCGGAGCCTCCGGTCCCAGCGCCCGCCGCTTCCCCGGCGACGGGTTCTCCGTTTGCCGCGGTGCGGCTGCTGCTCAAGGAAACCCGGCGCGGGGGCGTGGCCGCCGAGGCCGGACGCCTGGCCGGGCAGCTGGGCAAGAGCACCGAGGATCTGCTGGCCGCGCTGGTCGCCGCCGGACTGCACGTGCCCGAGAAGGCCCGCGAGAAACCGGTGTTTGTGGAGCATGCCGGTGAGATTTTCTGGCTGAACCGCAACGCGCGGGGCGAACTCTGGCTCAACGCCAAGGCGTCGAAATTCTCCGAAAAGCCCGAAGATGAGCAGGCTCCGGCCAAGCCCGAAGCGCCGGCCGCGAGGCGTTCGCGCGCTCCGCGGCGCCGGAAGTAACGGTCCGTTCACCAGCGCGCCGGGAATTCTCGCGCATCTTCGGTCCTCCCAAGCTGAGTGAGGACCGGCTGCGGCTTGGCAGGATGATTGCGAAACAGGTTGCGTTGCTGTGGGTCGGGCCAACGTTTCCCTGCGATGGCCATTTCCGGTGAGGTCGAACAGGTTCCCCATTGCCGGGCGATGCTCGGGGAAGGCGCAATCTGGAACCGCGCGCTTCAGCGTCTCCATTGGATCGATATCGAGGGGCGAACTGTTTTCACCTTTGATCCCGCAACCGGAGAGAACCTCGCTTGTGAGGTTGGCCAGAAGGTCGGCACCGCCGTGCCCCGCGCGCGGGGCGGCCTGATGCTCGCGCTCCAGGCCGGATTCGCCAGCCTCGACCTCGGCACGGGCCGCGTGGCGCTGCTGCCGCCTCCGCCGGAACACGACCCGACTGTTGTGAGGTTTAACGACGGAAAATGCGACCCGGCCGGACGTTTCTGGGCGGGTACGATGGCGCTGGTGAAGGGACCGCAGCCGCTGGGCCGGCTCTACCGCCTCGATGCCGACGGTTCGATGCACGTGGTGGTGCGCGAGGTCGGCACGTCCAATGGCGTCGCGTGGAGCCTGGATCGCCGGACGCTCTATTTCATCGACACACCGCTGCGGCGCGTCGACGCCTTCGATTACGACGGAGCGACCGGTGCGATCGCCAACCGTCGCACGGTCATTACCATTCCACCGGACATCGGCCGGCCCGACGGGTCGACCATCGATGCCGAGGGCATGCTCTGGATTGCGATGTACGAGGGCTGGAGCGTGACCCGCTGGAATCCCCGCAACGGCGGGCTGCTGCAGACCATTCGCCTGCCCGTGGCCCGGGTGACCTCCTGTGCCTTCGGCGGACCGGATCTTGGCACGCTCTATCTCACCACGTCCTGCTTTGGCCTGGCTGATGAGCAACTGGCCGCGCAGCCGTTGGCTGGGTGCCTGTTCAG
>Ga0182021_10010393_pt1 | contig 11036 bp, 8 predicted proteins | sample 612E3MmetaG_FD_120493 | JGI IMG/M metagenome (GOLD analysis project Ga0182021, IMG submission 120493) | Permafrost microbial communities from Stordalen Mire, Sweden - 612E3M metaG (Illumina Assembly) | ecosystem: Environmental > Terrestrial > Soil > Wetlands > Permafrost | place: Sweden...
ATGAGAGAGCGCGCGGTACCCGCCTTAATATGAGGAAAGGTGGGACCCGACCCGGCGACGGAGAAGTCCACGTGTCCCCCCAGCATGGCGGTCACCGCCGGGCCCGCTCCGGCGGTGGGTATATGGGTGAACCTGATTCCTGCCTCCTTGGCAAAGGCTTCTCCTGCAATATGCGTGATTCCGAAGGTACCGGTGCTCGAATAGCTGATCTTCTCCGGATTTTTCCTGGCCTCGGCGACCAGGTCCTGGATGGTTTTCCATCGTGAATTGGCCAAAACGCCCACATTCAAGTATCCTTCCACCAGACAGCTGACCGCGGTAAAAGAATCCGGGGTGTATCCGATCTCCTTGTTGGTGATGCACAGGAGGACGACCGAGGACTGGGAGGTGGCCACCAGGGTATACCCATCGGGCTTCGACGCCGCCACGAAAGCGGCTCCCGTGGCCCCCGCGGCTCCCGGTTTATAGACAAAGGTGACGGGCTGGCCCAAAAACTCGGGCATTTTTTCGATGAAGGGCCGGAGCAGGTTGTCGGTCTCCCCGGGGGCGAAAGGAACGATGACCTGGATCGGTTTGGTGGGGTATTTTTTTTCCGCTGCCGGAGCTGTTTCCATCAGGGGTACCAGAATCCCCAATACCCCTAGGATGACCCCCAAATAAGTGCTTTTTTCAATTTTGACCTCCTGTGATTTCTTCCTACGATAGCCTGGATCGAAGAAGCCTGGAAGAATATAACTGTATCAATTCCGCCTTTTGAAAAAAACCGTGAATTATTACAAACGAAATAAGTAGCGGGTCATTGCGAGGAGTCCCGCGAAGCGCGGGACGATCCCGCCAAAGGCGGGACAATCTCAAGCAAAAAGAGATTACCGCGCCCTTCGGGCTCGCAATGACGGTAACAATATTTACGTCGTTTGAATTAGTATGTAGGGCGTGATCTCCGATCACGCCATGCCCTAGCGTGGCGCGTTCGGGGAACGCACCCTGCATTTTCTCATCTCTCTTCCTTTTCATCAATAGAGGGGCGGAATATGGTACCGGGAATAGACCGGCCTCATCTCCCCGGACTGGAAAACCATCCGGGGCTCGAGCAGCAGGTTCCCGCGCAGGGTTTCACGCCCCCTTCCGTCTCCGAAGAGAAAGTCTCCTTTGGTGAGTTCCAAGACAGTGATGTGGGCAGGCAGGCCCGGCTTCAGGCTGCCCCGCTTATCTTCTTCCCCGAGGAATCTGGCCGGGTTGATGGTGGTCATGGCGATCACTTCCTCCAGGCCGAGCCCCAGGCAGAGAAACTTGGACATGGTCACCGGCAAGGACTGGGTCACCAGAAGGTTGGGGACGGACATATCCGTGCTGATCACGTCGGGCTTGAACCCCCGGGCCAGGGCATGGCGGGCGATGGTGAAGCTGAAGTGCCAAAGGCCGTGGCAGGAATCCAAAACCACTCCCCTTTGCCGCGCTTCTCCCAATTCGGGATAGATGGTCCCGTCTCTCAGAATGAGGCCCCCCGGCTCCCAGGTCAGGTAATGGCTGAGAATATCGCCTTTATCCAGGAGCGAGACGGCCTGGCGCGAAAAATCGTCCATCCAGTCCTTCTCCATCCGTTCCCGGGGGTCTCCGATGTGGATCATGAGGGGCATGTGAACGTCACGAGCCAGCTTTTTGGCCATCTCCACACCCTTGATGCCTACCCCTTCGGCGAGAGCTTGAATGGCGCGGATCTTGACCCCCCGGATCAGGTCCCGGTTGGCCTCGATCACCTCTTTCCCGCGGTCCACGTCCATGTCCCGCAGAGAAAAGATCTCCGGCTGGCTGATGAGGCCCGCTTTGGCAACATTCAGGAAGCAGAGGATTTCGGTCTGGGCAGGCTCCACCACCAGCTTGCGGTAGGCATGGAAATTGGCCGCCCCCGAGGTCCCCCCGTCTCCGAGCAGCGTGACGCCCGCATTGAGGCCCACTTCGTCGGGAGGAATCCCACGCCCCCTGAATCCAAGGGAAGGATGACAGTGCATGTCGATTAACCCGGGGGTGATCAGTTTCCCCCGCAGGGGGATCACTTTCTCGGCCTTCCCGGAAACATCCTTTCCCACGGCGGCAATCCGGCCGTTCTTGATGGCCACGGAGCCGGTAAAATGGATTCCCTGAGCCGGATCGATGATTTCTCCGTCCTGCAAGAGAATATCGAATTGATCTATTTCTTTGGTTTTAGGATTCATGCTGGGTTTACTCCTTTAGTAGGGGTTATCTTTTCCGTGCCCTGAGGATGTCGCCGAAGAAAAGAAGTTATCTCTCCCCCGTTTCACTAGAGGCCACAGAGCTCACAGGGAAAGAGAATAATCCCCGAGAATAAAAGACCGACTCTTTCAAGGAATTCTTTTCGCAAGTCTTCTCTGCGAATCCTGCGGGCTCTGCGAGAGAAAAGATTGTTCATTTTTTGTCCTTTTTCGGCGACCGATAGCGGGAAAAGGACGTCTGGGTTTAACGTCTGTAGGGGCGGTTCACGAACCGCCCTTACACCGGCAATACGCGCAAAAGTGATCCCCAAGCCGGCCGTTTTTTCTTCCCAGGGCCCGAAATCTCCGCGATCATTTTGCGAAAAAGAAGTCGGGAGGCATTCTACCAGATCCCCTCCTCTCTGGGAAGTCCCTGCAAAAAGCCCCCTTAGTTTCCCAGGACCCGGACACCCTCCCGACCCCCAAAAATCGTTGAATAAAACAATGGGCTATTATATTGTTAGCTAGAACGCTCTTGGGGCTGCAGCGTTAGAGCGCCGCCTCAAAAAAGGCTCTATTCGAGGAACAAGGAGGCTCTGGTGAGCCCACTCCGGATTGGAATGGTGGGAGCGCAGTTTGCCGCCCGTCTGCACCTGGAAAATTACCGGTCCTTGCGCGGGTCGAAGGTGGAAATCACGGCGATCGCCTCGCGCACCAAAGATCGGGCGGAAGAGTTGGCAAAGAAATTCCATATTCCTTCCGTGGCGGGTGATTACCGCGCTCTTCTGGACCGGAAAGATGTGGATGCGGTAGATTTATGCGTCCCCACGGACCTGCACCACGAATTCGTGATTCAGGCCGCCCAGGCGGGCAAGGACATCATCTGCGAAAAACCCCTGACCGGGTATTTCGGCAAGGACCGGCCCGAAGACCTGGTGGGGCTGGCCGTGGACCGGAAGACCATGCTGCGGGAAGCCCTGGAAAATTGCGAAAAAGTGGCTCAGGCCGTCCGGAAAAATAAAGTCCGATTCTGCTACGCCGAAAATTGGGTCTACGCCCCGCCGGTGGCCAAGCTGAAGAACCTCATGCGGGTGAGCGGCGGGACCGTCATGGACATGCGCGCGGAAGAGAGCCATTCAGGCTCCCACGCCGGCTACTCCCGGAAATGGAAGACGGCGGGAGGAGGGGCTCTTTTGCGGCTTGGGGCCCACCCGGTTTCAACCGTGTTGCACCTCAAACAGTACGAAGGGGTTCTGAAAGGGGGTCAAGGGATTCGGTTGAAATCCGTGACCGCTGAAGTGGGGCAACACACGCGGATGGAGTCTTTCAAGAAGGAACGGCAGAAGTGGATCGTCGATACATGGGAAGACGTGGAAGACTGGGCCACGATGATCATGAATTTCGAAGACGGCTCCCAGGCCGTAGTCAGCGCTTCCGATGGAGTCCTGGGGGGGGTGCGGAACACCATGACGGTTTACCTGTCCAACGCGGTGGTGCAGGTGAACATCAACCCCAGTGATACCGTCTTCGCTTATGCACCGGCACCCCATATCTTCGGGGACGAGTACATCGCCGAAAAGCTGGAAACCAAGGCAGGCTGGAACTTCGCCAGCCCGGACGAAGACTGGGTGAGAGGATATCCCCAGGAGTTGGAGGATTTTGCCGACTGCCTGCTTGCCGGCCGGGAGCCCGTCTCCGGGCTGGACCTGGCCCTGGAGACGGTGAATGCGATATACGCCGCGTACCTCTCGGCGGAGAAAGGGATGCGGGTGGAACTGATTAAAAAGGCGATTTAAGAGGGGGGGAAGGCAAGATTCAACGGGACCTCTTAATGAAAAGGACCGAAGGCTGAAAGCGAAAATCAAAATAAAGGAGGGGTTCGATGAAAAAAATTATCATGGTCTTGTTGATCGGCGTATTTGCTCTGGCGGTCTTATCCGGCAGCTCCATGGCCCAAGAAAAGAAGATTGTGGCCAAATTAGCGGATACCATGGCTCCGGATCATCCCCACACCCGCACCTGGGTTTATTTTGCGGACAAGGTGAAAGAAAAGACCAATGGCCGGGTGGAAATCCAGGTGTTCCACAGCGGGCAGCTGGGGCAGACCAAAGACCTCTACCTGGGTATGCAGATGGGGAACATTGAAATGGCCAAGATGCCCGTCTCCTTCAGCGGGGAGTGGATTCCGGAGGTTTATGTGTTCGACCTGCCCTATCTCTTTAACAACCGGGAGGAGATGTGGCGGGTATTCAAGAGCCCGGTAGGAGCCAAATTCTTTAACGAGACTTACCCCAAACAGAATTTGATCGGAATGATGTGGGCGGATGATGGCGGACGAAGCATCTATACCTTCAATAAACCGGTCCGCAAACCAGAAGACTTAAAAGGCCTGAAAATCCGCGTGCAGCCCAGCGCGATTCACATCCAGTCCATTAATGAGATGGGTGGAATCGCCACCCCCACGGCCTGGGGCGAAGTATATCTCGCCCTGCAGCAGAAGGTCCTGGATGGCGCCGAAAACTCGCCCGTTCTCTTCTGGAACTCGAAACACTGGGAGATCTGCAAGGCTTTCTCTTTGACCGAACAGTTCTGGCTCCCCACTCCCTTACTGGCGAACAAAAAGTGGTGGGATTCACTGCCCAAGGATGTGCAGGGCCAAATCCAGGCTGCGGCCCAGGAGGCGGAGAAATATTTCGTCCAGGTTTACACCGCCGATGAAAACAAAGCGTTGGGTTGGGCCAAGGAAAAAGGGGTCCAGGTGTTCACGGATGTGGACAAACCGGCCTTTGTGAAACGGATCCAGCCCGTGTACGAAACCTTCGTGAAGAAGTATCCCTTCGGCAAAGAGCTGCTGAGCCAGGTTCAGGCAGTCAACAAAAAATAACCAGGTGGCTCTTTCGGGGAGCCATGTTCCGGGAGGAGCGTGGCTCCTTCTTTTTTCCTCATGGGACAAAGGAGTGGATGTTGAAAAGGGTTTTGGAAAATCTGGTCGAAAGGGTTTGCATGGTTCTGGTTGTGGCCCTGGCGGTGGTGGTCTTTCTCCAGGTATTCAACCGTTTCGTCCTGAAAGCCCCCCTGGCCTGGTCCGAGGACCTGGCCATGCTCCTCTTTCAATGGGTGGCCTTCCTGGGAGCCGCGGTGGGGGTCAAGCGGATGCGCCATTTCGGCATCGAGCTGGTGGTGAAAAAATTGTCGGCCAAGGCTCGCCACGTGGTTGAAATTCTGATTCCCTGGATCATGGGTTTGGTGGCCTTGACGATGATCACCGAGGGTTACAAGCTGGTCCTGTTCAATAAGAATCGGATCTACGCTACCATGGACTTATCCTATATCTGGACCTATTCCGCCATTCCCGTGAGCGGAATTTTGATCATCATCTTCCTGGTCCAGCAGGAAATTCAAAGGCTGAAGGGCGGCCGGGAGGAGAAAGGATAATCCATGGGTACGGTCTTCATTCTCCTGGCCTCTTTTGGTTTCCTCCTGGTGATCAATGTTCCCGTCGCTTTCTCCATGACCCTGGCGTGCATCCTGGCTCTATTCTGGCAGGGGGCCATCCCCGTTTCCACGGTGACTTTGAAACTCTATTCCGGAATCGATACCTTTCCCTTCCTGGCGATTCCCCTCTTCATCCTCGCCGGGGGATTCATGGAGCAGGGAGGAATCTCGCAGCGTCTGGTCCTGTTCGCCCGGAACTTGGTGGGGCACATCAAGGGCGGACTGGGGTTCGTGGTGGTCGTTTCGGAGATCTTCTTCTCCGGAATTTCCGGGTCCTCCATCGCCGACGCCTCGGCCATCGGGTCGCTCCTTCTGCCTTCCATGGCCAAAGCCGGCTACCCCCCCCCGCGGGCCGCGGCCATCGTCGCCGCCGCCACGGGTATGGGCATGATGATCCCTCCCTGTCTGAACATGGTGGTCCTGGGGGCCATGGCCAACATTTCCATCGCCGGTCTTTTCATGGGGGGATTCCTTCCCGGCTTCTTAATGGCCGTCACCCTGATGGTCATCATCTATTACCAGTCTTCCAAAGGGATTCTTCCCGGGGCGGAGGGGAAACGTGCTTCCTTCCGGGCCATCCTGGTTTCCTTTAAAGACAGCGTGATTCCCTTGATGATGCCGGTCATCATCTTCGGGGGGATCTTCAGCGGAATCTTCACGGCCACCGAAGCCGCGTCGGTGGCCACGGTTTATGCCTTCATCGTCTCCTTCTTCATCTACCGAGAGATCACCTGGAAGGACATGGGAAAGATCCTGGTGGATACGGCGGTGCTGACCGGGACCGTCTGCCTCCTCGTAGGAGCCGCCACCGGATTTTCCTGGATCCTGGCCACGCACCAGGTCCCGAATGCCCTGGGAAGTTTTATCGGTTCCGTCTCCGAAGGCCGGGTGATCTTCCTGCTTTTGACGATCGCCGTCTTCCTGTTTTTCGGGATGATTCTCGACGGACTGCCGGCCATCCTCATCTTCTTCCCGATCCTCTACCCGATTGCTCAAACCATGGGCCTCCATCCCCTCCATTTCGGAGTCCTGGTGATCGCCGTGGTGGGGATCTCGATCATCGCCCCGCCCATCGGACTCTGCCTGGTGATCATCTGCAGTCTGGCCAAGATCAAGCTGACCGACACCATCCGCCCCCTGATCCCTTATACCCTCATTCTGGTCGGCGACCTGGTGGTCATCGCTTTCTGGCCGTGGCTGATTTTATTCCTTCCCGCCCTCTTCAAAGTTTAAACTATTTTTTTGGCCTTTCCTCCGGCGGGGGAGGGCAAGGTGAGGAAGGGCAAAAAAAGACCGGCGGGTTGGGAGTTCGGAAAATAGGGATATTCTTTTTCTCAGATCAAGAGTCCTCCCGCAGGAGTACCCATGGAAATCTTCGAAAGCGATGTCCTCATCATCGGCAGCGGGGGAGCCGCTCTGCGGGCGGCCATCGAGGCCAAGGAGACGTTTCCCCAAGGGCGGGTCTCCATCCTGACCAAAGGTGAGGTGGGGAAGTGCGGAGTCACGGCCATCTCCTGTTCGGACCGGATGGCCTTCCATGCCACCTTGCCTTACACGGAACCGGGAGGGCCGGATAACTGGAAGCACCACGCCCGGGATATCTACCAGATCGGCGGCTTGGTCTCGGACGGCGACCTGGCGGAGACCCTGGCTCGGGAATCCGGGGCCGCTTTCGAGTTTCTGGAACAATTGGGGGTTCCCTTTGCCAAGACCCGCGACGGGAAAGCTGAGCAGTTCATTACCGACGGATCAGAATACGCCCGGGCCTGTTACACCGGCCCCCGGACGGCCAACCACATGGAAGAGGCTTTGGTAAGAAAGGTCTCTTCGATGGATATCCGGTTCATCGAAAACTGCATGGCCTGCGACCTGATCACCGGACAGGGAAGGGTGATCGGAGTCTTCGGCATCGACCTGCGGGGGGAAAGAAAGAGCTTGGAGGAGAGGGCGAGAGTCCTTCCGGCCCAAACGGTCATCCTGGCCACAGGCGGGGCAGGGGAGATCTTTGCCGTCCATGTCTATCCCCCGGGAATGACCGGGGACGGCTACGCCATGGCCTACCGGGCAGGGGCTGAGCTGGTGAACATGGAGTTCATCCAGATCGGCCCGGCCTCGGTTAAGACCCAGTTGAACTGCTCGGGGAGCTTCATGCGGGCCAACCCGAGATTCATAAACGACCGGGGAGAAGAATTCCTGCCCCGCTACTTTTCTTCGGAGACTCCCCGTACTGAAATTCATAACCTGTGTTTTGAGAAAGGGTCAACCTGGCCGGTCTCGAGGGAGAAGAAGACGCACCGGATCGATATCGCCGTCTCCAAGGAGACCGCCCAAGGCCGCAAGGTGTTTCTGGATTATAGCCAAAACCCTTCGGGATTCCGCTTCCAGGACCTGGAAGCGAGATGGCAGGAGAGGTATCATCGGGAGTCCAAAGGAAATCTGGAGGAGGAGGAACGCAATCCATCTCCGCTCCGGCGACTGAGAGAGATCAACCCTGAGTCCGTCGTGTGGCTGAAAGAGCATGGGATCGACCTGGAAGCGGGAGAGCGGATGGAAATCGCCGAGGCCGGCCAGCACTTCCAGGGAGGGGTCAAGATCCGGGAGAAAGGGGAAACGACTTTGCCCGGCCTGTACGCCGCGGGAGAATGCGCCGGGGGCCAGCATGGCGCCAACCGTCCGGGAGGAAATGCCTTGCTGGACGGCCAGGTCTTCGGGAAGATCGCGGGTCATGCGGCGGCGCTGGAGGCTCAAGAGCAACGAGGCATAGGGAAGGGTTCCCCCCGGTCCTACGGCGCCGCCTTCAAAAGGCTCAAAGAGCTGGAGCAGAATCGGCAAAGGCCGCCAGCCGCGGCGGTGCGAAAGGGATTAAAGGAAATCGTCTCACGATGCGCGAGCGTGGTGAGATCGGAAAGAGAACTTACCGAAGGATTGGCGAAGCTGGAAAGATTGCGAAGAGAAGGATTGTCGCCGGACGTGCAAGGATTGTCCTTTGCCCTGGAGACGGAGAACATCATGAACGTGGCCGAGATGGTCATGCGGGCGGCTTTGCGGAGAAAGGAGAGCCGGGGGCCGCACCTCTTTTTCGCCCATTTTGAGGACCTGAGACCGATGGATATCAAAGACCCGGAGTGGCAAGAATACATCGTTATCCGTGCAGAAAAGGGTAGAATGGCGCTTGAGCCGCGTTCCCCGGTGGCTCTGTCCTTTTGAGATTGCGCAATTCGCCATGCGCAATGCGAAATTCGCAAAGTAAGGGAAAGGGAATGAGATGAACATTTTGGCTTCACCCCTGAAAATCGGAGCAAAGACCGCCCCCAACCGCATCGTCAACCAGCCCATGGAATGCAACGATGCCGATGAAGCGGGGAATCCCACGGAGCTGACCTTCGACCGTTACCGGAGACTGGCTCAAGGAGGGGCCGGGGTCATCATCGTGGAAGCCCTCACCATAACCCAGGAGAGCCGGGCGCGGAAGAACCAATTGGGGATATACGAGAAGACTGCTCCAACGTTGGAACGGTTGGTGAAAGAAATGAGGGGTGTTAACTCAAAATCCCTCATCCTCTTCCAGATCACCCATTCGGGCCAGCAGAGCGGGGCGGGTTTTTCCCGGCTCGTCTCCGTTTACCCGATTTCCGGGCAGCAGACTCATATTCTTTCCGAAGAGGAGATCGATAAGATCGGGGACGAATTTGCCCGGGCCGCGTTGATCGCCAAGCAGGTGGGCTCGGACGGGATTGACTTCAAGCATTGCCACGGATACCTGTGCGCGGAATTGCTGCGCCCGGTGAACACCCGAAAGGACCGCTTTGGCGGCTCCTTCGAAAACCGGACCCGCTTCTTCAGCGAAACCATGGAGAAGATCAAAAGGACCGTGGGAAGCGGCGGCCCTTTCCTATTGGGGGCCCGCTTCTCCGTTTATGAAGGGATTCCGGGTGGCTTCGGCACACCCGGGCCGGGTGAAGTGATCGAGGATTTATCGGAACCGTTGGCTCTGGTCCGGATCATGGAAAAGGCGGGGGTGGACTATATCAATGTCTCCGCGGGGATTCCGGCCATCACCCCGGAGATCGTCCGCCCGACCAAGAGTTACCCCGAGGGCGTCTACCGCCACTTCGGTTGGGCTCAGGCCATGAAGAAGCAAGTGCGGGTCCCGATCATCGGCTCCGGATACACCTACCTTCGGGACGGCAAGAATGATCTGAAAGAGCCCGACCCGGCCAAGAAGAGTTTTCTCTACTGGACGGAAAAGAACCTGAAGGAAGGGATCTGCGATATGATGGGGATCGGCCGCCAATCCCTGGCCGACCCGCTCTTCGCCAGGAAGATGCTCGAAGGGAAATCAGCGGAGGTTAACTACTGCATCGCCTGCGGAAGCTGCTCGGTCCTGCTGAAAAACCAGGCGCAAGGCGGCTGCCCTATTTACTTTGAGTACTACAAGAAACGCTTGAAGGAAATCCAAAAAAACAAGCCATGATCATACAAAGTTGGAAATGGAAGCAAAAATTTCCGCCTTGCCTCTATACCGAGGGTTTCTGATTCCTCGTTCCGTACTCCCCATCCCGCCCTTCATCGAACCGGTTCCTTCTTCGACAACAAGAAAAATACTGGATCGGCGGGGCTCCCTTTCCGACTCCCTTTTTCTTCGTTATTTCATCGATCCTTTTTCTTTGGTTCTCGGGCGCCGGGGGAAGGGGCGATACCGGTTTCCCGGAGCCTATCCCCAGGGTTGACATCCCGTATTTAACCCCTGAAAGCCAGCAAGGTCCTCCGAGGCAAAGACTCCGGCGGAGGATTTCCACCCTTTCCACCCTTTCCTGCATTTTCGCCAATTCTTCGCTGTCTTTCTGTAAAGAAGCGGAATAGGCGCGTACAAATGTTTCCGGCTCATAGTTTGCGCGCACATTAACGACCCCAGCGGCTCCGGCAAGCAATTTATCCGCCGGATCAAAATCGCTGCCGGATAATACCTTTAATCCCCCCGCGTTACCCTTTTGTCGAGCCGGCGGTCAAGCCGGCGATGTAGTAATCCATCAGGAAGGCGTAGATGATCACCGGCGGCGCCGCCGCCATCAAGGACCCGGCCATGATCTTCCCCCACTGGAACACATCGGCGCGGATCAGGTCGCTGACGATCCCCACCGTCAGCACCATCTGGTCGGACCGGTAGAGAAAAGCCATGGGATAGATGAACTGGCCCCAGCTCACCGTAAAGGCGAAGATCGTCGCCGCGATGATACCGGGCATCGCTACGGGTATGAAGATCTTGGTCAGCGTCTGCATCCAGGATGCACCATCGATGATGGCCGCCTCGTCCAGCTCCTTGGGGATCGA
>Ga0182021_10010394_pt1 | contig 11035 bp, 10 predicted proteins | sample 612E3MmetaG_FD_120493 | JGI IMG/M metagenome (GOLD analysis project Ga0182021, IMG submission 120493) | Permafrost microbial communities from Stordalen Mire, Sweden - 612E3M metaG (Illumina Assembly) | ecosystem: Environmental > Terrestrial > Soil > Wetlands > Permafrost | place: Sweden...
GCATAATCCAGAAACCAGTCCTGATACATTCCCGAAAGAGCTGTAACAGTATGAAGAGAGGCAGGTGAATTATCATGTTCCTGCAAAGAATCTTCCTGTTCTTCAGATATATCCAGTTCGAAATCTTCTTCCATTTAAAAACTTTCTCTTCCTGATAAAACTCTCTTACTTTATATCTACAATATCTTCTTCGATCCTCAGGTTTGCTATAATAAAATCCTGTCTTTCAGGTGTGTTTTTCCCCATATAAAATTCAAGGAAACCATTTATCGAATCATTCTTCTTCATCCGCACGGGTTCAAGCCGTATATCTTTGCCTATGAAATGTTTAAACTCATCGGGTGATATTTCTCCAAGGCCTTTAAACCTGGTGATCTCTGGGTTTGGCCCGAGCTGGTTTACAGCTTTTTTTCTCTCATCTTCTGAATAACAGTAACGGGTCTCCTTCTTATTTCTTACCCTGAAAAGTGGTGTCTGAAGAATATAAACATGTCCTTTTCTGACGAGGTCGGTAAAAAACTGGAGAAAGAAGGTCAGCAACAACAGTCTTATATGCATACCATCGACATCTGCATCAGTGGCAATAACAACATTATTATATCTCAGATTTTCAATTCCGTCTTCAATGTTCAGGGCAGCCTGAAGGAGATTGAATTCTTCGTTTTCGTAAACAATTTTTTTTGTAAGTCCGTAACAATTAAGAGGTTTACCCCTCAGGCTGAAGACAGCCTGGGTCTCTACATTCCTCGATTTTGTGATAGAACCGCTTGCTGAATCACCCTCGGTAATAAATATTGTTGAATCGAGTTTGTCGGCATCGTTATTATTATAATGGATACGGCAATCTCTAAGCTTTTTATTATGAAGATTAACTTTTTTAGCTCTGTCGCGCGCAAGCTTCTGAATAGAAGAAATGGCTTTTCTTTCCTTTTCGGAATCCTGGATTTTTTTCAAAAGTATCCGGGCAGTTTCAGGATTCTTATGAAGGTAATCATCGAGCTGCTTTTTAACGAATTCCACTATAAAATTTCTTACAGACGGTCCGTTTGGTCCCATATCTTTTGAACCAAGTTTCGTTTTGGTCTGTGATTCAAAAATAGGTTCTTCAACCTTTATGCTTATTGCAGCAATAATAGAAGACCTGATATCTGCCGGATCATAATCCTTTTTGAAGAATTCTCTGATTGTTTTAACTAGCGCCTCCCTGAAAGCGATAAGGTGGGAACCGCCCTGTGTAGTGTTCTGCCCGTTTACAAAACTGTAATAATCTTCACCATACTGCAATCCATGAGTAAATGCAACTTCAATATCCTCACCATTAAGATGAATAATAGGATAAAGCCCTTCCTTGTTCATATTCTCATTCAGAAGGTCGACAAGTCCGTTTTTAGAAATAAACCTGCTGCCATTGAAATTAATTACCAGCCCCGCATTCAGATAGACATAATTCTTAAGCATGCTGTCAACGTACTCCGAGATAAAGTGATAGTCGCCGAACATGCCTGAATCGGGACGAAAGATGACCTCAGTGCCATTCTCTTCAGATGAGGCTTTCAGCGGCTCATCCTTTACGGTTATACCATGGTCAAACTCGATCGCTTTGACCTGCCCGTCCCTGTAAGATCTTATAATAAAGCTGCTTGAAAGTGCATTTACTGCTTTTACACCTACTCCATTCAGACCCACCGACTTTTTGAAAGCTTTTGAATCATACTTGGCTCCTGTGTTCATCTTTGAAACCGCATCGAGTAACTTTCCGAGTGGAATACCTCGACCGAAATCTCTTACTCTTACGTCTTTATCGGTGATTGAGACGTCGATCTTTTTCCCGAAACCCATCATATATTCATCAATGGAATTATCCATCACCTCTTTCAACATGACATAGATACCGTCGTCCTGAGATGATCCGTCACCAAGTTTCCCAATGTACATACCCGGCCTTAACCTGATATGTTCTCTCCACTCCAGAGTTTTTATATGCTCTTCTGTATAACCAACTGACATATTTCCGGATTTTGCGCAAATATAATGAAATAGAATTGCCGCAAAAGGTCAATTTTTCAACAATTGGTTTAAATATGAACTTAGCTCTTTAACTAAAAAGTTTGAACTTAAAATATTTAGCTGATTAATTGAGATTTACAAACACATTGAAACTGTTGATAAAAGATTTAACTATCAGGCGATTCCCATCTGCTTCATAAGCAGTGCAGCATTCATTTTCTTTGTTATACCTTCCTGCAGTTTATAATCGAAGCTGATATTCTCACCGTTAATTTCAATTTCAAAACATTTATTAATGATTATTCCAGGGAATTCATTCTCAATTTCACCCAAAGAGGTGTCGTGTGTTGCTACTAATCCTGTTCCACCAAGCTCAATAAGTTTTCTCATGAACAATTTAGATCCATTGCTTTTATCAACAGAGTTGGTACCCTTCAATATCTCGTCGAGAATAAAAAACATCTCATCTCCATCTTCAAGCCTGGTCTGCAAAATTTTCAATCTCTTCAGCTCTGCATAAAAGTAAGACTCATTTTGGCTTAATGAATCTGTAGTACGCATACTTGTAAAGAGCTTTAACGGTTTGAATTGCAATTTATTTGCACACACCGGAGCTCCGGTCATTGCCAATATAAAATTAACTGCAACTGTACGTAAAAATGTACTTTTCCCGGCCATATTGGCCCCTGTAATTATGAACACTTTACCCCTGCAAGGGATCAGGAAATCATTACATACTCTCTTATCACGGTTAATGAGGGGATGTCCCAGGTTGGTAGCAGAAAATATTACAGCCTGATCGGTAAGCTCAGGATAACAATAGTCAGGATTGTTGAAGGCAAAGTTTGCGAGACTTAAATATGCATCTAGTTCTCCTATCTGTTTCAGCCATACAGGGAATTGTGTTTTGGATTCCTCCTTCCACTTTTCCAGAGATCGTACACAATGAAAGTCCCATAATAACAGACCATTCAGAACAAAGCCAATCAACATGTTCAAACGACTGTCGAACGAGCGAATTATCCTGCTGAGTTTACCGATTCTACTTAATGCGGACTGGTTACCCGAAGAAAAATTGGTTTTAAAATCATTCAGAATGACGGCTTTGTAAGATTCTTTTTCAAATGAAGAAAGCAAGCGGTTAAATGAAGATAAGAATTCATGCTTTTTAGATACCTGATCATGGATTTTTTTAGTGTCCTTCAGTTTTGCTAATATCAGTAATAGGTTGATCAGAAAGAATATGGTGAAAATCTGATAAGGCAAATAACCTGCAATCAACATTAAAAGGGAAGTGAGTGTCAATCCGGGGAAAAGCCAGATTGCTATTTTAAGAAATGGGAAATAATAAAATTCTGAATGATCATTAAGCCATTGTAGAACTCCTTCAATATCGTCTTTCCCGAGTGACTTCCCTGTACCGTTAGCTATAAATTCCTGGCGCCAATCGAGCTTCGCCGATAGTTCAGATATTGTTTCCTGTCGTTGTCGGATTTCTGCTGATATTTTATATGGCCGGGCAAGCCAGAGTGCCAGCGTGTCTCTGCCATATCCTGTGACCGTTCTGTTCAGAAAGTGAAACAAAGAATCCTGTCCAAAAAGGTCAATATCATTCGAAAAATCATGATCAGAATTTATCCATATACTTCCATTATTAAAAGGTGAAAGATCTCCTGACAGGGAGTTGATTTCATTCCGGTTTACATTTTCAAGATTTCCGAAAAACTCTCTCTTCTCAGAATGAATAGCAAATTGGTTCACCAAAAAAAGAAAAATGACAACTGATAAAATAATAGCAAATATACCTGCAGCGGGGCTGAACGAAAAACAAATAATTGCAATTGCTAAACCACCAGCAAAAACAAGTAAACGAAGAAGAGATAGAGTAAAAAGGATCTTTTTATGTTTCAAAGAGAGTATTTTGTATTTCTCTGAAAGCAGAAGATATTTTTTCTTCAGGTCTCTGATCTCCATTTCTTAAATTATTATAGCAGCAACTTTGAGCACCGACCTCTTCCCATAATAATCAGAACCTTTCAGGTCGAAATCCCATGTCCATTCCTCTTTATGCTTACCTTCAGGCAGATCGATCAAAACTGTCTTCTGTTCCGATACACTGCCGGAATTATCAGTAAATACTTCAGTTAAATCAGTTATCAGTATTGACTTATATTTTTTCAACAGATTTAAATGATTATTCTGAATCTCTTTTCTGAACCTTATAATTTCGACCTCTTCTACCTTTGATTTCTTTATCAGATATTTAACGGGAAGGGTTTCGAGCTGTGTCAGAATGTTCAGGGAGATTACCATTCCGGGATCCGAATCAAGCAGGTAGTCAGGAATTCTAATATCATTTATTGAATTTAGTTTTTTAAAGAATGACAATCCTGAAGTTTTGCGCCAGACTTCATCAATCAATCCACCACTGATGTCTTCTGTTCTTAGTTCAATACCTGGCAGATTACTAACCTGTTTAACAACCTCGGGTGGATGAATTATATCTATAAGACAGACTCTCTTGACTTTTTCAAGCATCTCCGCCAGAGGGAGTTCCAGCAGCCACCCGCTACCAAGGACGGTAACTTTTCCGGGTTTATAAAATTCAAGTGCTTTTATAATGAAGTTCCGGCATTTTTCAAGGTGGCTGTTCCATCCTGTTTCCTGGTTTATATGCCTGACTATAAATCCATGCTGATAACTGTAATACCCCAGTCTGTTCAGGATCCTTGTGTATGATTCATCAAATGCCATAAGTTATTTTCCTGCACGCATTTTTTTCAGTTCATCCACCATCAGAGTTCTGAACTTTATTGCAAGCTCTTCAGGATTGGCAGTACCGAATGAGCCCGGATGAACCGGGTCGAGGACTTTGATTTTTAAATTGTTGCCGCTCGAAAACATCAAACCATGTTTCGGCAGGATGCCCCCTGTTCCATCAACGATTACCGGAAGGATAGATTTATCGGTGCTGAGTGCCAGCTGAAAAGCCCCAAGTTTAAATGGAGCTATTTCTCTGTCGTGCGACCGTGTACCTTCCGGAAACATCATGATTGATATACCTTTCCGGAGGCTTTGAGCAGATTTATCCATCATTTCAGCTTTACTATCTTTATTTCCTCTGTCAACTGCAATATATTTTGCCATACGCATATACCATCCAAGAACAGGTACCTTATAATTTTCAATTTTTGAAATCCATCTGAATTTAAGACGCAGACAATTCATTATCAAAATATCCAGAATCGACTGATGATTAGATATTATAATATATGGTGTCTTTTTTTGAGCTTTTTCTCTGCCTTCAACACTTATTCTCCATATAGGAATAAGTTTTGTCAGCAGACATCCCTGAATAACCAGCCACCAGTGAGTAATAGTTCTTTCCTGGTCGAAGGGATATAACAACACCCAGAGTACCAATGAGACCGGGAATAAAATAATGGTATAAGTTATACCTATAATCCAGACAAATAATGATTTAATTGTGTCCATAATTCAAGTTACAGTTTTGTCAGCAATTTTTCGAGTCAAAGTAAGCGATTTTTTAAAAGAACTTATTAACCTCATCTTTTGCAACCGGGATATTTTCAGACCGGAATTTCTCAAGAAGATCCATGTACATATGCCTGCACCCGATAAGTTTCTTACCAGCAGCCTTCATTTCATCGCTTCCTTCGATATCACATTCCCATATTATTCCATCTTTCACAACCAGCCTGCAGGTATGTGATTTTTCATCTATGATAACCCAACATGTAAAAGTATAAGGTGGACCATATCCATATGTCCAGTCCCATGTTTTATATTTTGATTCTGTCAGCGATCTTACAGCTGACAGCTCTTCATCAGAGAGTTGATATCTTTGTATATCAGACATATTACGACTGAAATAATTCAGCATTGATTTTAAAAATTCATCGATAGTATTAATATTCTTCAATCGCCCTTTCAGATTGGTGACAGATGTTCGGTTTGATTCAACAGCCCTGGTGGAATAGTTATCAGATTTTGCTTTTAATGATTGTCTGAGATCATCAATAGAAACGTCGAAAAGCAATGTCCCGTGATGCAGTACCCTTTCCTTGAAAACATGCTCTGCATTACCGGAAATCTTCAGACCATCAACAGTCAGATCGTTCCTGCCCTCAAAAACAGAATTTACACCTAATGACCCGAGGAAGTCAATAACAGGCTTTGTATAAAACCTGAAATCAACCTGTTTCCCTGCTTCACTCTGTTTAATAAAAGAAAAATTCAGGTTCCCTCTGTCATGAAAAACGGTGCCGCCTCCGGAAATTCGCCTAATGACCGGGATCTTTTTTTCATTAACGAATTTTGCACGTACCTCCCTGTGCGCAACCTGATGCTTACCGATTATCACACATGGATCATTAATGTAAAGTATGAAGAAATCTTCTTTTGTGTTATGAAGAAGGTATTCTTCGGTTGCCAGGTTGAAGAAAGGATCGTGCGATTCTGAGCAAATGCTTAGCATAATTGAATTACAACCTTCAGACCCGGTTGAAAAATTCTGACCCGGGAAGTAACCTGCGATCAATTATTCGATATAAATTATAAACTCCCCATCCGACCAGGACTCCAATAAATGAGCCACATATTACATCTCCCGGGTAATGAACTCCAAGATAAACTCTGCTGTATCCGATCAGAAGAGCCCAGAATATCATACCGAAAGTAAACCACTTCCGTTTGATGAGGGAAAAGCTCAGAACTGCTACCATAAAACTATTTGAAGCATGCGATGAAACAAATCCGTATGCCCCGCCACATATCCCTTTCACCAGGTGAACGAGTCCTTCAAGGGCAGCTGAATGGCATGGTCGCATCCGGTGAAAACTATTTTTAACAAGTACTGAAATCTGATCGCTGAGAGTGATTGCAATTATTATCATTAAAACCAGTACTATGAATTTTCGTTTATATTTTATTACTAAAATATATAAGATTGCTATATATAAAGGTATCCAGGTTACCTTCCCACTTATAATATACATCACCTGATCCCAGAAAGGTGAATTGTGTGAATTAATGAATAAGAAAAGATGTTGGTCAAATCTTTCAAGCATGCAATAACACGTTAATAATTAAGAACTTTCCATAACATATCCTTCAGAGTGTTCAGCCCCTGTCCTGTAATGGATGAAATGAAAACACGAGGCACGTCAGGAAGAACATTTCTGATCTCATCGATAAGTTCCTCATCGAGCATGTCGGATTTTGAAATTGCAAGAACACGTTTTTTATCGAGAAGTTCCGGATTGTACATCCTGAGTTCGTTAATCAATATATCATATTCTGCTTTAATGTCTTTACTGTCGGCAGGTACCATAAAAAGGAGTATTGAATTCCTTTCGATATGTCGCAGGAATCTGATACCAAGTCCTTTACCTTCGTGCGCACCCTCAATAATTCCGGGAATATCTGCCATTACAAAAGATTTATCATCCCTGTAACTTACAATTCCAAGATTAGGGACGAGTGTAGTGAAAGCATAATCTGCGATTTTTGGTTTTGCTGCAGACACGACTGAAAGAAGAGTTGATTTGCCTGCATTTGGAAAGCCAACCAGACCAACGTCGGCAAGTATTTTAAGCTCAAGAATAAAGCTTGCTTCTATACCCTGTTCCCCTGGTTGGGCATACCTTGGAGCCTGGTTTGTTGCTGATTTGAAATGTGTGTTCCCCAGGCCGCCTCTTCCCCCTTTCGCCAGGATTTTTTCATCACCATGACTTGTTATCTCGAACAGGAATTCCCCTGTGTCATCATTCCTTGCAATAGTTCCAAGCGGTACTTCTATTGTTATGTCTTTCCCCATAGCGCCAGTACTTTGCTGAGCACCTCCGGATATACCATTATCGGCAAAGATGTGACGCTGGTACTTCAGGTGAAGAAGTGTCCACATCTGATTATTACCTCTGAGAATAATATGACCACCTCTCCCGCCGTCACCACCATCAGGACCACCTTTGGGAATGAATTTCTCCCGCCGAAAATGAGCTGATCCGGCACCTCCGTTACCTGACCTGCAAAAGATCTTTACGTAATCAACAAAATTGGAGCCTGACATAATTTAGAATCTACTCTGTGTAGCTCTGTGACTCCTCGGTGTTTCTCTGTGAAAGAAACAAGAACTTACACAGAGGGCCACAGAGATGACACAGAGAACCACAGAGTTATTATACAAATTTCTTCATATGATCTGAAAGCCTCATGAAAATATCATCAATTGTACCCATACCATTCACAGGCTGGTATAATCTTTTTTCGCGGCAGTAATTAATTATCGGCTCAGTTTTTGATTTATAGACACTAATCCTGTTTTCAACCACAACGGTGTCTTTATCATCAGGTCTTCCTGACAGTTCAGCCCTGGCAATCAATCTTTTAACCAGCTCATCATGTTCCACATCAAGAACAAGCATCAGGTCTATTTTCATGCCCCTTTCCCCCAGCATTTTTTCGAGTTCAATAGTTTGTCCGACAGTCCGGGGGAAACCATCGAAAAGGAAACCTGCGGAATCTTTTGTTTTGTCGATTTTTGCTGCGATCATTTCGATAACTACCTCATCAGGAACAAGTTCGCCAGTAGCCATTATTGAACTCATTTTTTTACCAAGATCAGTGCCTGCGGTTATCTCTGCCCGAAGCATATCACCGGTAGAGAGATGTACGAGATTAAATTTTTCAGCAAGTCTTACAGACTGCGTCCCTTTACCGGAGCCGGGAGGGCCAAAAATCAGAAAATTTACCATAAATTAAAAATTAAGATTTGATTCAGGGTGTATAATTGAATGGAATTAGCCTTGTATTTAAGTCTTATCATTCACAATAAATCACCTTTAACTAACTAAAGTATAAATAGATGGAAGGTTACGGCCATATCCGTCATAATCAAGTCCATAACCGATTACAAAATCATTTGGTATTTCAAAACCAATATAATCAAGAGGAATGTTCTTTGTATATGCGTCTGGTTTTAAGAGAAGTGCAGCAATTTTAATCCCCGAAACTTTTCTTATCACCAGCTCATCGACAATTCTTTCAAGAGTATTACCTGTATCAACTATATCCTCTATAACAATTATATCCTTATTTTTAATGTCTTCGTTCCATCCGATAAGTTCTTTAATTGTGCCGGATGAACTTGTTCCCTCATAAGAAGCAAGCTTCACAAATGAAATTTTGGCTTTTAAATTTATCCTTTTAAAAAGGTCTGCTGCAAACAGGAATGCGCCATTTAAAATTCCCAGGAAAACTACCTCTTTTCCGGCAAAATCACTGTTAATCTTTTCGGCAAGAGTATCAATCCTTTCGCTGATTTCCTTTTCTGAAATGTATTCTTTAAATGTTTTGTCAAGAACCCGGATTTCTTTCATGATGAAATTGTTTGAACTATTTGCCGATGCGAAAATATGAAATTAATAGCGTATTTTTGCCTTTATCTCTATGGTAAATTAAAATTGTTAAGATGGAACCTAAAGTTAGTATCATAATGGGAAGTACATCAGATCTGCCTGTAATGGAGGCAGCAGCGAAGATCCTTAATGATTTCAGTATACCTTTTGAAATAAATGCTTTGTCTGCTCACCGGACTCCTGAGGAGGTTGAAAAGTATGCTAAAAATGCTGCGGCAAGAGGGATTAAAGTTATTATCGCAGGAGCGGGAATGGCTGCTCATCTTCCGGGAGTCATTGCATCAATGACACCTCTGCCGGTCATAGGAGTTCCCATAAAAGCTTCTCTCGAAGGGTTGGATTCAATATTCTCTATACTTCAGATGCCTCCCGGAATACCTGTCGCAACTGTCGGAGTAAATAGTGCCCAGAACGCAGGGATACTTGCTGCCCAGATACTTGCAACAGGTGATGAATCAGTAATGAATGAAATAATAAAATACAAGGAGAGCTTGAAAAAAAAGATAGTTCAGGCTAATGAAGAACTTAAGAATGTGAAGTATCCATTTAAAACCAACTGATAATCAATCTCTTCAGTTTTTGTTTTGCCCCCAAACCCCCTAAAGGGGGCTAAAATACAATGCTGACTTACCTCCACTTCAGAGTCGGTTACCACCTTTGTCAGTAAGTGATGGATGGCTAGCCTAATGTAGCGCTGAAACAAAGCAAAAAGCATCTGAATTCTACAATTAATATTGAAACTATTTATTTTGCTTTAAGTATTTTTTGTACATTAGTGGAATAATTTTCAGAAACAGTTGTTCTCGCTGCAAAAAATAATTGTTTCGTTATTTGTTGTATTTCTGTCAGTTAAAGGTTTTGCCAGTGATCCTTATGGTCTATCGGCAGGAGCAAGACAGACAGGAATGGCACAGGTTTGTGTTATGAACAATGATTTATGGTCATCTTTTCATAACCAGGCAGGTCTTGCCTATAATAAATCATTCTCCTTTGCATTAAATTACGAAAACAGGTTTAGTATAAAAGAATTAGGGACCAGATCGGCAGCGATAACTCTTCGTGCAGGCAGGGTTTCTCTTGGTGCTGTTTATTCCCATTTTGGTTACAGCGATTTCAGGAGGCAAATGACAGGATTGGCATGCGGTATGCCTCTTTCAAATAATATAGCCGCAGGAGTGCAGATTGATTATTTTTCTGAAAGAACGACAGGTGAATACAATAATAATCAAATACTTACATGTGAGGCAGGAATTAATATAACAGCTGCACATAATATTAAAATAGGTATACACATTTTCAATCCTCTTCCGAATTCAATAAGAAAATCAGATATGCCGACAGGATTAAGAGCCGGAGCTGGGGCTAACCTGAGTGAAGAGCTTTTTGCAGCTGTTGAAACTGAAATGAGTACCGGACACAACCTGGTTATAAGATCCGGATTTGAATATGAAATGGCAAAAAAATTTATAATAAGGGGCGGCTTCAGTACTGAAAACAGTTCATTCTGTTTTGGATTCGGTTACAGAGCAGGACAGGCGATAATTGATTTTGGCTTTGCAACACATGAACAACTTGGAATAACATCTTCA
>Ga0182021_10010395_pt1 | contig 11034 bp, 11 predicted proteins | sample 612E3MmetaG_FD_120493 | JGI IMG/M metagenome (GOLD analysis project Ga0182021, IMG submission 120493) | Permafrost microbial communities from Stordalen Mire, Sweden - 612E3M metaG (Illumina Assembly) | ecosystem: Environmental > Terrestrial > Soil > Wetlands > Permafrost | place: Sweden...
CACGTTGGCAATCATACTCGTAATAGTGTCAGATGGTAAATCAAATTCATACATAGAAGAGGATAAAGGGTACACATCTCCTCCAATAGTGGTGGTTGTTTTTTGAAATGATTGCTGTTGAAACGGTAAAAACCGAGGATAGTGACTCCCTTCAGGATAGTAGTTCACCGTATCAGCACGATCTGCTGTACAATAATTCCAATATGTGAATTCAGTGAATGCTGTTTGTAAGTTTGATCCTCTACTGACTAATGCGGCATCAGTACTTTCAAGAAATGGGCGGGTGCGCATTCGTGTCCAGACATCAAGCATTATACTCGGACTAAATCGCTTTGCAAGAAATAATGGCCAAACCACTCTCTCATACCCATCATAGGAACTTGTATTAAATGAAAGTCCCTCATGGAATCCGACAAAGTAATCAGGAAGATATTGGTAGTAGTCATTGACATCAGTATAGACCACATCTTCCATCCATGTTGAAGTGAGTTCGTAAGGATATCTTTCTCCCCACCATCCATACCCATATTGAATTGCATGATGAAATTCATGCGCCGCAGTGACTCTGAGAGCTTGGATTCCTTTTGCATTGTACTTTGATCCGATAAAATCATTATCGATATCAATATCTGAGGTCCAACGCTCAGGTATCTGCGTTCCACTTATTAAATCAACCGGATTTGTTCCACCATAATTACCGTTACCCAAATCACTAATGGAGATATTGTAATACGATTGTCCTGAATCGAATGGCGGCGGGCTGAAACCTAATGTTCCAATTTCAACATCCCATACATGGTTGAAAATCGCTCCTACAGAATCGACATACGCCAACGCATCTCCTATTTTAGTGCCTTTTCCATCAAATAACGTCGGCGTATATGATCCGGTTGTATCATAAAAAATGTGAAAATGCCCAATTACTTTATCGCATTGCGAAGTACGTTGTCGAATGAGTGTTTGTATTTCCAGACGCTGTATTGCTGTTAAATTCTTCCACTGATCGAGAAGCTGAGCCGTTATCCACAAACGGCATTTATTAGAAGGAATCGAGTCATTTGAGTTTTCCGTCAAAACCGGATGACGTCCCGATCTCAAATCCCGATAGTAACTAACCAACTCTTCTGGGCTCATCGTGGAGTGGTGCATTTGTCTTTTTGCATAAACATCATTGGTCATAATTGAAGATAACATGCCAATACATCCAAGCAAGAATATATATTTCCAAAATGACCCATGGAGAGAACTTCGTACAAACACACAGTTTCGTAACTGTGACATTGAACTATTCCTTATGCGGCTTGGAAAATAGATTTTTACCATTGATGATTTTCAATATGCCTTTCTTCGAAAGCGTCATCGCTAAATCATTTACGCCATCTGCATCAACATCTGCAATTACATAATGACTGAACCCCGATTCTGTAACTAATACACGCCCTGCATCAAAATTACATTCGCCTCGATTGCGATACCAAATTATTTGTCCAAGTTTTTGCGATCCGACGACAACATCGGTCAAGCCATCACCATCCACATCAACAATTTGCGCATCAGACCGGTCTTTCATTGAAAAGCCGCTGGCTATAATTTTGGGGTCGTAAAACAATCCGTCTCCTTTTCCTTTTGCAACCATCAGGTAATCCACCGGAGGTCCTGCCTGCAGCAACACATCTAGAACGCTATCCGCATCAAAATCAGCAAGCCAGATGAATATTTGTTTGACATCAGGAAGCGATAATTCTCTTGAAACGATGCGGCGTTTCATCGAATAAGTGGAATCGCCAAATGCTATACCTAATTCCACAATCGAAGTATCGCCAGTACGGTACGCATACACGATGTCCGGAAGTCTATCGCTATTTAAATCGGCAACCGAAACGCCCAGCAAATCATCCGGTGGCGAGAGACGGAATGTGCGTTCGATGAATGTGGTCGAACCGAGTTGCTCATAAAAACTGAGAGAGTTTCCTTCAGAGATGGTCGTATTCCAAGTAACAAATTCTGCTTGACCATGATCATTCAAAGTTGTTCCCACAATTTGTGCATCACCTTCGCTCCCGATGAATGCATTCGAAACTGAATTATTGGCGGAATCGATGATGAAGTATGATATCTGATGCGACTGCGGGAAGGAGAGGACAAACTGCAGCGTCGTATCTGTTGATGAATGAAAGATAATGTGTTTTGGCTTCTCCGTCAATGCATAAGAAAACGGTCCAAAAGGAGCAGATGCTTTCTGCCCAAAATAGAGTGACATAGATTGACTTTTTATATTGACCAACGCAAGATCGGAAATGCCGTCTCGATTGAAATCATTTGAAACGATTTCTTCCGGAAAAACACCTGTGGCAATTTGAATGGAGTCCGACATGGGACATGATCGCATCACATTCCGATACACAATAAATTGTCCAACGCTCCGATCAAAGACAATACAATCTTTCAGGTTTCCCGATTGAGGTGATATGACAAAGATATTCTGTGGATCGTTTCCGGAAGCATACTTAACACGTTCAGAAAAAGCATCTCCATCATTATTGAAGGCAACAAGCAAAGAGGCGGGATTGACAGAAACAATTATGTCAATCAAGTCATCACTGTTAATATCGGCAAAACCGAAATCGGTGATACGTCCCTCAACCGCAATACGATTCTTCAGTTGAAAATCGCCATAATCGTTCCCTTCCCAGATTTGAAATCCGGATGGATTCGTCATCTTCAAAACCAAATCGAGTGAGTGCCCGCGGATTATCGAAGTCGCTACAAGCATATCAACATCTCCTTGCACTGGAAACACACTCTGATCAATAAATCTTCCTTTCCCGACACCATAGAGTACATGGAGTTCGCTTTTTACCCAATCCCACAATATCAAATCAATCAGGTTATCGTTATTCACATGAGCAAAATCAACAGCACCGATAGCATTATCCGGCGCAATTACTTTCCCAAACAGAAAACGTCCTTTGCCATTTCCTATGAGGGGAAAAATGCCGGGAGTATTATGCGCATACAGGAGCACGTCGAGATATTTGTCATTATTATAATCTCCGACCAAAATTCGTTCAGGTTCGAATGGAAGTTTCGTCGTGTTCTCAACCTGAAGTGTATCCCGCGACAAGTGAAGTACAAGCCCAATCGTTCGTTCTTGTTTATTCACCAGCAAAAGGTCTGGCAAACCATCATTATTGAAATCTGCAACGTAGAGATCATCAAACTCCATTGTTGTATGTTTCAAACTATAGTCAACTGATAACAAGGTTGAATCAAATACAGCGAGAAGAATTTCTCTGCGATGTGCAGACCATGAGGCGAGTGTCGTTATCCTCTGGCTGGACGTTGAAACTAACGTGCTCTTCTCGAATTTTTCAGGCAGCAAGAATGTGCGCACTTCACCGAATGCAGATTCATGTGTTTGAGCAGAGACTGTGCGAATGGTAAGCCAAAAAATAAACGACGTGGAACTAATTATATGCGAATAGCGCTGTCGCGGAGAGTGCATACAGTACTCAGACGTGTTGTGTTTCCACGGAATAATAAATAACCTCGCTATCGGTGCGACAACCTCAACTGCCTGCGCCGCGCTGCATCGCGGTAACGTCGTTTTTCAGCGCTCGTCATCGGCTTTACAGGATGAGCCGGGACAGGATTACCTTCATCGTCGATTGCTACAAATGTAAGATATGCAGTGTTCGTATGTTTCCGTTCGCCGGTCAATGGATTTTCTTTTGTTACACGCACTCCCACTTCGAGTGATGTGCGAAAGACCCTGTTCACTGATGCATGTAATATCACTACTTCACCCTGCTTCACCGGATGATGGAAGTGCAGTCCATCCACAGATGCCGTTACACACACTCGGTTCGTGTGCCGCGATGCGGCGATTGCGGCAGCGATATCCATCCAATGCATTAATCGCCCGCCGAGAAGGTTTCCCAGGCGATTTGTATCATTCGGGATGACCAATTCTGTCATCTCCACTTGTGATGCCTTGACCGGTTTCCTGTTCAGTTGGTGCATCTTAACTTCCCGATTGAGGTACTTGCTTGCTTGTATCTTTGATCGGTTCAGGCTTTTTTTGTTTCTGTGCTTTATCTTCGATTATTTTTGTTTCGATATCTGCACACAATCGGTCGGCATCTGATTTCATGGTACTGGTCGGATATTTTGCAAGGAATTTATTCACTGCTTCTTTGGCATCAGCATACTTCTTTCGTTTTGTCAATGCTTCGGCTTTCTTGAGCAGGGCCGGTTCGGCATATTGCGTGTCGTGATATTTTTCCAGAACAAGGTCGAAATAGTACGTTGCCGCCTTATAATATTCCATATGCATGTATGTCATACCGCTCTCATAATCCTTTTTTGCCAGTTTCGTGTTTAACTCTATGATTCTCTCTTCTGCCAACGGTGCCAATGTATCTGCGGGATGATATTCCAGAAACGCTTGGTACTCATCAATTGCTTTGCGGGAATAATTCTGATCCAAATGCGATTTGGGTGAGAGGTTAAAGAAGCATGTCGCACGCCTGAAACGCGAGCGAGAAACAAATATGCTGGAAGTCATATAACGGATGAGAATATCATATTCAAAAGCTGCTAGAATATATTCCTCACGCAAGTACCGGCTCTCCGCCATATAGTACTGTGCCGAATCCGCCACCTTGCTCCCTTGATATTGGAGTGACACCACTTTGAATTCTTCGATGGCTGCCTGATAATCTTCATTCTTAAACGCCTTCATGCCAAGTTCATACCGCTCTTCAGCGCTCAATTGTTGCGTTGCATCATTAGAACCGCATCCTGAAAACAAAACTAGGAAGAGACAGAATAAAATGAATATTTTAAAATTAATGAGATACTTGTGCAGTAGATGGTTCGACAAAGTAACCTCGCTCTGTGTGAATAATAGTGATTGTTGATAATGATTGAATTCGATTCATCAATTTCTGTATATCATCTGCGTTCAAGTCGGTCGTGGGTTGATATCCGGGATGAAATGGAATTAATTCTATAGACGATATCTTTTTTTGTTCGTTCCTCTTTTCAAATCTAACCAGTGCAGCAAACGAGCGCTGCGTCCAGAAGCGCTGGGGCTGATTGAATACAGCATTGCCGAGTGAGTGAAACATCAAGCACCCGTGATACATTTCGATCCCCTGCGGCACATGCGGATGATGTCCAAACACGACATTAACGCCAAAATCTGCGAGAAGCTTCATTTCCCTCTCGGCATACTTACCTGAGACGTCTTTATACTCATCACCGCCATGGTAACTTGCAAGAACAAAGTCCACGCTATCCTTCAGGGTGCCAATTTCGCGCTGTGCTCGTGCAGAATCAAAAACGGAAATCAATCCGCTATTAGTACCCCGAATCATGTTTACAGATTGCGTATACGCAATAATACCTATTCTGATGTTGTTGCGTTCGATAATGATAGGTGCAAACTCTGCTCCAGAATCAGCAACTGTTCCAGTGAAATGAATACTGTCTTGGTTCAGAAACTTGATCGTCTCCCACAGTCCCTTTAAACCATAATCAAATGCGTGATTGTTCGCAGTTGAGACGACTGTCACTCCTGCCCTCCGCAAGGTTGCTGCTGCACCCGGAGGTGCACAAAAAATGACATTTGATTTCAGACTTTGTGTCTCGCCATTTTGGTCAGTCACCGGACATTCGAGATTTGCGAAAACTATCTCGGCTCGCTTCAACACGCCGCCAAACTTTTCAAAAGGATAATCCATCTTGCCTTTTAGAATCTCCTGCCCTACTGTGCGTCCAAGATTTACATCACCCAAAGCAAGCAGTGAGACAGATGCAAGAGAATCGGCACTCTGCGCACGCACGTGAGGGATGTACTGCAGAATTATTACTAGAGCATATATCACAGATACTGATTTCAACTTCGCACCGTAAATAATAAAAAGACAATGAGAACAGCGCCGCTCAAGATAATTAAAGGCGTCAACAATCGTTGCATCACGCTTTCCTCTTCGTTCGCTGGAAACACCGAAAGCTGAAGAGATGGAAATACTTGCGCTGTATCTTTTACTTCACGGTGAAAAGTACCAAGCAAGCGAACTTCGCGTTCCGTCCCGAAGACTGTCCGCACTTCTATCGCTAAACTGATATTCCGTTCAGAATATTTTTCATCCACTGCTCGAACTTTGATGTCCGTACTAAGCAGAAATACATGAAGTGTTTGTTCCGATGTCTTTCCTGTACTTAATACTGATATATAACTCCGTTTCTGAAGCGTCTCAACAAATGCATTCTCTGCCAACGATCGCGGTCCTTCACCTTCCACCCAAAGAGCAACTCGATCTTTGGGATCGAGTTTCGCTTGATCGAAAACTTCATCGGCAATACTTTGCAATTGCAATCGAATCACAGATGCGCTGGCTACTCCGATGGAATCACTTGCGCGAGATATCGAAAGCATTCCGAAGAAGAGAGCTGTCACCAACACGAACCATATCGGTCTCAGGCAATGTATCAAATGGATACCTTTAGCGAATTCCACCCATTGCAATTTGCTCGAGGCGTGCAATGCGTTCTTCTGTCGGCGGGTGCGTAGAGAACAATTTCGTAATTCCTCCGCCAAATAATGGATTGATGATAAACATATGCGCTGTCGCCGTCCCAGCATTCGTCATTGGGATTTGTTCAACACCGCGTTCAAGTTTTCGTAATGCATTCGCAAGACTCATGGGCCGTTGGCAAATCTGTGCTCCGCCTTCATCTGCCGCAAACTCGCGCGAACGGGAAACGGCAAACTGGATCAACATCGCCGCGATCGGAGCCAGGATGATAAGGAGAATTTGACCAAATGGATTGGAATTCTCGCGGTCACGACTTCCGCCGCCGAACATGGAAGCGTACATCGCCATCCGCGCAACAAATGTAATTGTCCCCGCCATCGAAGCAACAAGTGCAGCGATAAGAATGTCCCTGTGTTTGACATGTGCCAATTCGTGCGCGATAACACCCTCTAATTCGTCATCCGAAAGTAAGCGAAGAATCCCTTCAGTTGCTGCAACAACAGCATGCTCCGGATTTCGTCCGGTTGCGAACGCGTTTGGCGAATCGCCGGGAATGATATACACTTTCGGCATCGGCAATTGTGCCTGTGCTGCAAGTCTGCGTACAATACTGAATAATTTCGGTACATCCGCCTCCGTGACTTCTTTCGCACGATAGGTCATCAACACGATCTTGCTGGAGAACCAGTACATTCCGAAATTCATAAGCAGCGAAAATACAAATGCCAACCATAAACCTTGTTCTCCGCCCATCCAATCTCCAATAAAGAGTAAAATACCCATCATCAGAGCCATTAACAGAATCGTTTTTAGTGAATTTGTCATCGTTTTTATTTCCTTTTTAAATCAACTTATATTCTATGCCATAGAAATTTACGAAAAAGTGCATGGAGTATCAACACGAGCAAGTCGGGAAGAAATACATTGAAGCCCCCAATAATGCGCCGAAGATATGGGATGTCTCTCTATTTTCGTTTCAATTGACGGCGGATCGTTTCGAGAACTAATTCCGGACGTTCATCAAGAAAATGACGAGAAAATCGCCTGGCGCGCCGCACTTCGTTGGAATCAATCTCGGCGAAAATCATTTCCTCCTCTTGAAGTTTTGCCGTCGAGATCATTTCTCCGCTGGGAGACGTAATGTTTGAGCCGCCCCAGAAGTTTATACCGTCTTCAAATCCCACTCGATTGCTGAAAAGAATGTACACATTGAGCAGGCGAGTATAAGTACGATGATGTTCGTAGTTTACAACTTGATTATCAAGTTGGGTTCCTTCACCGGAGAGTCGAGTTGGACTTGCCGTAAGGCACAATATATTTTCCGCACCATCAAGTGTCAATAAGTACGGGAGGGACATATGCCAGAGGTCTTCGCAGATGAGCATTCCGAAACGGCCTAACTTTGAATCGAACGCAGCAACATTCCTGCCATTCCCAAAGTATCGTCCCTCTTCAAACATTCCGTACGTCGGAGGATAAATTTTCCGATGGATATGTTTGATCTCGCCATCTTCTAAGAACATCGCACTGTTATAAATTCCATGATTCGAAGCGCTTTCTACAAATCCGACAACGATAGAAATTTCCCGGCTCTTTTGCAGCAAAGGACCGATGGTTTTATTCCGATGAGGATTGATTGCGACATCCCATGCCAAGTCGCGTAATGTATAGCCTGTGATACTGAGTTCCGGAAAAAGAATAAGCTGCGCCTTATCGGCAATAGCACGGTCGATGAATTCGAGATGATGTGCGAGGTTCTTGTCAACTGCTCCGATACGACAGTCTATCTGCGCTATTGCAGCTTTGAACTTCATCGCTGCAGGAGGAATGATGAACTAATCCGAAACACACTAATGCACATGCACATCATTTGGAAGTTCGTTGATATCGTTCGCTTTCCGCGGGAAGAATCGAGAAAGTACTCTGCCGACTGCCTGAACGCCATGAATCACTCCCTGATGGAAATTTTTCTTTAAGAAGTGAGAAGATATTTCTTCAGCAATTTTAGTCCAGGTAGCCTCTTCAACCTTGCTGTGAATGCCTTCATCAGCAAGGATAAAGAACTTTCTTTCGTCCAATAAGAAAAAGATCAAGATGCCCGTTCGATCCTTGGTCTTGGTCATTCCAAGGTGGTGAAACTCTCGCCGCGTTATCTCTTCGATGCTCAGCTTTTTTTCCCGCCAGCGACGTTTCTGGCGAATGCTGACGCGAATTTCTCCGGCTGTTGTTTTTTCCGCCTCACTGATCGCTGCTGCAATAGCGGCAAGGTCTTCTTTTGTGAATAGTTTTTTTACGAGGTTTTTCATGCGGCATACTCCGCTACGATAAGTCAATCATCTTGATGTCGCCGATGTACTTCACGGTCTTGTCTTCTTTGAGATTTCGAAGTTTCTCCAACTTAACCTGTATCCGCGCAACATTCTCTTTAATCAGCTTGAGGTACTTTGCGGCTTTTTCCGGTATCTCATTTTGTTCAATCGATTCGACAATCTTGGTCATATCTTCCAGTGGTTCGCTGATCTTTTGAGAAATATTCACAACAATTTCCTGCATCGCTTCTAAGCGCTTCTTCTTGATTTCCAATTCCATCAGCTCCTGCACGAGCCGTCCTTTTTCGATAATTCGAAGAAGTGATTGAGGAAAAACACGGCTTGCGATATCTTTCTTGAGCAGGTAATCCTTCACACCCATTCGCATCACTTCAACGGCAAGATTCACATCCTCGCTCGTTGTAAGAAATACGTTGGGAATATCATACTTCAATTCCTTCAATTTGCGTGTGAATTCTATATTGCTCATTCCCGGCAGAGTATCTTCCGTAACAATGACATCCACCAACGGCTGCTGCGCAAGGTACTCCAGCGCTTTTTCACCACTTTGCTGCCATACAACTTCGAATTGAGCGCTCTCAAACTTTGCGAGGTAACTATTTATTAAATCCGCGTCGCTCTCAAGTTCATTAACATACAGTACTCGAATTGGTTTCGTTTCCATTGTTATTCGCTTTTTACCATGTAATGAATTACCAACTGCCGGAAGCACCGCCTCCACCAGACATTCCACCACCACCGCTAAATCCACCGCCGCCGCCAAATCCTCCAGACGATCCGCCTCCATAGCCCCAACCGGAATAATAGCTGTGCCCACCTGATCCAATAACAGAACGCCGTCGCGATGCCAACATAGGTAAGAGGACAAATATCCCGAACATCATTACGAGAAATACCAACCCCATGGAAACCGCGGGGGCTTTATTCCCTCTCCTATCTGCTTGATACTCGCCTCTTGTTGTCCGAATGATCGCGTCAACACCCGTTATAATGCCGCCAAAATAATTATCTACTTTAAAGTGCGGAAGAATTTCCTGCCGAATAATTTGCGAAGATATAGCGTCAGTTAAGACACCTTCCAATCCATAGCCAACTTCGATTTTTACCTTACGATCTTGTTTGGCGATCACGAGCAGAACACCGTTGTCTTTCTTTGCCTGACCGATCTTATTTAATGCGAAAGTCTTATTGGCGTATTCTTCTATACTTTCTCCTTCAAGAGAATTAACCATCAAGACAACGACCTGTGTTGAAGTAGTGTCCTCATAGCTCTTCAGCTCACTATCTACTTTCTGCCACTCCTGAAAACTCAGCGTATTTGTAAAATCATTAACACGTTGTTTGAGTTCTGGAAATTTTATCTGCGCCACCATAGATGATGTGCATACCGCAATGACAAGTGCGAGAATGGCCCAGTGTAGGTTTTTCATAATCACCCTCAGAACTTAACCTGCGGAGTCTTATCAGAACCCGCAGTAGATTTAAAATATTGTGCTTCACGGAATCCGCCGAAGCCCGCAATCATCGATGCCGGGAAACGGCGAATCATGACATTAAACTCTTGTACTGTTTCATTAAACCGGCGGCGCTCGACAGCAATGCGATTCTCGGTGCCTTCCAATTGCGATTGAAGTTCGAGAAAATTTTGATTGGATTTTAGTTCAGGATATTTTTCCACTACAACCATCAACCGGGACAATGCAGCTCCCAAGCCATCTTGCGCCTGTTGAAAATGTTGGAATGCCTGCGGATCGCGCAGCACTTCCGGTGTCACTTTCATTTGTCCAACGCTCGCACGTGCTTCGGTAACACCGATGAGCACTTCTTTTTCCTGCTTAGCAAAACCCTTTACTGTTTCGACAAGATTTGGTATCAGATCATAGCGGCGCTGGTATTGGTTCTCCACTTGACTCCACGCACTCTTCACGCCTTCATCTTTAGCAACAATTTTATTATAGACACCAACCCCCCATCCGATCGTTAGAAGAAGAACCAAGAGCAATCCGCCAATAATCGAAAGTGTAATAATTAATCCCTTACTCATACTGTACTCCTAAAAAAGATGGAAAAGAAATCGTTTCGAAAAATACTTGCGATCGTTCCTGCAAACACTGCAACACTCGATATGCTGCGCTGCTATCTGCTGGTGCAGGCTGCCA
>Ga0182021_10010396_pt1 | contig 11034 bp, 12 predicted proteins | sample 612E3MmetaG_FD_120493 | JGI IMG/M metagenome (GOLD analysis project Ga0182021, IMG submission 120493) | Permafrost microbial communities from Stordalen Mire, Sweden - 612E3M metaG (Illumina Assembly) | ecosystem: Environmental > Terrestrial > Soil > Wetlands > Permafrost | place: Sweden...
GGCTCATGTCTTACTGGACGATGAAAGAGGTAAACAACACTGCCTGCACGGGATCGTCGGCAGCAGCGGTGTCTGAAGGTTCTTCGGGTTCCTTGCCCTTCTTGCGTGGCGCCGGCGGTTCGATGATGGCGTTGATGGTGACCCGCATTTCGTTGGCGAGTTTCTGCACGCCCTGTGGCGTACTCAGGTCCGATGCCTTCTTGCCGGAAAGGATGAGCAGTACCTTATGACGTATCTCCGGCGTGTAGAGCTTGATTTCCTCGCCGAGATGGGGGTCGAGCACGCGCAGTTCGGGGGTTGCCTGGAGGTAGGCCTCCTGCCCTTCGCTTGTCAACTTGACGGTGAAAGCATCGAGCTTGACGAACACCGGTGCTGCCGTGTGATCCTTCTTGGCTTTCTTGGCCTTCTCTTCCTTCGCCGGCGGCTCGTCGCCTTCCTCGTCGCTGACCGTGGGCTTCGATTTCATCAGGAAGAACGCCGCGCCACCGCCGATCAGGGCAACCGCGACCACCGCGGCGATGATGATGACCAGCAGTTTGCTCTTCTTCTTTGGCGCCGCCTGTTCTGTTTCAGCGCTTTCTGCCTTCTTGGCTTCCGCCATTATTCCGCTCCCCGAGTTGCGATGTCAGGTGTCAGGCAAACACGTCGACCATGCCGCGGCCGCTGCTGTGCCAGGATCCCGATGTGCCGGTTACACGAGCGGTCGAGGTGACGTCGCTGGCGAGCGCTTGCGATGTCTGATTCCAGCTTGGATTATCGCCGTTTTCGCGGCTGTTTGCCGATTGTCCGAACGTGTCGGTGCCAACGTGAGTCTGGCCCAGCGTTACGCCGGCGTCGGCCAGAACCTCCCGCAATCGTGGCATGGCGTTTTCCAGGGCTTCGCGCACGGCCGGGTTTGCTGAAACAAATGTGGCGGTTGCCTGATCGCCGGAGATCGAAAGCGAAATGCCGACACGACCGAGTTCTGGGGGCGTCAAAACCAGCTCGGCGCGACTGTGGCCCTGATTGGCCATCCAGGCCACATTGTTGGCGACGTCGTTCTTCCAGGCGGTGGTGCCGACGGCACTGTCGACACGGTTGGCGACCGCGGCGACGTGCTCAACGGTCGGCGAGCGATTGGCTGCGGCGCTTGCCTGGAGACTCGCATCGCCAGGAACCACGAACGCAGCGGTCTCCGAATTGGCGCCGGCCTTGGCTGCGCCGGCAGAATCCGACTCTGCGGCAAGATTTGCCGCGGCACTTGCCGTTGCCAGCGCCAGTGACTCGGCCTTTGTCCCTGCAGACTGGGCGGTGGTGTCCTGGCTGGCACCGACCACCGCTGGAACGACGGTACTCGGAGCGACGATCGCCGGCGCTGCGATCGGCACCAACTGGGCCGCGGCCGCTTGCGCGTCCACCTCGTCCTTGGTGAGATCACGGCTGTTGCGGACCCGCTTGCCATTTACGGTCGGATCACCATCGGTGGTCGCCGCCGTACCCTGTAGCCCGCCAGCCAGGGCAACCAGCGCCTGATCGAGAGCATCACTGGTCAGGTTGGCAGTTGTGCTCGCCGCGTCGACGGTGGTCGTCGGCAAGGCAACGCCACCGTCGCTGCTCATCTGCTGTTGCAAGAGGGCTGCGAAGGGATTCGGCGTCCCCGATGTGGCGGTCGCGCTGCCGCCCGAGGTCGAGCCGGCTGCCGGGGCGGCCGCAGGGGCGGGACTGACAGCGGCTGCTGCTGCGGTGATCTGGGGCATTGCGGGTTCCTCGCGCTAAGTCTGTAATCGGTAAACGCAAGGAGCATGCCACAGCCCATAGTCAATCATCGCGATTGAGATCGTTGGGGCGCAGGCGTGCGGCGTGTTCATCGGTGATCTTCTGCTCGCGGTGGCCTTCTTCATAGACCTGCTGAGTTCGATGGCGTACCGCCAAGGTGTCGAAGGCCTTGACCCGGCCGCGGCGGTCGAGCCATTCGCGCTGGCCGGCACTTCTGAGTTCGTGCGACTGGTCGACCAGTTGTCGAGCCTGGGCGAGCGCGGCGTCCAGCTTGTCGAGGAAGTGCTGGAAATTGCGCCACTGCTCGCGGCCGATACCCTCGCGGGCAGATTCAAGAAATCGCGCCTGATACTCGGCCCGATAGCGCACCAGCAGATCAAGCCGTTCGGCGGCGCGCTGTTCGCCGGAAATCAACTCGCCAAGATGGCGCGTGGCTTCCTCCAGCTTCATTTGCGACAGATCGAGAACCGACTGCAGCGGGAATTTTTTGCTCATCGTTGCCGGTTAGAGGTGAAAACGCTTTGCTCAGTTTGATTCTAGCCTAGCCGAACAGGGCTGCCAGACGGCCGACGCCATCTTCGGTGGTCGCCCGTTCCTCGATCTGCTGCTGGAGAAATTGCTCCATCTGCGGATAAAGGGCGATCGCCATGTCGAGCAATGGGTCCGAGCCACGGGCGTAGGCGCCGACGGCGAGGAGATCGCGGGCGCGCTGATAGCGGGAATACAGTTGTTTGAAGCGCCGCACCAGTTCCATTTGGCCGGCGCTGATGAGATTGGGCATGGCGCGCGAAATCGACTGCTCGATGTCGATGGCCGGGTAGTGCCCGGCATCGGCCAATTGTCGCGACAGAACGATGTGGCCGTCGAGGATGGCGCGGGCGGCGTCGGCAATCGGATCCTGGGGATCGTCGCCTTCGGTCAGGACTGTGTAGAAGGCGGTGATCGAACCGCCGCCTTCCAGGCCGTTGCCGGCGCGCTCGACCAGTTGCGGTAAGCGGGCGAACACCGAGGGCGGATAACCGCGCGTCACTGGCGGTTCGCCGACGGCAAGCGCAATTTCGCGCTGCGCCATGGCGAAACGGGTCAGTGAATCCATGATCAGCAGGACGTGGCGCCCCTGGTCGCGAAAATGTTCGGCGATAGTGGTCGCATACGCCGCGCCCTGAAGCCGGATCAGCGGACTTACGTCAGCCGGGCAGGCCACGACGACCGAGCGGCGCAGTCCCGCTTCGCCAAGGTTTTGCTCGATGAACTCCTTGACCTCGCGGCCGCGCTCGCCGATCAGTCCGACGACGATGACTTCGGCGGCGGTATAGCGCGCCATCATGCCGAGCAACACACTCTTGCCGACGCCCGAGCCGGCAAACAGGCCCAGACGCTGACCGCGGCCGACCGTCAGCAGGGCATTGAGCGCTCGAATGCCGACGTCGAGCGGGCGGATGATCGGCGCTCGCTGCAGCGGATTGAACGGCCGGCTGACCAGCGAGCGCAGCGGCTTCGCTTCGATTGGGCCAAGGGTATCGAGCGGCCTGCCGTTGCCGTCCACGACGCGGCCGAGCAGTTGGTCGCCGACCGGCAGACGCTTGGCGCGGTCGAAGGCGCGCCGGCGCGGCAACGCCGACTGGCCGATTCGCGGTGGTGGTGGTGGCGTCTCCAGCGGCAGGACCGGCGCCCCTGGCGCCAGGCCGTAGACATCCTCGCTCGGCATCATGTACAAGCGTTCGCCGGCGAAGCCGACCACCTCGGCTTCCATTTGGCCGCCGCCGGGGACCAGGACCCGGCAACCCGACCCCAACGGCAGTTTGAGTCCCGATGCTTCGATGACCAAACCGTTGATGCGGGTCAGACGCCCGCTGGTCAGGTAAGGATCGGCAGCTTCCGCGCGTTGTCGGCAGTCTGCCAGAAGTTGTCGCCAGGCAGCGCAGGAGGGCGTCACGGCTGCTCCGGATCCTGCCAGGCAGATTCCAGGCCGATGCTTTCGATCACGCGCCGCCAACGCGTTGCCAGGGCGGCATCCACCTGGCTGCCGCCGGTCTCGATCATGCAGTCTCCCGGTTTCAACTGCGGGTCTTCGTGCAGCCGATGGCCGCCGTGGGTAAGCACCTCACCCATATGTGTGCGCACCAGCGCCATGTCACCGGCGCTCAGGTAGATGAGCGCATGCTGATGCGGCAATTGCGCCAAGGCTTCGCGGACGACATCGAGAATCGTCTCCGGATGAGCGGAAATCTCGTGCCGGACCACTTGCCGCGCCACTTCCAATGCCAGCGCCAGGAGCTCATCGGCGACCTGTTGCTGGAATTCGGCGAACGAGCGTTCGAGTTCGTCGGCGACCCGCCCTAGCCGCGTCGCTTCTTCTTGTGCCGCTGCCCGGCCGGCGGCATAGCCGGCCGTATAGCCATCGCTGCGTGCCTGATCGCGGATGCGATCGGCCTCGCCGTCGGCAGCCTCCGTCTTCTTGGCAGCGACCTCATCGGTGCCAGGCGTTGCCGGCTGGTCGAAACTGGCCAGCTCCCAGCGTTCCCAGGCCGTCAGTCCGCTCATATCATCTGATCCTCGCCACCCTTGCCGCCCAAGACAATCTGCCCCTCATCGGCCAGCCGGCGCGCGGTCTTGAGGATTTCCTTCTGCTCACCTTCGACTTCCGACAGACGAACCGGACCCTTGGCCTCGAGGTCTTCCTTGAGCATTTCAGCGGCGCGCTGCGACATGTTCTTGAAGATCTTCTCGCGCAATTCCGGCGACGAGCCCTTGAGAGCCAGGATCAGCGAGTCGGACTGGATTTCCCGCAGCAGCAGTTGGATGCCACGATCGTCGACTTCGAGCAGGTTTTCGAAGACGAACATTTCGTCGAGGATCTTCTGCGCCAGGTCGGGATCATATTCGCGGACGTTGTCGAGAATCGAAGTCTCGGCAGCCTGGCCAACGAAGTTGAGAATCTCTGCGGCGTGGCGGATGCCACCCATCGCCGTCTTCTTGATGTTGCCTGAGGCTCCGGCGAGGACGCGCTTCATGGCGTCATTCAGCTCGCGCAATGCTTCCGGCTGGACGCCGTCCAGCGTCGAGATGCGCAACAGCACATCATTGCGCAGGCGCTCGGAAAAATGCTTGAGGATTTCGCCGGCATGGTCGAACTCGAGGTGGACGAGGATCGTGGCAATGATCTGCGGATGCTCGTTCTTGATCAGGTCGGCCACCGTGGCCGCATCCATCCACTTGAGGCCCTCGATGCCGGCAGTGTCACCGCCTTGCAGAATGCGCGAGATCAGGTTGGCCGCCTTGTCGTCGCCGAGCGCCTTGGTCAGCATGGCTTTGATCTTGGCCTCGTCGACGTCGAGCGGCGTTCCCTTCGCCGAATGCTGTTCGAGTTCGTCGAGCACGGCCTCGTCCTTTTCGCGCGGCACGGCCTTCAGTTGCGCCATGGCGTGACCGAGCTTCTGCACTTCCCGGGGACCGAGGTGCTTCAGGATTTCCGCTGCTTCGTCCTCACCGAGAGACAACAGCAGCATGGCGCTCTTTTCCAGGCCGTCATCTGGGTTCGCCACCGACCCACTCCTTGATTACGCCGGCAACCAGTTTCGGATCCTGTTTGGCCAGGTCACGCGCCTGTTGAAGTTTGTTGTCATAGGACTTTGTCTGTGTGCCCGGACGGTGGTTCTCGACGGCCATGTCGGCACGATTCGCCTCCTCAACTTCGACACGATGGGCGGCTGCAGCGAACATCTCGAACAGCGGCTTGAACGCCTTGCTCCAAAGCACCCAGGCCAGGAGGCCGAAGGCCAGCCACTTGGCGATCTCCTTGGCGGTGGCGATCAACCATGGATCCTTCCAGATCGGCGTGTCAACCACGGTCTCGGTCGCCGCCGCGGCGAACGAGACATTGGCGATGTTGACCGTGTCGCCGCGATCCTTCTGGTACCCAACGGCTTCCTGCACCAGGGCCGTGGCTTGCTTCATTTCGGTCTCGCTTAGCGGCGACGCCTTGGCCTTGCCGGCGTCCTGCTTGTTGTTGAGGATTACTGCTACGGCAATGCGCCTGACGGTACCGACGGCGCCCTTGATGTGCTTGACAGTCTTATCGACCTCGTAGTTGACCGTGGCATTGCGGCTAAAGTTCTGGGAATTGGCGCCGGCGGCGCCACCACCAACTGCCGGGCTGGTGATGGGCGCCGTTGCCGGTACCGGCGGCTGGTTGGTCAGTGCCCCCGGCACGCCTTGTGCCCCGCCAGCACCACCGCCGGCTTCGCTGGTCTGCTGACTGCGGATGGCCGTTTCCGGTGTCGGATTGGGACGATAGGTTTCGGCAACCTGTTCGGTCTGCGAGAAGTCGATGTCGGCCGCGACCTGGGCGTGGACGTTGCCTGGACCGACCATTGGCGCCAGGATCGCCTCGACGCGCTTGCGGTAGTCCTGCTCGACTTCGCGGATGTAGTGAATCTGCGCCGGGTCGAGGCCGGAGTCCTTCGCTGCGTCACCCTGTTGCGAAATCAGATTGCCGTCCTGATCGATGACGCTGACCTGCGTTGGGCTGAGTTGGGGCACGCTCGAAGAAACCAGGTGGATGATACCGGCCACCTGGGCGGGTTCGAGGTGACGTCCGGGATGCAGGGCCACCAGCACCGAAGCAGTAGGCTTTTGCTCGTCGCGCAAGAAGGCTGTCTGTTTCGGTATTGCCAGATGGACGCGCGCCCCCTTGACGGCCTCGAGCGACTGGATGGAGCGGGCCAATTCGCCTTCCATCGCCCGCTGATAGTTGATCTGCTCGGCAAATTGGCTGATGCCGAGCTTTTGCGTCTCCATGACCTCGAAACCGACCAGGCCACCTTTCGGCAGGCCTTGCGAGGCCAGGCGCAGGCGGACCTCGTGGACCATCGTGGCTGGCACCAGAATGGCGCTGCCGCCTTCGGAAACCCTGTACGGGACGTTCTGCTGCTCCAGGGCGGCGATGATCTGGCCGCCGTCCCGTTCGCTGATGTTGGCGAAGACGACGCCGTAGGGCGGATCCTTCGCCCACAGCCAGCCGCCGACGAGCAGGGCCACCGCCAGGGCGATGGCCAGCATCGCACCCAGCTTCTGAGTCGGGCCCAGGCGGTTGAAAGCCGCAAAGCTCAAGGGCAGGGACTGTTCAGCGGTCGCCATTGTGTCTCGTCGTCGGAATAACGGTTTTCCCGGCTATTGAAGCCGCTGCCGGATTGTGGACTTCCCAAGCAAGCCCGGTTCCTGCAAGAAGCGGCAAGAATTGCCGGCAATTCGGAAGTTGTTGCAATAGGCTGATTCTGCCATGATGGTCGGGCCATGGATACTTTGGACGCACCATCTCTTGCCGGGCTCGATAGCGCGCGCCTCGCCGAAGCCTTCCGCATCTTCAACCAGGCCTCGGAAGAACTCACCGCCGCCTACGGCGCTCTGGAGCGCCAGGTGGAGTCACTCACCGCCGAACTCGCTGAGGCCAACGCGGAAACCGAGCGGCTTCGGGAAGAAGCCGAACGCAACCGTCGACTGGCGGCCATGGGCGAAATGGCCGCCGAGCTTGCCCATCAGTTGCGCACACCGCTGGCGGCGGCGCTGCTCTATGCCGGCAACCTGGAGAATCCCGGTTTGTCGGAAAACAGCCGGATTTCCATCGCCCAGAAGACCGTGGGACGGCTCAAGCACCTGGAGCACCTGATTCAGGATACTTTGCTCTTCGCCCGCGGCGAAGTGCTGGGTCGGGAGACTTTTTCAGTCTCAGATTTGCTGGCGGATTTGACCATCACCTTCGAGCCACTGGCCCGGCAACACGCCGTCGCCCTGCGCACCAACGTCCAGACCGAGTGTGGCGTCACCGGCAATCGCAAGGCACTAGCCGGCGCGCTGACCAATCTGCTGGAGAACGCCATGCAGGCGGTCGATGCCGGCGGCCAAGTGACGATTTCCGTTGCGCAGCGCGACGGACAACTGCTCCTCGGTGTCAGCGATAACGGCCGCGGCATGTCGCCGGAAATTGCCGCCCGCTTGTTCGAACCTTTCTTTACCACGCGCAGCGACGGCACCGGCCTTGGCTTGGCGATCGCTCGCGGCGTTGCCCGCGCCCACGGTGGCAATATCGAAGTGAACTCGCAGGAAGGCGTCGGCACCGAGTTCGTCATCACCCTGCCCATGACCGAGACTACATGCCAGAGAACCTGAAGATACTTGTCGTCGAGGATGACGATGCCTTGCGTGATGCCCTGTTGGTCACGCTTGAGGCCGCCGGACATCAACCCACGGGGGCGGCGGGCGGCTACCAGGCACTCGCCGCGCTGGCCAGCGAGCGTTACAGCATGGTGGTCTCCGACTTGCGCATGGCGCCGATGGATGGTTTGCAACTGTTGGCCGAGATACGCGGTCGCTACCCCGGGTTGCCGGTACTGCTGATGACGGCCTTCGGCGACGTCAACCGGGCTGTCGAGGCGATGCGCGGCGGTGCCTGCGACTTCATGCTGAAGCCGTTCGAACCGAAGGCATTGCTCGACCAGATTGGCCGTTACGCGGTCGCACCGCACGCCGATGGTGTGGTGGCGGCCGATCCGGCTACCAATGCCGTGCTGCTGCTGGCGTCGCGCGTGGCGCGCACCGATGCAACCGTCCTGCTGACCGGCGAATCGGGCACCGGCAAGGAGGTCTTCGCCCGCTATATTCACGATCAATCACCTCGTCGTAACGGTCCTTTCGTCGCCATCAACTGTGCCGCCATTCCTGACAACCTGCTCGAGGCAACCTTGTTCGGCCACGAGAAAGGCGCTTTTACCGGCGCCCAGGGGGCTCAGGCCGGCAAGTTCGAACAGGCGGACCATGGCACGCTGCTGCTCGACGAAATTTCGGAGATGCCGCTTGGCCTGCAGGCCAAGCTGCTGCGCGTACTGCAGGAGCGGGAAGTCGAGCGGGTCGGCGGCAAGCGGCCGACGGCGATCGACATCCGTGTCTTGGCGACTTCGAATCGCGATATGAGCGCAGAAGTCGCGGCCGGTCGTTTCCGCGAGGATCTCTTCTATCGCTTGAACGTCTTTCCGCTGCACATTCCGGCGCTGCGCGAACGCCCGGGCGATATCCTGCCGCTGGCGGAGCACCTTCTGGCAATCCATGCGACTCGCCTCGGTCTCGGCCGACGCCTGGCGTTGAGCGCCGCGGCCAAGGCAAGAATTGCCGCTTCCAGCTGGCCCGGCAACGTCCGCGAACTGGAAAATGCCCTCCAGCGGGCGGCGATCATGGCCACGGGGGAAGTGATCGAGTCAGACCAACTGGCGCTCGGCGGCCCGGCACCATTGGCCGTGCCAGGATTTTCGTCGCCGTCGCCGCCGCCCCCGCCAGCAGCGTTGCAAACGGCAGAAACACCTGCTGCCATGCGGGATCTCGAGCGACAACACATCCTCGAAACCCTGGCCAAGGTCGGTGGCTCACGCAAGAAGGCTGTCCAATTGCTGGGCATTTCCGAGCGCACGTTGCGCTACAAGCTGGCCCAGTACCGCGCCGAGGGTTTGGTTGATGAAGCCTAGACCGGCACAAGCTTTGCTACTAGAATTTTAGGAAACCACAGTCGGAATCGTTATGGCCATCGATACCAGCAAGATCGATCAAATGTTGACGCAGCTGCGGGGCGCTGCGGCACTGACCCAAGGCAAGACGGCCGATCAGGCCGCCACGGCCGGGGGGGCTGATTTCTCGCAGGCGCTCAAGTCTGCCATCGACCAGGTCAATCAGGCACAACAGCAGGCGCAGCAGATGACCGAGGATTTCACCGTTGGCCAGAACAACGTCAATCTCCAGGACGTGATGGTGAACCTGCAGAAGGCGAACTTGTCCTTCCAGCAGATGGTGCAGGTGCGCAACAAGCTGGTGTCCGCCTACAACGACATCATGACGATGCAGGTATAGGCCGGTTTCAGGCTAAACCGGTGGTACGAGCTTTGCGCTGCCTTTCTATCTTGATCACGTAACGCTGCACCAGCGTCAGCATACTGCCCGGCAGATCGACGAACTGGCAGCCGGCGCGGTGAACCTGCACGCCGGACGGCAAGGTGAGTTCGAACAAGGTGCGCACTTCCAGCCGTGCGGCGAGCATGCCGACCTCGGGCAGATCGATACGACAGTTTGGGAACTCCATACCTTCGCTGAGGAGCACCCCCTGTGGCGGCACCACGACCGCGAGGCCGCCGCCGCTAATGTCGATGATGTTGGCCGTGAAGGCATCCTTGCCGTCATCGATGGGGATTCGGCATTTCAAGGACTCGGCCACCGGTAGCGCCAGGCGGTAAAACTCGCGTCGCTGCAAACGCAGTACCGACTCGGGAAGGGCGGCGCGAAAGGCCGCAACGTCCAGGTATTGGGTTTCAAGCAGCCCTGGCAGGGCAAACTGCACACGGACATTGTTGTGGCGGGTGACGGCAAACAGGCGATCGGCGACCAGAGCGCGTTGATTGGTGGCCGGGTCGCCGCTGCGGTCGAGGACTATGACGTCGTCTTCGACGGCAAGGATCTGGGTCGGCAGGCAGTCGCGGCCGTCATTGAAATACAGGCTGATACGGTCACCGGCGCTACAGAGTTCGCGTAGCACGAAGAGGACCTCATTGCGCCCATGAAGCAAGAACTGCCGGTAGTCGGTGGCTTCCAGGGGCGGATCGCTGACCGGCAGCAAAGGAGCCGGTAGGTGCTGGGCGGAATCGTTCATGACTGGCGGATTTTACCCGCTTGGCTGACTTGCGGCATGCTCGTTCAAACGCCAGGTTGCCGCTGTTCGATGCGATAGAGCCAAGCCAATAGTTCGGCGACGGCCAGATAGAGTTGTGGCGGTATCCGTTCGTCGAGATCGACCTGCATCAGCAGAGTGACGAGTTCGGCCGATTCGTGGACGAAGATGTCATGGGCGCGGGCGCGGTTGATGATCTCTTCGGCGATCAAGCCGCGTCCCTTGGCGACCACCTTGGGCGCGGCGTCGCCAGGGGCATAGGCGAGAGCGACGGCCAGGGCGCGGCCGTCGTCCGGCTGCGAACTACTCTTCTTCGCCACGAGAAATCTCGATTGCCTGCAGCTGCAGCCCGGCGTCGGTCATGCCGGTTGCCAGCGCTTGTGCGTTGGTGCGCAGATCGCCGGCGGCGCCATCGCTGGCAGTGCGGATCTTGACCCGCAGGCTGTTTCCGGACAGCTGCAGGGTAGCGTCAAGGGCGCCCAGCCGCGGCATCGAGAGCCTCAACGTTGTATTCCATTTCTCGGCTTGAGCGGGCGCGACAGCGGCATCGCGATCGTCCACTTGTTCGCGACCAA
>Ga0182021_10010397_pt1 | contig 11033 bp, 11 predicted proteins | sample 612E3MmetaG_FD_120493 | JGI IMG/M metagenome (GOLD analysis project Ga0182021, IMG submission 120493) | Permafrost microbial communities from Stordalen Mire, Sweden - 612E3M metaG (Illumina Assembly) | ecosystem: Environmental > Terrestrial > Soil > Wetlands > Permafrost | place: Sweden...
GCGCCCGCCTCGGCCACCAGCGGCGCCAGGCTTTCCACAGCGGGGAAGATGGCCAGCTCTTCGCCCAGGGCGTGCCAGACGAGGATTTCGTTGCAGAAACGGAAACGCTCGATTTCGTGGGTTAGGCCTTGCTGGCCGCGGGCGTTAGCCAACGCTGCTGTGTCGATCCGGAGCATATCCGCCCGGAAGGCATTATGGAATGCCAGTACTGCATCCAAAGGTTGAGTCATTTTTGCACCTCCTTCTAAAGTGTCTTACGAACCGGTTTGTTATATAGATATTATGCCACATTGAACTGCGAGTCAATTCAAATCGATCATCTTCTCCAGCAGGAAAGTGCCCGGCAACTGCCGGTACCCAAACTTGCGGTCGATGGCGATCATCGGTAGGTTCTGGGCGTTGTGATGGGTACGTACAAAGCCGACCTTTATCACTTCCCGGGCGTAGCGAAGCGCCAGCACTTTAACCGCCTGTCCCAGCTTGCGGCCGCGGTAGGCCAGGTCCACGCCGGTGAACAGGTTGTAGGCGTACTCCCGTCCTTGCATGCGGGTTATGGCGCTCATGGCAACCCATTCGCCGCTCAGACTTTCGATCGCTACGATTTGCCCGGCGGGAATATACCAGTCTGACTGGCAAACGCTTTTCTGGAAATCTTCGAAGGTGGCCCATGCATGTTCGCCTTCCTGTCCGGGTGTGCTGGCGGAGGCGGAGTCGTTGAGGACGTACAACCTGCGTTGGGCCTCGGGTGTGTTGCATAATTCGGCCATGGATGTAAAGCGAAAACCATCACTTTTTAGGTGCTCCAGGAAGGTATCATAGAGGCGGTCATCAAATGCTTGCAGGTCCAACTCCATCCCGATCTGATGGCGCTGGATATAGAAACCGCGCCGTAAAGAGAATTCAAGGCCTTCTGCGCAGGGTTCGCACATGTTGACCCGGACTTTTTTCACTTGTGTTCTGCTCAGTATCTGGGTCAGGTCTTCATATAACAACCGCCCAATCCCTTGTTTGCGCCGGTCGGGTCTGACCAGCAGGTGAAAGGAGACCTGGCCCGATTCCACCAGGCTGTGCCAGGCCCAGTAAAATCCCAACAGCTCGCCGCGCTCATCCATGGCCACCATCAGTCCCACCAGGGTTTCCAGATGAGTGTCATAATCGGCGCGCACGGCGGATGCGGAGCTGGGTTCTTCCTCCTGGCTGGAAAGCAGGCTGGCGATGGCGCCGAAGTCTTTTTGCGGTTCGACCGGTCGTAAGCGAATGCTATTTATCATTGTATTTTATGGCGCAGCCACCAGCAAGTTATCGAAGTGGACCTCAGCCGGGGTGCTGTCGCCGGCATAGGTGGCGGCGCCCAGGCTGATATCGCCTTCGATGAAAGTGGAATCCTGAGTTTGGAATACCTGCTGCCCGTTGATGGCCAGTTTGAGCTGATCGCCGGCACAGGTGACGGTCAGGTGGTTGGATACCGGACCCGGATGGATGGCGCCGGAGACGACCCACGCGTCTGAGCCGGGTTGCAGCGATTTGTAGGTCTTGCCGCCGCCGGTATAATAACCGACCGCGTAATAACCATCCCCTTCGACCTCGAAGATGTAACCGTCCCCGTTCGATTGATTGCGGCAGCCCACGTTATAGTTAAACTTATCAGGCGCTGGGCCGCTGAGCGGGGTGACATCCACATCGATAACTGTATTGCCAAAGAAGCGGTCAGCTGAGCCGTATGAGGAGTACTGGTTCGTTTTTGAAATGACAAAATAGGTGCCTTTGCTGTAGCCGGCGCTGTCGGAGTCGCCGGTGTAAATCGACCAGCCGCTGTTGGGATCGCTGAAATCATCGCGATACGGCAGGCTGTAGTAATCGGGCACGGAGCTGGCAGCCCGGATCAGGTTGAGCTGGTGCGTGTTCACGCCGTTGGTGGAATAATTGGCGGTCAGTCGATCCGCGCTCAATGAAACGGTCGAAATGGTGATGGTATTATCGACGGCCTGGTCCGAATAGGTGTAGCTCCAGGTCAAGGTCTTGCCGTCCCAGGATTGGCTGGTGAGGGTGCGCGTGCCGGCATCCGGTGAATAGACCCCCGTCACCAGATACTTTCCACCCTGCCATTGGATTGAAAAAATGCGTGAGCCTTCCTGCCAGTAACCTGCCAGCCCCGTCAGGGGATTTCCGCCTGCAGGCGGTTGGGTGGCAGGTGAAACCGGAGCGGTCTGCCTGGCAGGTGGAGTTGGAACAGGCATGGGCGTGGGCGTCAAGGCCGGGCAGAAGCAGGCAATGAAGGCCAACCCCAGGCTGGTTGCGAGCAGAATGAACCAGAATTTATGGCTTACGTGCATGCTGGCCACGCCAATCCCCGCACGCCTTGAATGTATTCATGCGTGGTAATGGATTTGAAAGCCCCAACAATCTCCCCAATCGTAGGGGCGACCCTTGTGTTCGCCTGGTCTTGGGCAGGCACAAGGCCTGCCCCTACAACATAATTAATGTTTGACCAACGGCAGGAAGAGTTGATAGCCGGGGGTAGTCGCATAGATCGTGATATCGTCGATATAAATGTCGTAGCCAAAATCGCTGATGCCTTTTAAGCTGACCCGGACCATATTCCCGGCATAAGCGGAGAGATCGACAATATGCTGGGCCCAATCTCGCGAAGGCGCATACCTGAGTATGGGTGCGCCCACGGCCACGAAACCGGTGCCAGGATCGACTTCCACCTGCACCTCATCCGCAGCGGATGGCAGGCTATAGTCGTTGAGCATCCAGAAGCTGATAAAGTAGCTGCGCGAAGCCGTAAAATCGAGCTGGGTGGTATACAAACGGGCCGCGCTGCCGGCAGGGGCAGTTAAGCTATTGAAATAGGCCAGCCACAACCCTCCGTGGGTTCCTAAGCCGGGAGGATAGCCGGTATCGTTTGTGCGTTGCCATTCAGTACTTCCACCAATTGCTTGCGTGGCCCACCCGGGCGGAGGAAAACTGCTTTCTTCGAAGCCTTCACTCCGCAGGATGGTGGTGATTGGCACGGGGCCGGCTGCTCTATCTGCCGGGCCGACAGCTCGGACTGCCTGTGTTTGCGGGAGAAAACTTACCGATAAGATCACCAGCAAGGCCAATGCCAAGAGATGGGATAGATTCGGGTTTGGCTTCTTCATCTATATCTCCTACTTTCCAATAAAACGAACAGGGATCACCAACAGGATAAAACGGGTCAGGGTACGGAATACCACAGCTCATTGCCCAGGAAGATTGCAGACGCATCTTTTGTGAAAAGGATCCAAATTTTCCGTCTCCAGGATCCACGTACAGGCGATTAAAGTATAGCACGAGAGTCAATCTCCCTGGAAGTGGATACCAGCAGCATGAGCGCTTCGCATACCGCCTCCAATCCATCAAGCCAGCAACGACCTGGGTGAAAAAGGCTGGGTAATGGTTGCATTACCGCATCCGGCCCCTTTTACGATCGTCAATAGTTACAATATGAGCTGTGAACTTGAAGTCTGGTTTACGCCCAGCGGCGGCAGCCAAAAATTATACAATAAAGAGACGCTTTCGGCCGGCTTTGCTTCCTAGGGGTCTACCTTAACACCTTATAGTGGATGTTTTTCTTGGCTTCGTACGAGCGGGATGCAAAATAAATCCATTGCACCAACTGCCTGTTCCAGCCGTTGCGTTCGAACCTGCGCGTGGAAGAAAACACCCTGGCAGTGGGCACAAAAAAATAACGCCCGCGCGTCATGCACTGCCTGAGCAACATCGTATCCTCATCGAAGGTCAGGGCCTCATCGAAATGGAATTCCCGGAGCAAGTCCCGGCGGATAATCTGGATCGAGCGGGTGGTGTGGCTTGCCCGGTTGGCGAAATTATAAAACCGGTACCAGCCGCGTGCCTGCCTGGTATCCGGGTCTGGGCGCAGTGAAACCATCCCGCAGCCCAGGTTTTTCCCCGCCCTGGCATGCAAAAACTCATTCAGTTCCTGTAAAAAGCACTTCTCAAAATATGTGTCTGCATCCAGGAAAATGACCCAGCCGTCAAGGTTGGAAATATTTGCGATTCCTTTATTTTTCGCTTTCGAGACTCCCGGCTCAGCGCAGGTAAACAACTTGAACCAAGCCGGGGCTGATTTTTTAATTATTTCATGCGTTCCATCCTGGGAGCCGTTTTCAACGATGATCACTTCCATGTTTTCGCGTGGGTACTCCAAACCTTGCAGGGCCTGCAAAGTCTTTTCGATATAACCCTCTTCTTCGTGCGCCGGGACGATCAATGAAAAAGAAATAAACCTGTTTTCAACGCCGGAAATTTCCATATCGTGGTTGCCTCCGCATTGTTAATGGAAACCCTTTTCCGAAATTTTCGTTGCCCGGACCAACAGATTTGCCCTGTTCTGGAAAATTTTACCCAACACAAACCCCCGGGTTATGAAAATGATCCCGGAGGTTTGTGTTGGTACGGTATCGAATGGCTATCTGACGCTGGGCGAGCCTAAAACGTTGGCTCGCGGCTCGGCTTCCAGCCGGCTGAGCGGTTCTGACTGTTGCGGTTGATAACCCAAACGGCCGCGCGTCAGAATGAGTAAAAGCAAGGCTGGCACCAAAAACCCCAGCATGGCACCCAGATTCATATGGATCCAATCCACGCCCGGAAAGAGCGGCAATAAAACGAGCTGCGGGGTATTGACTCCGGCATGCGTCAGGATCACCATGAAAATACTTCCCTGGGTGTGGTTGTATACCCAGGTATGAATGACGGCCAACCCCATTGCCAGCAGGAAGAAAATACACAAGTTGGTGAGAAAGTTGGCGAAGGTGGTACCCGGCCCGCCGCCCTGGGCTGGCGTGAGGAAGTCTGGCAGGTGCCAAAAGGTCCACAAGACGCCCAGCAACAGCGTGCCGCCCAGCGGGCCGTAACGCAATTGCATGCGTGGCAGCGCGAAGCCGCGCCAGCCTGGTTCTTCGGCCAACGGACCGCCCCCAAAGAAGACCAGCACAAAATACAGCGGGTAGGTCAATAGAAGGACAGGCTTAAGCCCTTGAAAACTCCCCAACGCCCCCGGCATGATTACGATCCCAAGCATTAGCATAGCCGGGATGCCCAGCAGGATGAACAGGTACCACTTCCAGCTGGCACTGCCTTGTTTCAATCGTATACGCAAGCGAGCCACACCGGTTTTCCCTTCCAGGATGCCGGTCATGATGAATGCCGCCAGGAAAGGCCCGGCGAACGCTTTAAGAACGAAGACAATCGTGAAGTCTCCGGATAGGTAACCCCAGGCAGCCAGGATATACGGGATCGATACGATCCAGGAGAAGGCGTACGCCATGAGGAAGAAGAAGAACAGGGGATGCCGGCGCATTGTCGCTTGCAGACGTTTGAAAATAGAGCCGGGTTGATCTGAATTTTCCGAAATCATCATGCAAAACTCCTTTAATGGCTGAATGATAGGCTGGGACGGTATCTTACTTAACTATTGTAGTACGGGCGCGTTTAGTATCTCCCTGCCGGAAGTCTGGTTTTACCCTGTCCGGAAGGCCAGGCCAAAACCTAGCTTACGGCAAATGCACTCCACCCATCTGAAAAAACAGAGGTAGTTCGGATTTTGAGAAGGTGACAGTTACTTCCACCCCATAAAGCAGACCTCGGAATTCTTGGAGAACTCCGAGCTCTTTCTTCATTTAGCTGGATCTCGTACCGTCGAGATGAATACATCTTCCAACGTGGGAAGGATCCATTCGATGGCGGTGACCGGGATATTTTCCTTTTCGAGCAGGGTGCGGATCGGCTGGCGGTTTCCTTCGGCGTCGGGTACCACCACATGGATCTGCGCTCCATAGAGGGCCACCTCGTCGAAGGGCATTCTTCCTTGCGCCTGGGCTTCCTTCAGCACGCGGACTGTTCGGTCGGGTTCCGGTGTGTCGATCTCCAGCACCTGCCCGCGCATGTGAGTCTGTTTTAGTTCGTCCGGAGTGCCGGCTGCCACCAGGCGGCCCTGATTAATAAATCCCACCCGCTGGCACAACTCCGCTTCATCCATGTAATGGGTGGTAACCAATATCGTGGTGCCTTTCTTAGCCATGGCATAGATCAGGCCCCAGAACTCGCGCCGGCTGATCGCGTCTACTCCGGCGGTGGGTTCATCCAGGAAGACGACGCGTGGGTTATGCACGATGGCGCAACCCAGGGCCAGGCGCTGTTTCCAGCCGCCTGACAGGTTGGCGGTCAGCATATCTTCGCGCCCTTCCAGCCCGGCCATCTGTACAATTTCTTGCTGCCGCTGGGCCAGCGCTGAGCGGTTTAGGCCGTAGACTTTGCCATAGAAACGGATATTCTCGCGGGCGGTCAGGTCATTGTATAAGGTGAAAAGCTGCGACATGTAGCCCACATGCGCCTGCATAGTCTTGGTTTGCTTGACCGGGTCATAGCCCAGAACGTTTAGGTTTCCCGAAGTCGGGCGGATCAAACCCAGCAGCATGCGGATGGTGGTGGTTTTGCCGGCGCCGTTCGGCCCCAGCCAGCCAAAAACCTCACCCGGGTGGATGCGAAAGCTGACCCGGTCGACAGCGGTGAATTCGCCGAAGCGTTTGGTCAGCTCCTCGGCGATGACCGGATCAGTGGCCGGCGCTTCTGTTGTAGCACCGACTTCAATTGTTGCTTTCATTGGATCAACCCTCATCCACTGCCTCCTGGCGTTTCACCAGGCTGATGAAGGCCTCTTCCATGCGCGGTTGGATCACGCGCATCCCGCTCCAGGTAATGCTTTGAGCGCTCAGCGCCTGCTCAATCTCTCCCTGGCGGCGTTGGATCTCATCCACGAAGACGTGCAGCATTGCGCCGTAGGTTTGTAGCTCCAGGACACCCGCCATGCCGGTCACCAGCTCACGCGCGTGTACAAATTGGTCCGGCTTGAACTCAAGCAGGTGCCCAGGCACCATCTTTTTGATCGAGGCGGGTGTACCCTGCGCGATCAGGCGACCCTTATAGATCAAGCCCACCTGGTTGCAGCGCTCGGCTTCATCCATGTACGGGGTGCAGACAAAGATCGCCAGGCCTTGCTCGGCGCGCAGGTTGCCAAGCAGGTTCCAGAACTCGCGGCGGGTGACCGGGTCCACGCCCAGGGTCGGCTCATCCATCAACACCACCTGGGGCCGGTGGATCAGGCTGCAGGCCAGGGCCAATTTCTTCTTCATACCGCCCGAAAGCCGGCCCGCCGGGCGCGCGCTGAACTCGGTCAGCCCGGCGAACTTGAGCAATTCGGCGATGCTCGATTTTTGCTGCTTGCGTGGAATGCCGTGCAGATCCGCGAAGAAACGCATGTTTTCCAGCACGGTCATATCTCCCGGAAGGGCGAATTGTTGGGCGATATAGCCAGTGCGCTCCCGAATTTCATATACATCCCGCATCGAGTCATACCCCAACACGGAACTGGCGCCACCATCCCGCCTGAGCAGTCCCAGGATCAGGCGGGTGGTGGTGCTCTTGCCGGCTCCGTCCGGACCGATCAGGCCAAAAGTTTCGCCGTGCTTCACCTCGAAAGAGAGCGAATCGACCGCTGTCACGGTCCGGGCTTGCCCCGTGAAGCGTTTGACCAGAGCCTGGGAGGAAATGGCAATCTCGTTGGTCATGGCGCTCAATCCAACCTCTTTTTCGAAAGCAGTGCGGCGATGCCCAGGGCGATACAGGCATAAACCAGCAGTGTCAACGTATCCGTCCAGAGGAAGGTCAGGCCTACACCCTTGGTCATGATGCCGCGGATGACGCGCACAAAATAGGTCATCGGGAGCAGGTCACCGATGAGCTGCGTCCATAGCGGCATGGTTGTGCGCGGATAGATAAAGCCGGTCAACAGCATGGCCAGCATCTGGATCACGCTGGTCAACTGCTGCGCCTGGCGTTGGGTTTTGGCGACCGCGGAGATGATCAGCCCCAGGCCCATCCCGGAGATAATGAACAGGATCGATAAGCCAGCCAGCAGCAGGATGCTCCCCTGGAATGGCACCTTGAACCAGTAGACTCCGATCGCCAGGATCACGACCATATCCAGGATCGCGACGAACATGCCCGGGATCAGCTTGGCAATCACCATTTCTGCCGGACGGGCAGGCGTAGCCAGCAGTTGTTCCAGGGTGCCCACTTCACGTTCGCGTACGATCGCCATTGCTGAATGCGTAACCACGATGATCTGCATGATCAGCGCGATCAGGCCCGGCAGGATGAAGACCAGATCCTGGATATCTGGATTGTAGAGCACGCGCGTGGAGGTTGTAATGGGTAATTGGCCCGTAAGCGCGTTTGAGACCGTCGAAGAGCCACCGCCCAGCACTTTTTGAGTGGTCAGATCCAGTGAATATTTCTGGGCGATGCTCAAGGCAGCGTTATATCCGGATTGGACGCTGAAAGAGTCAGAGCCATCCAGCAGGATCAGGACGCTGCCTTTACCGTTCAACACCTGCGCCTGAAAATTGGGTGGGATGACCAGCCCCACCTTGACCTGCCCGGCATTGATCGCAGCCATGACCTGCTGTTCGTCATGGGAAACAAGCCCAACGTTGAAGTTGCCAGAATTAACCAGCGCCTGGATGAAATCGCGGCTGCGGGTATCGTTGCTCTGATCGAAAACTGCCATCGGCAAGTGCGTGACGGTCAGGGAGATGGCATAGCCAAAGAGGAATAACTCGATCAGCGGCAGGGCAAAAAACAGGATCAACGTGCGCCGGTCGCGTAATATCTGCACCGTTTCCTTGTAGATCAGGGCGCGCAAGCGCTGAATGGATTTTCGCATTTTCAGTCCAGCCGGCTGCGGAAGGATCTCGCTGCCAGGAAAATGACCACCACCAGGTAGATCACCAAGGCCATCACCTGCCTGGAAAGGATGGAAAAGCCGATCCCTTTGGAGATGATGCCGCGTGCGATGGGCACGAAATACGTCATCGGGAACAGGTTCCCAAGCAACTGCATTAACGGTGGCATGGTGTAGCGTGGAAAAATAAACCCCCCCAGCAGCAAGCTGATCATCATGAAAAGCATCATCAATTGCTGCGCCTGGCGCTGGTTTTGCGAGATGGACGAGATGAGCAGCCCCAGACCCAGACCGCCGAAGACATATAGAAAGGAGAGACCGATGAACAGCCAGAAACTGCCCTGGAACGGAACGCCGAACCAGAAAACTCCAATGGCGATCACGGTGAGCATATTGAGCATGGCGATGATCACATACGGGACGATCTTCCCGATCATCAACTCGATCGGGCGGATGGGCGTGACCAGGATCTGCTCGATGGTGCCCACTTCGCGCTCCCTGACCACCGCCGCGGCGGTCAGCACCAGGGACTGGGTTTGCAAGAGCATGGCTGCCATGCCTGGAATGAGGAACCACAGATCTTTCATGTCCGGGTTGTAGAGCACGTGCAGGAGAGCGTTCAATGCCGGCCGGCTGGCCGCAGAGGTTTGCGCCCCGGAACGGGCCAGCTCGGAATATACAATCTGGATCGCATGTTGTTGACCCACCAGGGTAGCATAGGCGTTCGCGGATTGGGAAGTAAAGAAATCAGACCCATCCACCAGCACCAGCACCTGGGCTTCGCCTTTGAGGACATTTTTATCGAAGTTTGGCGGGATCACGATCCCGACCTGTGCCTGACCTTCATCGATTGCCTGTACTGCCCCGGCCTGGTCGGTGGCTGTGGTGGTGAGATCAAAGTAGCCCGAATTTACCATGTCGGCCAGGTAGGCGCGGCTCGCTGGATCCATGCTCTGGTCGGCGACTACGGTGGGAATGTGATTCACGTTGGTGTTGATCGCGTACCCGAACAGAACCAGTTGGAGCAGAGGCATGGTCAGCATGATGCCAAGCGTGGTGCGATCGCGCCAGGTCTGGGAAAATTCTTTTTGGATTATGGCTAGGATGCGCTGGATCAATGTTTACCTGGTATTAATAAACGGGACGCGGACTAGCGCCGACAAGCTCGGACAAAGCGCTTGGTTCCTCATTTTTTAAACGTAGTGTACTTTGCCTGCACTGCCTGCCAGCGCAGATGTGCCCTTCGTGTTTGGTTTTTTTGTTCTATCCCTTCCCAGCCTGGATGCCTTTCAAAGCGCCGATTTCCCCCGAATGGATCAGGGCATGATCGACCAGGTGGATGAAGATGGTGGCAACGTTGCGCTCGCCGCGGCGGGTTTGGACCACGCGCTCGAGCCCGGCGGGGGTCAGGGTAGCCAGGTAGGAATCGGTGGCGGCACGCACGGCCTCCTGGTAAGCCAGCATCGGTTCCAGGGGCAGAGTCATGGATTTAACTTCTTCCCAGCCGCCGCTGTAGCCGGGCGGGACCTTGACGCCGGTCTTTTCGGACCAACCGCCTTCGTCCCAGAGTTTTGGTTTGTCCTGCATCTGGATCTGGACGAAGTTGTCTTCGGCGTTCAGGAAGTGCACGAAGATGGCGCTGATCGGGTTGGCGCTGCCCGGAGGGGTCCAGTTGAACTGTTCGATGGTCAAATCTTTTAGCGCTTCATCGGTCTGGCGGCGAACTGCGGCGAGCAATTCGTGAATGAATTCAATACTGTCCATGGCGTACTCCTTGTAATGCGGAAATTAATATATTCTATCGCTGATTTGAAGCGACTCAAATCTATCCGGGAATTAACCGTGAAGAAACGAGAAACGCGAAGGTAAAGAATATAAGCGAAAAGAATTTAACGCGAATTTCGCGAAGGTTGCGAAAAAAACCGAATAAGAAATATTTTATTCATATCATTCGGGTTATTAGCGCCACCTGTCCCTGTTTTTTGGGGGTTCGCGTTTAAATCATTAGCTGCGCGTCAGGACCACCACGGGGATTTTGCGCGTGGTCCGCTTCTCATAATCGCCGAATCCGGGCATCACTGCCACCATTTTGGCGTACAGGCGGGTGCGCTCCGGTTCTGGTGCAATCGAGGCGCGAGCCTGGAAGCAATCTGTGCCGATTTCCACGGTTACCAGTGGATTGGCGAGCAGGTTATGGTACCAGTCGGGGTTGGTGGAGGCACCGCCTTTGGAGGCAATCACCACC
>Ga0182021_10010399_pt1 | contig 11032 bp, 8 predicted proteins | sample 612E3MmetaG_FD_120493 | JGI IMG/M metagenome (GOLD analysis project Ga0182021, IMG submission 120493) | Permafrost microbial communities from Stordalen Mire, Sweden - 612E3M metaG (Illumina Assembly) | ecosystem: Environmental > Terrestrial > Soil > Wetlands > Permafrost | place: Sweden...
CCTTTAGCCGCGTCTCTATTGGTCGATTGGAATAAACATTACGGGTTTTGGTCGTTTTCCAGTCTCCTGTGCCTTGTTTTTTTCATTACTACAGGTATGTGGAGAAGGGAAAATCGGGGAGTTTAATCAGCGCCCTATATTTACTTGGCTGAATTTATTATTTTTTGTTAAATTTTATATAATTTACCGACCGTTTAATGAAAATTGAAAAAGAGAAGATCATCAGGAAAATTTGTTCCGTATTAAATGCCGACTTTGGATACATCTTTTCCTTTTCAGGAAAGAAACAAACCGTGTTGTCGGTTTACGGAGATATTGATTCAGACGAAGAAATAATTAAATCATTAAACAGATTAATCGTATCAAAAAGCAGATCCAATCTCGCGCTTATAAGAAGCTCGGATCAATTCAAGAATCTCTCCCGAAAAAAAGGAATTAAATCTCTCTACTTTGAAAAACTGGCGGGATCCGCAAAAGAAGCATTATATCTTGTGATTCTTTCGAAAGGAAAACTTCCGTCAGCCAAACGGATCCGAAGGGAAATTGATACCGGGATCAATTTAGATGGAGGCGGAAAGCCTAAGATAGAAACAACCGCGGATTGTGCCGGATCAATTCTTCAATCGGAAGCGGCGGTGATGGTAAACACTCCGGATTTTGGACTCATTCGGGCGAATAAGCATCTTGCGGAATTGCTGGGTTGTTCAACCGGTAGTTTCGGCCGGTCTTTTTTACAGAAGGTAAAGTATTTTGGAAATGACAACAAACCGATCGGGTTTGAAGATCTGCCGTTTGTAAAGGTATTCAGAACAAACCGGAGCATCAGCGACTTTAAAGTCAGTTGTGATATAAGTCCCGGAACTAAAAAATGGTTTCGCATTGACTCATATTTAACCGATAATTCCGAAACGGCAATTAGTATTTTTAAGGATTTTACCCGGGACGCCGAGACAGAGCAGATATTCACGGAAGCGATTAACAGCGTACAAACGATTTTATATTCGACAAATGTAAATGGGCTCCATTATAATTTTGTCACCGAAACCGTAAGGATGATGTACGGGTATTCGCCCGAGGAGATTTACCAAAACAAAATGCATATACTGCGTTCGGTTTATCCGCAGGATTTCAGGATATTTAAAGGTTTTCTAAGGAAAGTTCAAGGCGGTGAAGAATCAATCGCCGAGTACCGGATTAAAGACCGATTCGGCAAAGAGCACTGGGTGCGCCACTCGGGGATACCAATTCTAAAAAACGGTGGTGTTGTGCGGATTGTAGGCGTCATTCAGGATATTACGCTGGAGAAAAAAACACAAATCCATTTAGCCCACTCTGAGGAAAGATTCAGGATCCTTGTTGACGCTGCCGACGACTTGATCTTTATACTTGACGGGTTTGGGTATTTCAGTTTGGTTAATCATAACGGCGCCAATGTTCTCGGATATTCACCCGACGAGATGATCGGTAAACACTTCCTGGAATTTATAAGTAAAGAAGATGAATCGAAAATCGCCGAGGCATTTAATAAAATTTTAAATTCCGAAGGTGTAACCACTTTTGAAGCGGTGTTCATTGACCGTTTTGAAAGAGAAGTAACGTTTGAAATAAAGGCAAAACCCATGATGACCGACGGCGAAGTGACGGGGATGCTGAGCATAGGAAGAAATATCTCCAATAGAAAAGTTGACGAACAAAAAATTAAGGATCTAAATACCAAGCTGATAGAAGCCAACAGGATCATTTCGATAGAAAGAGAACGAGCACGCTATAAAATAACCGTCCTGGAAGAACTGAATAAACTCAAAAGCGAATTTATCTCGAATGTCTCTCATGAATTAAGAACGCCGCTTGCGTCGATTGTTGGATTTGCCGAGACAATTTTATCGGATACGGATTTAACAAAAGAAACTTTGCTCGAATTCAACGGAATAATTCTGACGGAAGGGAAAAGGCTGGCAAGACTAATAAATGATCTGCTCGATTTTTCCAAGCTCGAATCGGGTCAAACCGAATTGGAAAAGACCGAGTTCAACCTGGTTTCCCTTATAAAGGAAGTGTTGCAGGGTTTCGGCGCCGAAATAAAGGACAAGTCGTTGATATTAACGAAAGAATGGCCCGAGAGCGGATTGTCGATACACGCCGATAAAGATAGAATGCGAAAAGTTTTTTATAATTTAGTTGCCAATGCGATTAAATATAATCACAAAAATGGGCGAATCTCGATCATTGTCCAGGATTTCAAAAAAGAAGTTGAGGTTGCCGTGAGCGATACGGGTGTCGGGATTCCGGAAAAGGAATTGCCGAATCTGTTTCAAAAATTCAGCAAGGTTCAGACATCAATCGCCCAGATCGGTGGCACCGGGTTTGGATTGGTAACTGTAAAACAGATAGTCGATCTTCACAAGGGATTTATTAAGGTGAAAAGTGAAATTGATAAGGGCACAACATTCATAATCCGGTTGCCAAAATAATTATTCAGCCGAGGAGAATTTGGAAAAACTAGTTTTTATTGTCGATGATGAAGATTCAATTCTTAAAATGGTAACACATTGGGTAAAAAATCAATGGAATTATAACACTAAGACATTCACCCGCGGAAGTGACGTCCTCGATTCCTTAAATGATAATCCGGATATAATACTGCTCGATATTATGCTGCCCGACATTAACGGGAACGAGGTGCTGGGGAGAATAAAGCAAAAATTCCCTCATTTACCGGTTATAATGCTCTCGGCTCAGGGGAGCGTTGAGGTTGCCCTCGAATCAATTCGCCTGGGGGCATTCGATTATTTTCCGAAACCAATCGATAAAAACAGGCTTGAACCCGCTATAAGAAATGCGATTAAGAATTATGATCTTGAACGCGAACTGGAAAAATTAAAAGAGAATCTCGACCGCGAATACAGTTTTGAAAATATTATTTCAGCCGATAAAAAGATGCAAGACGCATTCAGAATGATCACCAAAGTACTTGATAACGATATAACGGTTTTGATCGAAGGTGAAAGCGGGACGGGAAAAGAGTTGATCGCCCGCGCGATTCACTATAACGGAAAAAGAAAAAATTTTCCATTTGTCGTTGTGAATTGCGCTTCAATACCCCGGGAGCTCCTGGAAAGCGAATTGTTCGGCCATGAAAAAGGGGCATTTACCGGCGCCCACCAGAGGAAGATAGGAAAATTCGAGTTGGCAAAATGCGGCACTATCTTCCTTGATGAAATCGGCGAAATGGAAATGTCTCTCCAGGCAAAAATTCTTAGGGTTATACAGCAAAAAGAATTTGAGCGCGTTGGCGGTAATGAAACAATTAAAACCGATGTGAGGATTATATCCGCGACTAACCGGGATCTGAAAACCGCTGTCGAGAATAAACAGTTCCGGGAGGATCTTTATTATAGGTTGAGCTCATTCCCGATCCATATTCCCCCGCTTCGCGAGAGGAAGGGAGATGTTGTTGTTCTGATTAACCATTTTGTTGAACATTTTAATTCCAAGCACGGCAAACAGATTAAAGGAGTTACAAAACGGGCGCTTAAAGTTATTTTTGATTACGATTGGCCGGGTAATGTACGGGAGCTCGAAAATACGCTCGAAAGATGTATCATCCTGACTGAAAAGGAGTTTGTTGATATTGATGTTTTACCGGTGAATATCACTTCACAAGCTTCCGGCATCAATATCAACACAAACGGAGTTCTCTTCGGCGAGGAGTCTCCCGTTATTCCGTTCGAGAAGCTTAAAGAAGAGGCAATTCGACATGCGTTAAAAGCTACGGAAGGAAATATAGTTGAAGCCGCGAGGAAACTTAAAATCGGAAGGGCCACACTATACCGTCTGATGGAACGGTATAGGGTTGATTCGCCGAAGGACTGAAAATGACCTTAACTCAAAAGTTCCCGACTAACACAGATTAAGGGTAAACGATGGAAATAATTGAAGAAGTAATCGATGATATTATTATCGAGATAATTAATTTTGACAGGGCAACAATTCAGGAAGCCGAAGAACTTAAGAATAACGTGAACGAAAAAATTCGTCAGGGATATAAAAAAATAGTTATTGATCTGTCGACTGTTGAATTTCTCGATTCAACATTTCTCGGCGTGATTGTGAACGTTCTTAAAAAGGTGGCGAAACTCGGCGGCGATCTGAAGCTTGTGGGTTTTAAACCGGTCGTGAGATCAATGTTCGAGTTAACAAGGCTATTCCGGGTGTTTGAGTCGTATTCCGAGTTGCAGGACGCAATTAAAAGTTTTCATAATTGAACTGATTACCGGCAGTCAATTGTCTAATTTATGAGTACTTATTAAATGTATTTAGGATTTCCGTGACTGATAACATTAACAGATCGGCAAGCATGATTCTTCTGGTTGAGGATGAATTTAATATAGCAAAATTATTCAGTCATAATCTTTCAAAAGCCGGATTTCAATGCGAAGTGGCGAAAAACGGTAAAGAAGGACTGGAGAAAGCGGAAAAGCTCCACCCCGACCTTATTATCAGCGATGTCATGATGCCCGAGGTCGACGGCTATGAGTTCCGCCGCAATATCCTTGCTAATCCGGAACTTAAACAAATTCCATTTGTATTCCTTACTGCGAAAGGTGAGGAAGACGATATACTGCACGGTTTTGATCTGGAAGTCGAAGATTATATTCTAAAAACATCGAGTCCTAAAGTTGTTATAGCTAAAGTTTCCGCGATTCTTAAAAGTCTTGAAAAAGAACGGGTTAAAGTTGTCGACGAAGTTCAAAAAGCCGCGGATAATATGGGCGCTAAAGTTGTGCCGGATGAGTTTCCAACATTTGAAGGTTTTTCAGTCGGGCATTGGCATTTACCGTTTAAAAATGTGCCCGGGGGCGACTTCATCGATTATTTCAGAATGGACGAGAACCATCTGGCGGTAATTCTGGGCGATGTTATGGGAAAACGATGGGGCGCATGGTATTTTGCGGTTGCATATGCCGGTTATGTGAGAAGCGCCGCAAGGTTCGTTCTTGAGTCAAGCGACGATTTTTCACCGAGCCGGATTCTTCAAAAATTGAATGAGTCTGTCTATAAGGATGAAAGAATCGCAGAAGTCTTTATTACACTCTCGGTTGTGATTCTCGATAACCAAAATTATACCGCCAAATACTCGGGCGCAGGCGATCTTCCGCTGATTTATAAATCACAAAACGTAGAAAGAATTCTTTCGAAAGGGGTGCTGCTCGGTTTTAGCAAAGCGGGTGAATATGAAGACTGCGAGATAAATCTGAAAAAAGGAGATCAATTATTCCTCATGACCGACGGAATTACCGAAGCCCGTAATAGCGCCGGAGAACTCTACGGTGAAGAGAGGTTAATGAAGTTCCTCAATACCATAAATCCCGAGGAAGACACTCTTGAGCAGATCAAAAGAGAAATCTTTGCTTATTCCAATAACGAGCTCGAAGACGACGTTAGCGTAATTGTGATGAAGATGCTCTGAATTTATCGGCAAACCCCGCGAATGCTTCCTTAGAAATTACAACCTGATCCAGAATATCCGCGACGATCGGGCCGGTCAGCCTTAAAAAATCTTCTTCCCTCGGCACAATCATTAATCCCGCAAGATCTACAATCGCCGGACTTATTATTAATTGATCCGATCCATGTGAATAAAACTGATCCGGGCGGTGCTTCCGTCGCGGGAAAATCATTATTTCCCAACAATCATTAGAATATACGGAAAGAATGTTAATCATCGGTTCCTCATTAGGTTCCTCCGGGACCTGCAGGGAATTAATTACTAAATTGAATATTATTTTGAGTTCATCCATACTTGAAGACTTCAGACACATAAAACGGCGGAGAGAATCGTCGAGTAAATAGACCTCTGAACTGCGAAACGGCAGCCGGGTATGAATATTTCGAGCCAATAGTTTTTCAAGATCGGATTCTAGGGGCATCACGTTCCGGGTTGCCGCCTGAAAATGGAGATGATCAGGCGCGGATGCGCCGCACCGGGCACCGTTGTAAAAAAGAGAAAGCCGTTCTCCCAGTAAACGCGAAATATCAAGCATCGATCCAAAAGATCCAATTATTCTCTGAGGATTGTGGGTTTTGTTCGGAATAGTAAAATGCTCCGGAAAGATCGGAAAGGGATTACACAGCAATAAATAATCCTGTAATAGCGGAAGGGTTTTTTGTTCTTCGGGGAGGTTCTGAATACATAAAAAGCAGTCCCTCCTTTCGACTCCGTTCGCGCTTACATCTGCAGCCGAAGATTTTATTCTTGCCGGATTGAATTGAGCCTTGATTGAGAAGCCGTCGAAATCGAATTCCCTCGTCTTTACCATTTTCAATAAATCGCAGTTGTCCCTTAAGAGTGGCCAGGCTCTTTTTTGGCTATCAAGAAGAATCAATGCCTTTCTGACGAAAGAATCATCTTTTGGTATTATGCTTATATCCGGACTCATTGTTCCTTTTCGATGTTCAAATGTTGTCTTATCGTAATCTCCATGGATCGAAGATTGTCCTTGTAGAAATCATGCGCGTTTTGTTTTTTAATATCAAGTTGAGCGTCGGTATTGTTCTCCCATCTCCGGCAATAATAAACCGGGTTATATATTCTGCCGATCTTAAATAAACGGGAGAAAGTAAGTCCGAGGAAATAGTCTTCTCCGTAACTGACGTTTGGTATCGATATTTTTCTGAGAACAGGAGTAAAAAACGCCCTTGGTGCCCCAAGTCCGTTTATTCTTAAAGCGTTATTAGGTCCGTTTTCCGCTGTCCATTCCCTGTGATCTATTAATCCGGGGGGAATCTCGTTTAAGGAAATGTCCGAGAGGATATAGGACCCGATTACCATTGCGCATTTCTCTTTCTGAAATGTATCGAAAATTATCTGAAGGCTTCCCGGATCCTTATAAACGTCGTCACTATCGAGCTGAACAGCAAATCTTCCGCACCGGGGATGATGAACCGCGAGGTTCCAGCATCCTCCGATAAGGAGATCCATTGTCTCCGGAATAAGATGGATCATGTTCTTATATTTAAGGGAGAGCTCTTTTAACCGATCTGTGGTTCCGTCGTTCGAGTGATTATCCACAACAATTATATTAAATGGAAAAGTGGTGATCTGTCCGGCCGCCGAGCGGATCGCATCGTCAATAGTTCTGATTCTGTCTTTTACCGGGATAATTACAGATACCTCGTATTCGAATCTCCCATCACCAATCTCTACTTCACGAGCTACCGGTTCCAGAAAGGCGCCTATGTTTTTCAAATGAGCCGTCGCCGCGCGCTCCATTTCGATCTGAAGATCCCGGTTTCCGGGATCGACATATGCAAACAGCCTCTTTTCCGAACTCCTCTTCCCAAACTCATTGACCGAATAAAGGACTTCTGGTATTCTCATGATTGTATCAATTTCCGATATTTTCAATCTCAAATCATATAAACCGGCAAATTGATATTCGGCCGGATTAATGGTCAAAGCCGATAATAAGGCCATCATTTTAATAAAGAGGATGGGACCGAAGTCAAAATCATCACGGATACTCCCAATCTGGTAATCTATGGTCTGATGGAGAGTTAAGAGTCCATTTTTAAACTCGTTGTAATCGGAATATACTATTCCGGCCTTTGATTCTTTCGCTATTTGGAGAAACCGCTCCAAACCGATGGATTGCAAGCCGGTTATTGTGGGAGTTAAAACCAGCAGAAGATATTCTGTTTTTACCGATTCGGCTATTTTCCTGACCGATCGGCTCCTGCCAAACCCTTCCAGATTAAGTAATTTTATCGCCGATGGTAATTGTTCTTGTCCGGCCTGATTAGGAATAAATATTTCCTCAACGAGTGATGAATCTGAGAAGCTCTTTATCAATTCATTAGCCGCCAAGTTGTCGGAGTTTGGAAGATAAATCGAAATCGGTTTCATGTAAATCCAGTTTTTGCTATTCCAAATTAGGAAAAAGCTTTTATACATGAAATCAGAATGAAGCAAATGATCGATCCGGTGGCCGGGAGGAGCAGAAGGCTAAAATTAAACTGGTCATCCGATTTTCCGGGTCTGGTATTGCCGGATCAAAAAATTTGGAAGCTGATCTTCTCCCGGTGAGTTTATGGTTACCGCCGTTAAATGGACCGAAAATTTACTTACGGACGATGAATTCAATGCTGCGGGAAAAAATAGAATTTTGAAAAGTGCGAAATTGGCCTATTTTAGGCTCTCACGCTTCTTTCAGTCCCCCGGATGTCGCCAAAAGCTTGTATGGTATAGGAAAAATTGCCTACATTTACCATGTAATTATTATTAAACCTAAATAAAATGATGTTTTAATGACGGTAGCTGATACAAAATATTTATTCATTGTGATCTTCCCGACAACCATTTTAGATCAGAATAAATTAACTTCCGGCAACTCCGAGGTTCAATTCCCAAACAGCTCTATTCTCCCGGATCTGGCTACACAGCACCGGGTGGATATAAGACGGACCAGTTTCTGGTTCGCATCACGATTGAAGAAACAGCGCGACTGTTAATTCCGCCTGAATTTTTCCGATAATCCATTAATAGGTATTTTAAAACAAAAAAGAGGTATTATTTGCGTACGTTAAAAATAGTTTCCATTAGTCTAATAGCAGGTTGCGTCGCTTTTTTCAATTTGAGCGATACTTCGGCGGGGGAGAATAATGGCTTTACTAAGATGACGGTAAGCAAGGATGCAAAACCTAATTTCTCGAATATTGAGTTCACTGAAATCGGCTTAATGACCGCCTCTTGGTATGGTCCCAGATTTCACGGTAAAACGACAGCTAATGGTGAATCATATAACCAGATGGCAATGACCGCGGCTCATAAAACATTGCCCTTTGGAAGCATTCTTAAAGTAACAAATCTCCGTAATGGTAAATCGGTGTTTGTGCGGATTAACGACAGGGGTCCTTTTATCGAAGGCCGGGATCTCGATTTATCAAAAGGAACCGCCATCGCCTTAGGTCTGGCATACAGGGGAGTAATAAAAGTTAAAGTCCAGGAAGTAGCCCTTAATACCAACGAAAGCTCAATTACAACACTTAATTAAAAAAAGCCGTCGCGGGATCAAAACTGCGGCGGCCCCTTGTTTTTCTTTACTCCCTAATAATTTGCAGATACCTTGCTGCTTTGCGGCGAGGAGATTCATTTATGCTTTGGGCAAATAAATACTTACGGTTGTAACGGAGTCCGTGTTCGAGCTGACTTCAACGCTTCCCTTATGAAGATTCACAATTGATTTGACTACTGAAAGCCCCAGTCCGATACCTCCCGTTTTCCGGGCGCGCGAGCTGTCGGATCTGTAGAACCGGTCGAAAATCTTATCAATTTCCGCTGCCGGAATTTTTTCGCCGACATTAGAGACATTTATTCTAACCGATTCGCCTTCTGCCAGGGCATTGATCTCGACAATAGTATTTTCATCTCCATATTTAAAAGCATTATCCACTACGTTAGAGAGAGCCTGTTTGATAAGTTCCGTATCAAGGTTAACTTCAAGTAAGGGACAATCGGTCAGAACCAGATCCATATTCTTCTCCTGTCCCAGAATTTTCATATTACTTACAATCGAACTGAGAAAGGAGTGGATCTTTATCGTCCGCTTATCTATGTTGATCAGGGCATTGTCACTTTTGGAAATAAAGAAAAGATTGTCGACAATCTTGATCATACGGATAGTTTCCTCAAAATTGCTTTTCAGCACTTCGATATACTGTTCCGGGGTTTTGGGTGATCTGAGAATAATCTCTATTTCTCCGCGAAGAATTGTTAACGGCGTTTTAAGCTCATGTGCCGCGGAGATCGAGAATTGATTCATATAATCGACCGATTTCTTTATTCTCTGGATCATCTCGTTCATTTTGCTGACAAGTCTGCCGTATTCATCATGATATTCACCGCCCAGGATTATCTCGTCAAGGTTTTGCGCGGTGATCTCCTCCGTTTTCTTGATTATGGCGTCAATTCGCGAGAGTGACTTCGATGATAGAAGAGCCCCTCCGATCATTGAGATTATAAGAAAAAGCGGCGCTATTTTAATATAAATATCCCTTAAACTGTTAAGCGTTTGTACGATATATTCTTTGGGATAAGCCACGATTACCGTGTATCGCTTTCCGCGGAGCTGACAGGCTCTAATTATATCTTCCGAGAGCTCGTCGTTTTGAAAATCGAAGACCGCCTCCTTTTCCTTAATATCGTCGAACGTCAGCTCGTTTTTCGCGAGATTGGCAGTTTTAAAAACTATCTTCTTGAGTGATACTATTTCAATAAACGTATTTCTTCTGTTAAATACGATGGCGTCGTAGATTATATCCCAGATTAGTTCATCCTCGGTCTGGTATATCATGCCCGGTTCAAACGAATCGAGGTCAAAGTGCTTTTCTTCCACGACCCGCAAGATGGCTTTTGCCTGTTCTTTTAGTGTGTTGTCAAGCCTGGAATGGGTATTCCTGTAAAGGTAAACGTAAATTATTATGCCGAGAAGAATTTCCAGGAAAAGAAATAAAGAGGAGTACCATATAGTAATTCTAAAGCGGTCTGTTAAAAGAAACGGTTTTAACTTAGCCAGCATCTAATTCATCTTTTATTATATATCCCACGCCGCGAACGGTGTAAATAAGTTGCTTATATTGTTCCTGCTCGATTTTAGAGCGCAGTTTGTTGATATAAACGTCGATCACATTGGTCCCGCTGTCAAAATGGAAATCGTAAACGTGCTCGATCATCTTGGTCCTGGAAACAATTTTATTCTTGTTTCTCAGAAGATATTCGAGTATTGAGTATTCCCGCGGAGTCAGTATCAGGTCCTTATTATCGCGCGTTACTTTGTGAAGAACCAGGTCCATCTTTAGGTCGGCGATCGATAATATATTATTTTTCTGTGCCTCTTTTCTCCTTAAAAGCGCGCGAACGCGGGCAATCAGCTCTTCGAAAGCGAACGGTTTTGTAAGATAATCATCCGCGCCGCTGTCAAGACCATCGACCTTGTCTTTTGTGCTGTCTTTTATAGTCAGCAGTAAAATGGGC
>Ga0182021_10010400_pt1 | contig 11032 bp, 16 predicted proteins | sample 612E3MmetaG_FD_120493 | JGI IMG/M metagenome (GOLD analysis project Ga0182021, IMG submission 120493) | Permafrost microbial communities from Stordalen Mire, Sweden - 612E3M metaG (Illumina Assembly) | ecosystem: Environmental > Terrestrial > Soil > Wetlands > Permafrost | place: Sweden...
CCGGCTGGCCCTGGGGCGAATAGCACCCCGCCAACGACAACCCCGCCACCATAATCACGAACGACTTGCCATTGAATTTCATGTCTCGTTCCTCCTCCTGCCCATCCGACTCTTCATCGCCGTCCTACGTCCCGTCCGGCGTCTATTCTCAACGTCATCACTGTTGTGTGACCGTTGCGCTCGCCAGGTCGCCGCTCGTGTCGGTCACCGTGATGGTGTTGGTCCCCGCGGTCGCCGTGCTTTGGTAGAGGGCCGTCCCGCCCGTCGCCTGGAGCGTTCCCATCGAAATGTTGCCCACCGACCAGATGTAGTTGCTGTCGCCGCCGCTGGCCGTGAACGTGACCGTGGAGACCTTGATGGCATCCAAGGCTGCCGAGGAGGGGGTGATCGCCAAGCCTGAGGTCGTCGTGGAAGAACTCGTTTCGCAATTAATGATAATCGCCGCGACGATGCAGCTTGAGAGGGCCAGCAAGAACATTCTGATTGTTTGCATATTGAGATTAGTCGATTGAACGGGCACAAGGGTTACATACGGCGCCATTTCCGGAGGTGATGATAAGCCCAAACGAGACTTTCAAATACTATCCATGAATTCACGGGGCGCGTCTGTAGGACCGGGCCGGAGTCTTGCGTAGGGCGCGGCCCTACAAAAGGCGCGGAATCCTGCTTCTCGCCAAGCAACTTCAGATTCGCTCAAGAGGGATCGGTACGTTCCGAAGCGCGAGCGCCTGTGCCAAATGGCGGCCGGAAATCTATCTGCCCTCAACTTGTCCGGGCGGCCCATTGGCGGCGCGTCAACTGAGCTGTCATCGATTCTTCCGTGCGGCATCCTCGAACCGCTTCTTCAGGGGAGCCATTCAGTAGGGCTGAAAATGAATTATCGCATCCTCGATCCGACCTCCCTGCAACCCCGTCTTCCGGCTCGGGGAGCGGTCCCCCAACGCCGGAACAACAACAGGCGTATGCGCAGGCGCAGGAAACCGCCTTGTCCGAAAAGGCGACCTACTTTGCGAGTATGGACACTTCCTCGATGACTGCTGGGGAACTGCAAAGCTATCAGCAGACGGTCCAACTGCTGACGGAACTCCAACAGGCGGCCGAACGGCTGGGCGCCAACGACCTGCCGTCGGATCAGCGTCAGGAACTCAGAGGCGCGGTGCGGCAGGATATGCAGGCGCTCCAACCATTGCTGCAAGCCCAACGCAACATCGAATGGTATAGCCTTGGATTGCAGCTCGGCTACAATCAACAAGATGCCCTCGCGTTCGCGGACAATCTCAATCTGATTGCTGACCAGACCAGCATGCGGAATGTTTACCAGAACGTGCGATCCGGCATGCCCCCCAACATGAGTGGACTGGCGTCGCCCAGTCGGTGATGCAACAGGGCGAAAGCCAATCGGTCGCCGTGGACCGAAAAAGCAAATGTCGTACAAGAAGAAGCAGGCCCCTTTCGTTCTGTATAGGAGTGTGGGGCGTGACCTCAGGCAGACCTTCGGGGATCTGTGAGGAAGCATTCAGGGAAAGGAAAGAAACATGAGGACGATGACGACAGCGAAATGGATCGCGGCTTTGATCCTGGCGGGGAGTTTGACGGGGACTGCGCAGGAGTCCGGGGGCGGAAAGGGTGGGAACGGCAGCCAAGGCGGGCCGGGCGGACAGCATCAGCGCCCAACTCCCGAGCAGATGGCGGAACACTTGATGGCGAAATTCGACGCCAACAAGGACGGCGAACTCTCGCAGGACGAATTGACTCAGGCGCTGCAAGCCCTGCGGGAACATCATCCGCGAGGCCCCGGTGGCGGCGGGTCCGCGAGCAACGCCTTGAGCAATGCTTCGCAAGGCGGACAGGGGTGGCATCGCCACGGCCCGAAGAACGGCGGCGGACAGCAGGGGCTCGGCCAAGGGGGGCAGGGCGGACAACAGCAAGAGCCACCGTCTGCCGATAAAGTTGCGGCGGGAATGATCGAGAAGTTTTCATCCGACAAGAAGGGGCTGACGCAGGCCGAGTTGGCAAAGGCGCTTGCTGAGCATCGTGCGAATCGAGGCCCGCACGGCGGCCATGGGCCACAAGGCGGCGGAAGCGGCGGAATCAGTGGGCAAGGTGGTCCGGGCGCGGGGTCCAACTAGGATCGGAACGCGAAAACCCCAAATGAACGGCTCTTGATCCGGACTCGCGGGCCAATACGCCCTGTGGGACAAAAGGATGTGATACCGTCTTTCACCGAAGAACATGGCGCCAATACGAATCTCGCCGGGCTTGACCTTCACGCGGTCCTCAAACTCGGCGCCGCGCTTGAGCGCATGGAGTTCCTCGCCCTGAATCACAACGACTTTCATCGCGTTGGGCACCAGGATCTTGAACGTTGGCTGAGTTCCCGCCTTGAGATACCCATCCACAGGCGCATACTTGATATTTGCCCCGTTGCGGAAGAATGGCAAGTTGAAATGCCCTATGCGTGGAAGCCATCCAGCGGGCGGTCCCATGCGAGCGGCTAATCGGACGGGGAAACCAGCAGGTCGAACAGGCCGTCCCCAGCCAAGTCCTTCTCGGCTGTGGTTTCCGGTTTTGCGTCATCTTCGTCCCGCAAGTCCTCGGGCTGGGCTGTCGAGGAGACTGGCGATCCCCCCGGCGGCTGGAGGCGTCCCTCCGCCACGCGCTGCCCTTGCTGGCCACTGACGCGTTGTTGACTTATGGCGTCGCGCGGGTGGGAACGCAAGACCCGGGGGGCTTCCGACTTCCGCTGCTGGGCGCGGCGGCGCGCCAAGTCCTCGATCTTGTGGATCTGCTCGGACGTCAGGTTTTCCTTAAGCCGCAACAACCCCCGGGCACGGAGCTTGGCGATCTCTGTCCTGATCCGGCCAGTTTCCTCGATGGCGCTCATGACCTCCGTCTCGGAAACGTGATCCGTCGCCATCAACCTTGACTCGGCCTTGGTCGCCGTTTGCAGGTCTGCCCGAAGCCTCTCGCCCTCCTTGAGAATGTCGTCCAGAAGGCCATAGACCTTTCGGGTCAACGTCTTGATCTCCTGTGGCGATAGCGGCTGAACGGCGTCCGCCGTCGCCTCGTTCGTTGTCCCGTGTGCGCGCAACGGCGGCGCGAAGCCCATCAACAACACTCCAAGGCCCGCCCATACCGGTTTTGTCATGTGCATGTTCTTCCTGATCCATCCCTTCTTCAAGGATCATCAGAGGCCGCTCAGCCGTTGGGCCGGTTCTCCCGCCAGCGAACGGCTTCGCGAAGCAGTTCCCGCTCGGTGTGGAGGCCCAGCTTTTCCTTGATGCGGGCGCAAAAGGCTTGGACCGTCTTCACGCTCACGTGAAGCGATTCGGCGATCTGGCGGCTTTCCTGCGCCTCGCCCAACAACTCGAACACTTCAAGTTCGCGGTCGCTGAGCAAGGCAACGGGCGGAACGCCAACGGCCTGACCCTGGACGACCTTGTCCGCGATCGCGGCGGCGACCCGCTCGCTCATGTACCGCTTGCCGCTGAGGACATAACGAATCGCCTCCACCACCTTCCGGGTGGATTCGCGTTTCATGACGTAGCCGCGGGCGCCGGCGCGAAACGCCCGTTCGGCATAGAGCAATTCGTCGTGCATGGAAAGGACGATGACGGCCAATTCGGGACACGTCCGGTTGAGATCCTTGACCAGTTCCAAGCCGGAGCCGCTCTTCAGGGAAATATCCACGATGGCAACTTGCGGTTGGAGGGTCGCGATGTCCCGCAAGGCGCGCGGCGCATCGTCGGCTTCGCCGCAAACGAGCAGGTCGGGCTGCTGGTTGATCATGGCGCCCAGCCACTCGCACACGAGCGGATGATCGTCCACGAGAAAAACCCGTATCTTCTCGCTTGTCATGGCTGACCTCGCAACGTGCAGGTGACCCACGTTCCGCCTTCGCCGCCCCGCCGGACGGCAAAGGACGCGTGGATCATGGCGGCCCGATAGCCCATGATCCGCAGCCCCATCCCGGCGCCCTTTGGCAACGGTTCAGGCAGTCCAACGCCGTCGTCCTGCACTTCCAACGTGACGGCGTCACCGTCGCCGGAAAGCCGGATGACGATGCGGGTGGCTTTCGCGTGTTTGACGGCGTTGTTCACGGCCTCCTGCGCGATGCGATACAGGTGCATCCCGGCCGCGGAATCCCGGATGAGCACGGGATCGCGGCAAAGAAAGTCGCACCGGATAGGGGTCCGTTCGCCGATGCCTGCCGCCAACTCGCGCAACGAGTCCATCAACCCTTCGCCGGTCATTTGGACGGGCGAAAGGCCCAGGGCCAGTTGGCGGTTGAGTTCAATGGCCTGCTCCACCATTTCCACGAGGCCGCCGGCATCGGCCGCTTCAGGCCGGGATTGGGCGGCGAGCTTCCCCTGCAACACGTGGGCGGCCATCGCCGTGGCCGTCAAATGCTGACCCAGGCTGTCGTGGAACTCATGCCCGATCCGTTGGCGTTCCCGCTCGCCGATGTCCAGGATTTCCCTTTCCAAACGTTCGCGCCCGGCCATCTCCTCGGTCAATGCCTTCGTTCGTTGGCGCACTCGCTCTTCAAGCTCCCTGTGCAGCGAGCGCAACCTCGCCAACAGCCAGACCACCGCGAGGTAGAAGGCCAGGGTGATCGCCGCGTTCCACGCCGGCACGAAGGTGTGGCCGTACCGCGCGCCTGCCGCCAGGTCGCCGCCAAGCCAGACGGCCACGCTGAGCACGGCGATCAGCACCCCGAATCTCGCCCCCACGAACCAGACGGCAAGCGTCACCGGCAGCAGATAGAACACCGAAAGAAAGATCTCGACGCCCGTCAAGTAATCGGCGAGTCCGGCCACCAGTACGATCGCCACCGCGATCATGCCGGAGAATCCGCGCGACCTCCGCATCCACCGCTCAATTCCACCGGCCATCCCGCCTCTCCTGTTTTCGGTGAAGATCATGCCAGCGTGCCGATTCCCGGACCCCGAGTCAACCTTAAGGAGTTGTGACCGGCGCTTCCGGCCTCTGCGGCGGCGTCACTTTCCCGCGACGCGGTGGCATCGCCCCCGTCCGGCCCCCGATGAGCGCCGGGGCCTTTGTCACCGTGCCATCCCCGCTCCTCTCCGACGACGGACCTCCTCGCATCGTTATCGTGATCTCGCTGGTCTTGCCCTCTTCGACGGTGAGGTCGGGGGTTTTATCCGGCAGCGTGAGGCCGTACCTGAAGCCCTTCGTCGTGAGGAAGACGGTCACGCAGTACGTGCTCTGCGTGACGTTGAGCCACTGGCAGGCCCCTTTTTCATCCACCTGCGCCCTAAGCATGCTCGCGATGCCGCGCGACCTGACGGGTTCCTTGACCAGGCCGACAGTCACCGTGCCGGCGGGCACGTTCTTGCCGTCGCCATCGACCACGTGAACCACCACAGTCCCCCCGTGCAACGGCGTCGCCACTTCGCCTGCCTTCACCAGCCCCGGCATCATTAGAAAGACAACCGCCACCACCTTTATCCATGTTGGTCTCATGACCTTCCTCCTGTTCTTTGGATCGGATGCCGTGCGCCGACACGATCATCGCGACGCCGCCTGCAAGGCAAAGCAGTCCTACGGTCAACGAGGAAGCAGGCCCCTGCGGATTGTGGCGTTCCGATAGGAGACAGACAATCCCATACGCCGCGATTACGATGCCCCATATCCGTTTGTTCATTCTCCGTTCCTTCTCGCCGTCAACGAGCAGGAGCATCTGCATGAGGGATCCAGCCGTCCCTTGAGTCTCGGTGAACCGCCTCACTCGCGCTTCGGTTTCGACCGAGCCGCCGCAAGCCCCCAGGCGAAGACACAGACCCCGCCCAATATGAGCGCCGCCGACGTTCCGTTCAGAATCAGGCCGCGCCACCGGTCCGGCAGCGCCGGCAAGTTGTCCCCCAATGCTTCGGGGCGATACTTCAGAATCACGCCGAGGAGCATGTTGAGTCCGCCTATCAGGCAACCCATACAGAGTCGGAGCATTCTGTCGAATGGCTCCTCCGCCGTTCCGCGTTCTTCCTGTCGGAGACGTTCTTGCTCCCGCCTGGATCCCGCTTCCGAGGCCATCCCGGCCGCCGTCTTTTCAAGATCACTCATCGTCCGTTCGGAACCTCCAGACAAGTGTCGCGGGATCAGGCTAGATGAACCCCCGGGGGATGTCTGTAAGGCCTGGCCTGTATTTCGCGTAAGGCGCGGCCCTATGGCGGCCCGGTCGCTGGCCCAATTCTAGCGCCCTGGAACGGCTCCAGCGTATTCCGCGCCTCGATGAAAAGGGGTCGCACCGTCGCAGGAGCCGGCCAACTGTACGGGCTCTATCCTGCCCGATCCGTTTGCCGGCCTCCGTTCGCACGGCGCTCCACCAGTCGAGCGAGCCAAATGGTGACCTCGAACAGGCCGATCAGGGGGATCGCCATGATAATCATCGACAACGGATCCGGCGGAGCCAGGATGGCGGCCAGCACGACGGCCACGGCCATCATGATCCTCCGGCTCCTCGCCACGGTCGCGGCCTGGAGAACGCCCAAGCGCACCAGCACCAATATCACCAAGGGCACCTCGAAAGTTGCTCCCACCGCAAGCATGAACTGGGTGACGAACCCGATATAACTCGACACCGTCCATTGCGGCTTGATGCCCAGCCACGCGCTGTACTTGACGAAGGCTTTGAGGGTCTGCGGAATCATCGCATAGTAGCAGGCGGCCACTCCCGCGACGAACAGGAGCGCCCCGATGACGAACGAAGGAATGAGGGCCGCCCGTTCCTTGGGCCGAAGCGCGGGCAGAATGAAATCGGCGATGAATTAAATGACGAGCGGCATTGTCAGGATCGCGCCGCCGTAGAAAGACAGTTTCACGGCCAGGACGAAGGAGTCGGTCACATTGAGACTCTGCAGGCAACTCTGCGGGTCCGAGACAACCCGCCGAAGCGGGGCCTCCAGAAAGAGGAGAAGGCGGTTGGCGAACACGAGGCAGATATTGAATCCAATGAACAACGCCAAGGCGATCCGGATCAGCATCCGGCGCAGATCCTCGACGTGTTCGACCCAAGGCTTCCTTGCTTCGGCGTCGGCCCCGACAGCAGAAGCAGGCGGCTGGCGCTCACCCGGAGTGGACGGCTCCAACTTCGCGAACCAGGCGACGAGGTTGGGAAGCCACCGGAGCATGGACGCCCGATGTCAGCCCAACTTCGAATCGGCGGGTTTCCGGGGCGCTCCCGGCGCCGCAGTGGGAGGCGTTGCCGTTGACGCTGGCGTCGTCGAAGCCGTCGGGGTTGATGGGCTTGGGACGGAACCCGACGCCTGCCGCGGCGTGTCATCCGGCGCGATGTCGCGCTGGCTCTTCTTGAACTCCTTGATCGCCTCGCCGATTCCGCGCGCCAGTTCAGGCAGCTTTCTGCCGCCAAACAGCAAGAACACGATGATCAGCGCCAATATGATGTGCCACTCGCTCAACATCGCAATCGTCGGTACCATCGCCTCTTCTCCTTCCTACCCCAAATACGTCTCCATTTCGTCCGCGGCCTGACGGTTCCCGCCGGTCGCGCGCAGGGCTCCCGCGACTCTCTCCGCCGCCTCCCTGAAACGGGGATTGGACAGGATGGCGTCCAGGGCCTGGCGCAGGTCTGCCGCCCTTACTCGCCTCCGCGCGAGCAGGCCCTCCAGGAGAATGCCCGCGCCCAGCGCCTCCACGCGCCGGGCGCCGATCCATTGTTCCGGCGTGCAGGGGATCACGACGAGCGGCACCCCATAATAGAGCGCCTCGATCACGCTGTTCGCCCCTCCGTGGGTAAAAAAGACATTGGCGCGTTGAAGCACGTCCAACTGCGGAAAGGACTGCCGCACGACGAAGTTGTCCGGAACGGCTCCAAGTCCTTCAATGTCCGTTTGTGTTCCCACCGTGAGGATGAATCGCGCCGGGTATTGCCCGAACGCGTCGAAACAAGCGGAGTAGAAATCGGGGCGAGCGCCATGAATGGTGCCCAACGAGATGTACGCCACCGGCTGTCCCACGGGTACGGCGACCGCCGAATCCCGGCGCCGGGTACTGGGGTTCAGGGAAGGACCCACAAAACGAAAAGACGAGTCAATGGGCGCCGCATTCGGCTGTAATTCTCGGCTCGAAAAGACAATATGAAGCCCCCTCCGGGTGGAAAGGGAGAACCTGCCGCAGCGGCGGGCAAGGCGGACGTAAGACAACGCAAAGGCCGGAATCAGAGGCAGGAGCCGCAGTATCCGCGGTATCGCGCCGGGCATCCGAAGTTCCTTCAGTGTTTGGGCAGGAAGGAAATGAGCGACCAATGAGGCCGAAGGCAGGCCATGCGGGGCGCAGGCAATCGGCCCCCAGACGGTGGTGGAATCGAACGCGACGAGGTCCGGCTGTTGACGCGCCAGTTCGGTTTCTATCCACGGCAGGAGGACCTCCGTCGTGCGTAGAAGCAAGGCCAGGAAACGAACAATCTGGCCCTGCTGGAGTGAGGCTGTAATAGTTTCCGGCGTCATTCCCGTGGTGGGATAGGGGTGGAATGCCGTGCCGGCGCGCTCGAAATGTGGCCGGAAGTCTTCCGTGTTGTAGGCGGTCACGACATGGCCGCGTCGGGACAATTCCCGCAGAACCGGCAACGCTGGGTTGACGTGGCCGTACGCCGGGATGCCGAAATACACGATCCTGATCATGGTCAAATGGGTGTCGCGCCGAGGGTCCGCCGCCTTGGAAGCCTCGTCGACAGCGGGGGCCTTTGACGCCGTTTCACGAAGGCACTATGGATGCATTCACGAGGAGCGTCTGTAGGACCTGGCCGATGTCTTGCGCAGGGCGCGGCCCCACAGCCCGCGGGCCAGGTCGCCTTTAGCCATTCTGCCTTTTTTTGGGTTCTTAATACTCAACGGACCGCTAGCGGATTTTCAGGCCGAATCCTACAAAGGCATTCGTGTCAAGGTAGGTGAGTTCGGCGTAGAGCGAAATTTGATCGGTTACCTTGTACAGTGCGCCGAGGGTGACCAGAGGATTGACCTTATTCTGAATGTCGTCGGTTGCCGCCGCGTTCTGTGTCTTCTGCTTCGAAATGTCAACCCCGAGACCCCCGTAGACGAAAAGATGATCAATGAGGGTTTCGTCGCTGGAGATGAACATCAAGTTACCGCCGAACAGGGACATTTGCTCCGTGTCAGTGTAGTGAAGGGCGGTCCTGATTCCAAAGTCGGCAATGCGGTTTTCGGGCAGTGAGCAAAGGGCGCCCAGTTGCAGGCCGAAATTGGGGTTCGATCCCTCCACATCCTCCAAACCCAGGTCCCCAAAGACGCGGACGTCTTGCAGTACGCTGTACGTCTTGCGAACGCCGAAAAACGACCGGTCTGGACCGAGTCGAGGGGACATCCAGTAGCCGAGAGCCGTGCCGGCCGTGAGTTCCGAATCCCCTTGGGTTCTGGCCTCGGCAGTGTCTGCAACCTGGAGGCCCACAGCCTGGCCTCGGGCGGTTGAACCACAGACGATGGCGATGACCCCGACGACTATCCACTTGGGTACCACGGTTTTCATATTCTGGCCTCCCTAGAACTGGCACCTCTTGTCCTGAAATGACGCATAAACCAACACATCACAAAGAACGCCAAAACTCCGCCACCCCCTGCCTGCCAACGTTTCATAAATGCCTCCTTGCATCCTCATCATGAATCCTTCTCGCCGTAAACAGGCCGTATATTATTACTGCGAAACCTGTCGTTGCAAGCACTTTTTACGTTGCAACATGCAGCGCATTTTCTGCATAAAACGGGCTCTTTGCACAGGGACTCAAGTAATATCGTGCCGTGATCCACAGATCGGCGTCTGTTAGGACATCTGACAAAAGGCTGTTTTCTACGTGTAAAGCGTGACGCAGAATGCCTGCCTTTCGATTCTTGCGAATCTCGCGGTGGGCTGCTCGCTACACAGGAGAGTGGATCTAAGGAAGGATCGTGCGGGCAGCGAGGTCGCGTTGCGTGTCGGCAGAATGTCAGAACTTCACAAAAGCGGAGCCGCACCGTTCATGTCCTGTTCATCCGCGCTTCGCCCGGATGTCGATGAAGACCAACTCCGCTTTCGAGACGGTCCGTCGCCGCCGTTGATCCACAAGAGTGGCGCGAAGTTCCGAGAGAAGGTGGCGCTCCGTTTTCTCGTCAGAACCCAACTTGTCGATGAGGTCCTGGATTTCCACTTCCAACACTTCGACCGGGGTGCCCGAGGGAAGAACGAGGAGATAACGGCCGGGTGCGATCTCCGCCATTCGCAACCAACTGATCTTATGAAGCAACCGGCTGGGACCGACCACAATAAGCGCCTTGCCCGGGATGACTTCGACGAGTTCAACCACTTTCAGCGCGCGATCGCCAGTTCCGGTCACCGCTTCAATGCATTTCACGATGGCCCTGGCCCGGTCTTGACTCACAGATTCCAAAATTCTCAACACGCGTTCAGGAAGCGTAACCGTAATGGCCTTGCTGGCCTCTTGAAACTTCGGAGGGCGTCCTCCAGAGACCACGGAATGTGTTGTATTCATGTCACTTTCTACGTATATACAAGACTTGGATGTGGTTTTTGTGCTGTAACTCCTGCCAGATTTCCACGTCGTTTGCACACGGATTATCACGGAGTCTGACACAAATTATCATGTCCGCATGGGGTGTCAAGGCCATTCGCCAATCAGCTCTTCGTCGCCGTTAATCGCCGGTGGCGCGGGTACTCCGTGCTACAGATATGGGTCCACCACAACCCCAACGATCCAGCCGCTTCGTGGGCCTTAGTGTTGGACGCGACGACCTGGACCGCCATCCCGCCCCCCTGACCGTAGCCTCGGCTCCTTTCACCCGTGGGGAGGCGTGAATCTCCGATTGGGGTGTTCCGGGCATTTGTACCGCGCAGGCAAAACGGCCCTCCCGATTTTGGCATCCGGACCCATATGAACCATCTTCTTCAGGCCGGGATGTTACTCCAGTGGGATCCGGCCGGTCCTGTCCGCTGGCAAGGGCAAAGGAGTCGGCACCCAGAGCGGAGAGGTTTCCACCGTCAGCCA
>Ga0182021_10010401_pt1 | contig 11031 bp, 12 predicted proteins | sample 612E3MmetaG_FD_120493 | JGI IMG/M metagenome (GOLD analysis project Ga0182021, IMG submission 120493) | Permafrost microbial communities from Stordalen Mire, Sweden - 612E3M metaG (Illumina Assembly) | ecosystem: Environmental > Terrestrial > Soil > Wetlands > Permafrost | place: Sweden...
AGCCGCTCGCGCCATACGAGTGAAGCATCTCACCGGTTACCCGTCCGTCACTGTGAGCCGCCGCCACTCCGTCCCCGGCCGGCTGCGTGCTCTGATTGGTCATCTCTGTCTCCTTTCGTTCGGGGCCGCTGATGCGGCCTCTCACAAATGCGGAGGCCGCATCAGTGACTCCGACGAAGGCAGATGGAGACAGAGCGCTGCATCCGCCGTGACCGAGTGGCGACGGCGCAAACACTCGGGCGCGACGGATGCACGCAGGGGTAATCGAGCAGCATGCTCACGGCGGTTCGGCGGCAGGCCAGGGGCGGTATACTCGTAGAAACAGAAAGGCGGACTTCCGATGCCGATTCCCGCGACTCGCCACAGCACATCGCTGACGCGTCCGGCTTCGCATCGCACGTTTGCCTGGTTGCACTTCATCGCTGGCGCTATTGTCGGCGTGGCAGTGACCGCGACTGTTGCGTTCTACTTTCATCGGACTCAGCACGGGCCGTTGCGGCAAGTGGCCGCAGCAGTCGACACTGAGCGGCAAGACGCGTTGGTGGCCGAGAACGACAACCTGCGTTCGTCGGTCGTTCGGCTGCAGCGCGAGCTTGACCAGCGGGGAACGCCGAGCGCGCTGAGTGCCCCTGCCCAAACGGCCGTGGTGTCATCGCCGTCGCCTCTGCCTGCGGGCAGGGTGGTGATGGCAGAGGAGGCGTTGCCTGCCGAAGCGGAGTCGGATCGGCGCCGAGCCCAGGGCCTCAGCAACTTCGAGCGCGCAGTTGAGACGATGGCGCGGAAGGCCGACCAGGTCGACGTTCGTTGGCGCGAATGGAAAGCGGGCTGTGAGAACAAACAGACGTACGTCGGCAACGCCGGGCAAGCGACTGACCGGTACGGGCGATCGTGGTTCGTGAGCTGGACGAGCACGATCCAGAACGAGGACACGCCCTACTGTCAGGGTCTTCTGGGTGAAGTCCTGTCCCTAAGTCGGCAGGTGAAAGAGGGCATGGACGCAGCGCACGATGGCGCCCGCCAAGCTGGGGTCTACCCCGGGGACTGCCGCACGGTCCGCGAGCGATATCGAATGGACTGGAGCGGTTGGCACTGAGGCTCGCAGAAGAACGGAAGGCGCGCCTGACGCGATTTCTGTGGCTACGGATGCCGGAGAATGTCGATGCGGAGGAGCCCCGCGTGAGCGGGGAGGCGCCGCGCTGATCTGGCTGTTGGCCCACAATACCGCGGAGCGAAGGAATGCCGATTGCCGACGTGTTGATGGTCGACTCGTCGCCGACCCAGGCTGATCCCGGGCTTGCCCAACGGGAGCCTCCCCTTTCCAGGGAAGTCGAGGTTAGTCCTGGCATCTCGCTGGCCTGTGTGAAGCCCGAGATCGCGGAACGGGTGATGGCCGCGACTGGGTTTCGCGCCTCCAGCCCAAGGCATCGCACAGCGATGTACGCGTTTGTCCGATACGATCCTCCTGGTAGGGAGTGGGACTCCGATCACGAGATTACGAAGCTCCTGTTTCTATCTCATTTCGTGAGAGCGAACGAAGCCGGTTTCGAGTACAGCGCCCGGATCGTGACCGCGAAGACGGGCGACCTGACATCCATCGAGCCGGCCAACGTGGCCCCTCCATTCGCGCGCGCCTATTGCCTTGCTGGCGCCCGCGGACTCTGGCTTACGCAGGCCGACGCTGTCACGCTGCGCGACCTAGGAGCAGCCTACAAGCGTGTGTACCCGCTCCTCACGAAGAGCCGAGTCGGCGTCGCAGTCTCCGCCTTCGCCGGGACGCCGTTTATTCTCTTTGAGAATCAGGTTGCGCTTCTCCTCGCCACGATACTCGAGGGTTTGGTGAGTACGATGCCGCAGCGCGCCAGCAGGCAGTTCGCAACGCGCGTGCCCGATCTCGCCCGCGAGGTCGAGCTGCCGGAGTTGGACAGGGCCTGGGCGGAGAAGACGTACAGCCTTCGCTCGAAGCTTGCACACGGCGGTCCACGGCTGCCATCGGTGGGCAGCCCAGACAGGGCAATCAAGACGTTGGAACTGGATGAGACGATAGCGAAGCTCGACGAGCTCCTGCGGCGGATCCTCAGAAAGGCGCTGCTGGATGACGCGTTCAGGGGACGCGTCGAGAGTATAGACACGCGCCTGCCTGTTCCGGGAGTAGGTTGCCCGAAATGTCGGTCGACGGACGACACGCTGATACCGGTGCGATGCCCATCCTGCCAAGGGTCATGGCGGTGATGCGTGGTTGTGTTTCCGCCGTACGCACTGCCGCATGGACTCTGTGCGGTGTCACCTCGCGTCTACGAGGTCACGCGGCCGGCGCCAGAGGGACACTCGCCAGCGAGCGCGACGGGTGTTCGGCGAGAGAGGAACAGCGATGCTGTCTTGGTTGGTGCTAGTCGGACTGATGATTCCTGCAGCTGGGTCTGACGGCGCTGTGATGTCGGAGCCGGCTCGGTTCCTGCAGCGCGTGGCGAAAAGGGTGCCCGTGACACCGCTGACTCTCTCCTCGGAACAGCTGGCCGGCATCTGGAGCGACACCCACCACGATGGACTCTCGGGGTTGTTTCTGTACCTCTTTGACGACGGCACTTTCATTCATACGCACTGGTCCGATATCCTGCCCGAGACCGTCTACGACAAAGGCACGTGGCGCGCGGAGCCTGGCATGTTGACGCTGCTACCCGACTCTGACGTGACATGGAACCCGAAGACGGACCGGAAGTTCTTGATGCTTCGTCCGGAGGCTGGCAAGGATGAAGCGTTGCTCTTCGGTGTCGAGTGGAGGTTGCAGGTATTCGAGGAGCTGAGCGCAGAGCAACCGAAGGAGGCGCCGGCCTGGCTGATCCTGGGTTCGCTGATTCGCGAGAGGCCTTGGGCTGAAGGCGAAGCAGCGCAGGTCAAGATCCGTCTCGGCAAGGACACCTGGAGTTGGAGGCCGTGCTTCTTCACGACCGCTGGCTGTCCGCACCCTGGGAAGAACTTCGACCAGAAGTGAGGTTGCCGAGTGGGCGCGCCGTCGTCGTAGGTAGGGCTGGAGGTGATATGGACACGTGCGAAGTCGTGTCGCTAGCAGGAGCAGGCGTTATCGCCGTCATTCTCGTCGTCGTGTTCTATTCGCTTCGGCTCCAGCGAAAGGCCGTCGGCGCCCAGGGGCTGGGAATGTCGAAGGTGGACGCGAGCCTCGCGCTTTCCAGAGAGGCCCTCGAACTGCAAAGGGAGGCTGTCGGTCTCGCCAAAGAGCTTGTGGCGTTGCAGAAGGACACGAACAGGCTCCTCGCTGCGATCTCCAAGGAGTAGTACTGCAGAAATGCACGCAGGCAGCGTTGCTCTCGGTGTGATTGCATGAAGAGCGTCAAGGTGGTCGCTGTAGTGATGGGAGCGCTGCTCCTGCTCGCTCTCGCGATGGGGCTGACGGTGAACCACTGTATGGCGGCAGCGGAGTGTTCTGCGGAGCTTTCGTTCTCATGCCGTCTCGGCATCTATTGGGCGCATCGCTTCAATCGGGACGGGCTTCTGCTGGCCGCGCTCGGGCTCCCTGTCGGCGCATTGCTCGGGGCGATAGCGCCGTGTGGCACCACGCTGGCGCAAGAGCGCGAGAGGCTTGGCGCGTGGCTGGTTCTTGGCGGTGGTCTGCTGTGCGGGGAAATGGCCTGGCTGTGTGCGGCAGCCGCAAGTGGGATGGGCAGGCAGTCGCAGTGGTTGGCCTGGGTCCCTGCCTTCGCGCTGCTCATTGTGTTCGGTGTGACCTCTGCGATCGCCTCGGGGGTCGCAGCTGTGCGTTTGCAGCGGCGACTTGAGCAACGGGGCTCACGCCTGCGCGCGTGGCACGTGGGTGTCGGTGTGCCCGCTGTGGGTCCAGGGGACACTCGCAGGTGAGACTGTCCGGAAGAGTCTCGACCTGAGCTCGTGGGAAGCGGCCAGCGAACTTGTCCGCATGTGGGAGGCACGCGGTAGCCTATCCGGTCGCATAGTCGCGGTGCCTGATGCCGTCTCGAAGTTCATGGACGACGCACGCGCGCGTCACCTCACCTCCGGCTCGCTCGCCAAGCTCTCCAGAACTGCGACTGGAGATACGCGCACACCGCTGGTTTATGCCACGCTAAGCCATGCTGTAAAGTGTTCCCCGGTCTCATAATCGAAACTGGGGACTTTCGGCTCTCCCAATCTTCGCGAGAATGAGCCTATTACTGCTTGAGTATCCAAGATGCAATTCTATCCAGAGCAGCGGGCGACATTGTCTCTTCAATTTCCCCGTATTCGGCTGGCGAGCCGGTCTTGGCCGTCTGAAAGAGATGGTTCAGTCCAGGCAGTTCAGCGATCTCAATGTGCTGATTCCCTCCTTGCTCCAATGCCTTCTTGATGGCGGGCAGGTTTTGCGCGGGCGGAACCTGCAAATCCCTTTCGCCATTGATCGCCAGCACCGGGCAGGTGACCTTGCGCAGTGCCGTCGCCGGATCGTAGGCGAGGAAATAGCGCATCCAGGGTGACGTGACAGCTTTGATCTGCGCGCCCATCTGGGCATCGGGCATTCCGGCAGCCGCAAGTTTCTCGTGCAGCTCCTTTTCAAGAACCGCATCGTCCTTTTCCTTCTCCACCAGCGCGAGCAACTCCTGCTCGTTGGCAACGTCCTTGGCAACTTTCTCCTTGCTCGCGCCGCCGGCCTCCTCGATCAGGCGCAGTTGTTCCACGATGATCTGGTCTCCCGGCACACCGGAGCCGGCCATCATCACAATGAACCCCACGTCCTGATTTCTGGCCGCCACCATCGGCGCGATGACACCGCCCTCGCTGTGTCCAGCAAGCCCGATTTTGTGCGGATTCACTTCGGAGCGCGTCTTCAGAAAGGTCACGCCAGCTTCAGCGTCGGTGGCAAAGTCGGCGGTGGTCGCAGTAGCCGGGTCTCCGGTCGATTTGCCCACGCCGCGCTTGTCCGCTCGCAGCACCACGATGCCTTTGCGGGTGAGGTAGTCCGCCAGCACCAGGAACGGCTTATGTCCCATGACGTTCTCGTCGCGGTCATGCGGTCCTGAGCCAACGATCAGCAGCACCGCGGGAAACGGCCCCTTGCCGGGCGGAATAGTCAGCGTGGCGGCCAGCGTGTTGCCACCCTCCTTGTTGGCGTAAGTCACTTCTTCTTCCCGATAGGGATAGGGCTTGACCGGATTCTGCGGACGGCGAAGCTCCAGCTCGGATGGATCCTTGACGCGCTTGAGCAGCAGCGGAAGATGAGCGCCCGCTTGCGTGAATGTGCCGTCTATCGAGCCCAGGTCCGCAGCGACCTTGCCCTCGAAGGCCGCACCCATCCCACTGATGGCGATGGCGAGCGAATTGCCCGAGCGCGCTACGGACGTGGCGGGAATTCCCTTGAGGCCGGTGTCCAGGCTGTCGACGGTTGCGCTCAGGCCGTCCGGGGTGTTGACGATCTTGAAGACGAGACGCAGCTTGTACGCGCCGGCATCCAGCGAACCCAGCCACGCGCCATCGATCTCCGAGGGCGCTACTGGCTTAGGTGCCGCTGCCGGGCGAAGGGCAGCGGCCGTGTCCTGCGCGGATACGCGCTTGAAATCGAGCTTGACCGGCTGACCCTGCGTGAGCGTGCCGTCGATCTCGGTCGCATCTTTGCTGACCGTGCCTTCATAGGCGATATGCGCCGCATCGACGGTGAAGCTCAGTCTCGAATCCTTGAGCGAGATTGCGGTTACGGGAATGCCGTTGGCGCCCTGGTCGATGCTGTCAAGAGTAGCCGCGAGGCTTCCGTCCTGGGCAATGGTGATGTGCAGGACAAGACGGAGTTGTGCACCGCCAGCATTCAGCGTTCCCTGCCAATCCCCGGCGATTTGCGCCTGCGCATGGCCGAGCGGCGTGAGAGCCGCCAGAGTGAAAACGATGATTGCGAGACTTCTTGCGATTCGATTCGTCATAGCTTTCCATCCCCGCCCGCAAGATCGTCTCCGAGCTCGCCGCGCCGTTCCAGTTGTTTGTAATAGACGAGCGAATAGACCACGGGCGCGAGTCCCGCAACCAACAGAGCGATCATCGCCCAGAGATACAGGCCACCAATCGTGAGCGCCAGGGCAACTAATCCGCCCGCCACAGCCATTCGGGCCGCAAAACGATGCGTGGCATTCCAGACGCGCTCGCTGGCCAACGTCCACGGCGTCCGGACGCCGAGATAGAAGTTTCGGCGCAGCTTCCCCATCACGTTACCGAAGCCCACGATAAAGAGACAGATGCCGCAGAGAAGCGCCCGTCCCATATTGATCGCGCGGCCGCAGTCAGCCCACAGCATCACGGCATAGATATACGCCATCAAGACGAAGACCAGCAGCATCACCTGATGGTATGTTGACCAGAAGCTGTCGATCTCGAAGCGTTTGGGCGATAGCAGCGGGAACAGCCAGGTCATCAGCATCACCGAGGCCATGAAGCCGGGACCGAGAAGAAAGAGCACCCACTTGGGGCCGTAGCTGTCCGGCTCCATGTGAAGATTCCAGTGAAATGGAACTATGGCCGGGAGGTGGGGATACAGGACTGCCGTGGCGGCCAACGCCGCTGCAATCAGCAGAATTTCGAAGAGAAAAACCTTGCGTGTCACTTTTGTGCTCCCTTCTGTTTGCCGTCTCCGGCCAGATCCATGGCCCAGGCCATCAGGTCCTGGACCACGGTGGTGTTGAGCCCATACCAGATCTGCTGGCCCTCGCGGCGGCTGGTAATCAGGTCGGCTTCCTTCAACACATTGAAATGGTGCGACATGGAAGGCTTGGTCATGTCGAATCTTTCCGCCAATGCCCCGGCGGTCATTTCTCCCCTGCGCAGCAGGGCGAGGATCTTCCGCCGAGTGGGGTCTGCCAGAGCTTTGAATGCTTCATTGCTACTCATATGATCCCTAGCTAAGCGTCTAATTAGACGGCGGACTAAATATAAGACTCTGCCTACACTTTGTCAAGTCCTGGAACTTAGAAGTGCAAGGTGTTCAAGCCCGTCCGGGGGGCAAAACTAGTCTGACGCGAAGCGGCAGCACATCAAAGGGCGGGCAGACGGGCGAAAAAGAACGGGGCCTGCGCTGGCAGACCCCGTATGCAAGGCTTGGATGTTGAGGGTTACGCGGTTCCTCTATGTAAAACCGAGGATATCGCAAGACGGTTCCCTGTGGGGTCCGTCCGGGCGGTAAGGATGCGGAATGGTCTCATGCCTTTCGGCGTGGCCCTGCACGCCCTCGGGCAGGGGGCAGGGCGGCACGCAAGAAAACGCAAGAGAAGGACGTGCGCTTCGTCACCGACAAGAAGATCGAGTTCATCGATGAAGACGTCCAGCTCTGCGATGACGATGACATCGTGACCATCGACAAGAGCGGAATCGCCAAGGCCAAGCCTGCACGCTAGTCAACAGACCCCCGATTCAAGTTCCCGAGTGCCTTGGGTCCTTCGGGACACGCGCATATCAGGCGCATATCAGGGCTTGAATCGGCACTGGAGCTCATGTTATCCTGTCCATGGTAATTAGCACGGCCATGGTAATACACTGGTCCAGGAGGTGATGCTGTGAGAGGCGCCGCGCAAGGTCGGGACTCCGATTCACTACAACGCCGCGAGCACGCCTCGTCCATTCTGGCCGCGCTGTTTAGGAGAAACTGGACGATCCGCCCCGGCGCCCGTCGGGAGCTCGGTGGCCCGGACTTGATCGTGCGACGGCGCGGCAGGGCCTACGCTGTCAGAGTGAAGGCTGCTGTCGAGGGCCGCGGTGATCGCCTAGTGCCACTCCTGGCCCAGGCGGTGCTTGAGTCTCGGCGGGCGGCGGGCCGGAACGGCGTCCCTCTGGCGGTCGTTGCTGCGCCGAGGGTTGCCCCGCGGACGGCGGAACAGGTCATCCGCTTCGCCGAGGAATATGCTCCGAACGCGGCCGTTGGCGTCATCGGTTTCGACGGTTTTGCCATGTTCCGCGGGCCGAACCTCGAAGAACTGAACTCGCTTGCCAGGCCTCTTCCGCCTGGGCTCCAACGCTCTGTCCGTGCGTCGGGCGGTCTCTTCTCAGACCTGAATCAATGGATGTTGAAGGTGCTGCTGGCTCCCGAAATATCGGAAGGGCTACTCAGGGCGCCGCGCGGGCAGTACGCCAACGCCTCACAGCTCGCTCGGGCTGCGGACGTGTCGATCATGACTGCGTTTCGCCTCGTGCGACAGCTCCAGCAAGAGGGCTACTTGGACGAAAGGGCAAACCACTTGCGGCTGGTTCGTCGCGATGATCTTCTCCGCCGATGGCAGGCATCGGCGGAGCGCGCCGTGAGAGAAGTGCCGATGCGGTTCGTGCTTCCTGGTGCGGCGGAGGTGCAACTCGGCAAGGTGCTCGCCGGTGGGCGGGCATGCCTGGCCCTGTTCGCTGCTGCCGACGCGTTGAGACTCGGGCACGTGAGCGGCGTGCCTCGCTACGTGTACGTCGAGCGGCTTCGGCCGTCGAGCCTTGAGGCCTGGAAGAGCCTGCGGCCCAGCGCGGCCGGCGAGCCCCCGGACGTCATCGTTAGGCAGGCTCCAGCTCCACGGTCGGTGTTCAGAGGGATGGTCCAGTCTGCTGGCGGGCCAGCCTCAGACGTCCTGCAGGTTTGGCTGGACGTCGCGGCACATCCCTCGCGCGGCCGTGAACAGGCGGATCACATACGCAAGCGCGCTCTCCAACGCCTCATCGAAGGGCGGGACTGACGTGGAGGACTTGACGGCCTTTGCGCGCCTTGTGACGGCACTGCGCCCGTGGCTGGATGATCTGGTTCTCGTCGGTGGGTGGGCCCATCGGCTCTACCGGTTCCATCCCCTGGCCAGACCGCCGGTGCACTTGCCTCTGCGCACGCGGGACGCAGACCTCGTCTTCGCCGGTGGCGCCGTCCTGCGCGGGAGCATAGGCGCCGCGCTCCGCGAGGCTGGGTTCCGGGAGGAGTTGTTCGGAGAGGACGTCCCGCCGGCGGCGCATTATCGGTTGAGCGAGGAGGACGCCGGCTTCTATGCGGAGTTCCTGACGCCCCTGCGCGGCGGCGGGATGAAGCGGGACGGGACGTCGGATGCGACGGTCTCGAAGGCCGGCATCACAGCACAGAAGCTCCGGTACGTGGATCTCTTGCTCGTGTCCCCGTGGAGCGTGCGAGTTGGAGCTGATGTGGGAGTGCCCACCTCCGGCGACGCCGGTGTTCGCATCCCGAACCCGGTGACATTCATCGTCCAGAAGTTGCTCATTCACTCGGAGCGAAGCGCTCCAAAGAAGGCCCAGGACATTCTCTACATCCACGACACTCTGGAGTTGTTCGGTGCTTCGCTGGAGGAGCTGCGGCGGTTGTGGGTGGAGCGCGTCCGCCCGGCAATGCCTGCCAAGACGGCGAGACGAACCGTCGCCGCAGCAACGGCCGCGTTCGAGGCCGTCACGGACCCCATTCGCGAGGCGGCGCGCATGCCACAGGATCGTAGACCCGACCCTGAGCACATCCGCGTCGCGTGCCAGTATGGCCTAGGAGAGATCCTCGACCCACGTTGACCTTCTCCTCGTGATCGTTGCCAGGCAGCACTACGCTGATGGCGTCGGCAACCTCTCGCGCGCACGATCAGGCCGTCTGTCAGCGCCGCAGTCGGCCTACGGCGGCGAGGACCTCCGTGGCCAGCGCGCGGAACGCCACCGCTCCGGCTGCCGAGCTGTCATACATCACGATGGGTTGGGCCGCCATCGGAGCCTCACTCAAGGTGATGTTCTCCGGCACGATTGTCTCGAAGAAATGGAGCTTCTTGAACTCCTTCTTCTGCGGGAGCGTCGCCATCGTCGTCTGATGAAAGGCGATGTGCTGCCGCACGCGGGAGAAGATCACGCCGAGGCACTCGACGTCGAGCTCGAGCTCGGCCTTCAGGTACGCCAGCCGGTCCAGAAGCAACGCGAGGCCGACGGACGACAGATAGTCGGGCTGCATCGGCACGAGAAAGCCGTCGCTTGCGAAGAGGGCGTTCTGGGTGGCGACCTGCAGATTGGGCGGGCAGTCGCAGAGGATCAGGTCGTAGTCGTCGATGACCTTTTCCAGCTTGCGGGCAAAGATGCGCTCACGTCCGGGACGAGCGGCCAGGTCGAGGTCCACGAACGTCAGCTTGAGATGGCTGGGGATGAGGTCCAGGCCAGGGATCTCCGGGACGACGTTGCGGACGATGCACTTCTTGAACTTGACGTGGTCGTCGTCGTGCTTTCCGCGGCCATCCGCCTCTAGCACGTCCGCCATGGTTCCGTATGCCGCGGCCCAGGCCTCCCACGTGTCCTCGGACATCAAGCTCAGCGATGCGTTCGTCTGAGGGTCGAGATCGACCAGCAGCACCTTCTGGCTGTGATCTCGGGCGAGACAGGCCGCGAGGTTGACGGCGCACGTTGTCTTGCCGACGCCCCCTTTCATGTTGACGAACGACACCACCTTCGCGCGGGCCATGCTCATCCCTCCTCGCGCTCCCGGGCGCACTCTATCAGCCTACGCGAAGCCGGCGGTTCGCGCTGTGACGAAGATGTGACGACCCCGCGCAGGTCAGATGCTACGGGTGCGAGGGCCGCTCGAGGGGAACGCCGCGGGCCAGTGCGATCGTCGTTTCCACGCCCAACAAGACCCGGATCGAGCGCGCGCAAAGCTCGGCGATTCGATATCGCCGAAACCCTAGCCGGTTCAGCCCGCCGTAGGAGGCCACGATCTCGCCGTACCTGGCTCGCTCGGGCTCCGAGAGGTCGCTCCGCCGCGTTGGCTCAACCTGCCACTGTAGCGGAGGGTATTCGATCGTCATAGACATCTCCTTGCGCACTCAGCCGCGCAGCATGAGACTACGCCACCTGTGTGTCCGCGATGTGACGAAACCGTGACGAACTCGCGCGGGCTGGGCGTTACGGGCACGGCGACCGCCCCCGGGGCTTCCGTTCGCCGGTGCGATTGTCGTTTCCACGCCCAGCAAGACGCGTACCGAACGCGCACAGAGCTCGGCGACTTCGTATCGCCGAAAGCCAGACCGGTCCAGTCCGCCGTAGGCGGCCCGAATCTCACCA